>Ga0213864_10000412_pt1 | contig 19322 bp, 7 predicted proteins | sample PICome_5_FD_160078 | JGI IMG/M metagenome (GOLD analysis project Ga0213864, IMG submission 160078) | Coastal seawater microbial communities near Pivers Island, North Carolina, United States - PICO247 | ecosystem: Environmental > Aquatic > Marine > Coastal | place: USA: North Carolina | collected... | reverse complement strand
GTCATCATCGTCATCGGTCTCGTCGTCGTCGTCGTCGTCGTTGCCGCATTCGCCGCCCTCGTCGCGTTCGTCTTCGTCGTCGCGGACGCGCGGTGCGTCACCGGCGTCGTCATCATCGCGCGCGTCATCATCCTGGTGTCTTCGGTCGTCGCACACTGAGGTCGTTCTGTGTTGTGCCGCGCGCGCTACCTACTTTTTCCCACTCTCCTCCAAGCGATGCGTCACAACGCGTGCGGTCGGCGTCGGCGTCGGCGTCCGGCGTCGGACGGACGCGAACGACGGACGGACACACGGACAATCATGTCTTCGGTGAGTCGAAGCGAGTACGCGGCGTGCGCGAGGATCATCGCGGATGTGTCGGCGCCGGACGACGCTCGACGTCGAGCCGAAGCGACGCTGGCGGCTGCGACTGATACGACTCGAGACGTGGGATTGAATGGGGCGAGGAACGAGCTCGGGGAACGGGCGTGCGTGGAGTGCTCGTTTGGGTTGCTCGAACTCGCGAACGGGGCGGGCGCGACGACGGCGGAGGCGCACGTGGCGTGCGTGGTGCTCGCCAACGCGTTGGGGCGGTGTCTGCCGGCTATGCGAGGAGAGGAACGCGCGGCGTGCACGAGGGAGATTTTGACGGTTTTAGCTACGGCGAAGGATAGGGCGGTGATTAGAGCGGCAGTGAATTGCATAGATGTCTTGGCGCAGAGCGCGTGCGCGATGGGAGGGGCGGATGAAGTGGAGTCGTTGTGCGCGCAACTCGAGCAAACGCTCGTAGGCAACGAGAGGGGTGAAGTGAGAGAGGCGTCAGTGCTCGTTTTCGGGGCTCTGTGTGAATCTCTCGGGCAGAGAATAGCGTCTAGACACGAAGGAATGCTCGAAATGTTCATGCGAGCGCTGGATGACGAAGACACGCGCGTCAAAATGGCGGCGCTCGATTCTATTGGCAAGTTGGCTTCGGCGTGGTGCGTTTCGCCGGCAATCGGACCGGCGCTGGCGCGATGCGCAGCCATGCTCGTGCGAGGGGCGAACGTCACTCTCGAGATTGGAGATCAGAGGATGCTGTCTGCGCTCTTAGATGCAATGTCAGCCCTGGCTGGGGTGAGAGAGGAGGTGTACGGAGAACTCGCGCAAGAGGCGTTGATCCACCTCTTAGAGGTGGCTTTGCGATGCGCAACTAATTCGAGCTTGGATGCTGGATCTGTTCGAGCGCCCGCACTGCATACGCTCATCAAAATGACGAAAAAGCATTCAGACATGCTCAAGGAGACGATGGCGGGACAGATTGACTTGCACTACGATCCGCACGTACTGGGAGTGGGCGGCGGACCAATCGCCGCAGCTTTGGTGCCTCCGATGCTGTCGATTGCGTTGGAAGAAGAGTTTGAAGACGACATTTCGAATTTAGACGAGGATATTGAAGGGGAAGGTTTGGATGAACAAAGTTCGAGCCCAGCAGCCTTGGCGAGAGGTGCGCTACGCGCACTTGCTGGTGCTCTTCCCGACACATTTGTCGTCATGCCGATGCTTAATCTCCTGGAGAGGTCGCAGGCTAGTTCTAGTCGTCATTTAGCTTGGAAAGCTTTCGCTGCGATCACGGAGGGCGCTGACGGGAACGGTATCACTTCTCATCTCCCCGGTTTGCTATCAGAGCTCACAGAGTCGATCAAGACGGAAGATGGAACTCTTCGAGCTGCGGTGACAGAGGCTGCTTGCGCCGTTGCAACATACTGTCAGCCAGAGGTGGCTGATGAGTACTCAGAGCGCACGTTTGAACTCCTAGCGCACATGCTAATGTATTCTCCGCGAAGTTCGCAGTGGGCTGTACATGGAGCGCTGAATAAATTATGCGAAAACTGTGTCGGTGAGTCCATCATGCCGAGTATGGAGAGAGTCATGGCTGCGCTGAGAGCTCAAGCTGAGGATCATTCGTGGCGTACGGCGTCGCGTGCTATAGCTTCATTTGGCGCCGTAGCACAGTGTGCTCTAGATTATTTCACCCCATACGCTGAGGATGTTTTGAACTTGCTCCTCGCCAGGGCAAAATCTGCAGATCAGACTTCAAACGGCGGCATTGTTTTGCAGTCGAGATCTATCGCCACAATGGCAATCATCGTTGGAGTGATCGGCCCGGAGATGGCACCGACGGGTTTATTAGAACTTCTGCTCCAGACGGCCGCGGCGGCGTTGAGTTCGTCGGAAACGATCGCCAGAGAATGCGCGCACGAATGTCTTGGAAAGTTGGCAGTCGCTCTCGAGACAAAGTTTGAGCCATTCGCAATAGAAGCTGCATCCGCCGCCGTCGCCACCGTGAGTCAACAGGATGATGGAATCAATACAAAGAATCCTGTAACCACGGGTGTCAGCGAGGAGCAGATCGCTGCCGTGGACGCTCTCGGACAGTATTTCAACAGTGGATCTATGTCACTTCGACCAGTTCTGCCGAAAACGCTTGAAGCTCTTGCGTTAGCGTCTGATGCAAAGCAGTCCAACGCGTTGCGCGTTTCGGCTTTGAGGGCGTCAGAGTTCATATTTACTCCATGGATGAGTGGACCTACCGATGATCCAAATTTCCTCTCGCTCATCAGAGGGACGCTCAAGCTTCTGTGCGAGCGCGTTGTGAATGATTCAGATTCCAATGTGGCGTTGGCTGGAATTCAAAGTATCAGTGAGTTGCTCGACAAGATAAAGTCAGTGATGGTGGTGCCTCCTGACGTGCTAGAGGCGACGAAGGACGCAGCAGAAACAATAATACAATGGCGAAGCGTTTGCCAAATCGAGTATGAAGCTGCGGAGGAAGCTGCCGCGCACGATGACGATGGCGAGAGTGACGATGACGACATTTTCGACACCATGGTATTCTGGGCAGAGCGAATCGCTCCGCAGGATAGCGACGACGACGATAGCGAGTCTTCTTAGTTGTGTAAATCAAAAAGCGTGTAGGTAAGAATCACATTTCGACAATCACGGACGTTGCGACACTCTTTTCATCGCACATGAACTCCAGTTTCGTGCAATCAAAGCGCCCAGGATGGTGGTGCACATCAAAAATCCAGACAACCCTATGAAATTTCTCCCGACGTAATTAAATTGGACACCGATGACGTTTAGATACGTCGTACCAGACACGTTGACGACAACCGTTTCACCGTCAAAATCTGCATTAAACAAGTAATCTGGGTCGCGCATTTCGCTGGCGAGTATACCACCCCAAGCGTAATAAAACGGCGAAAGACGAGTCAACCATTGTGATCCCGTCGGGAGAAGCTTTGTATTAATGAGATATCCAGCAAAGATTGCAGACGCCAACAGTATGCACGTATTTGTAAGCGTAGCTGTTGATGCCTTGCGGAAAGTAAATGCGCAGCATGCACATATCGCGCTCTGCGTGATAGAGAACAGGATCAGAAACCCCATGTATGTCGTAAAGGCTGTGAACGACGATCTCAACCCAAAAAGGAAGTAGTACACGGCTCCAGCGCTAAGGCATGCTGGTATTCTGAGAACGATCCAGTCGATGGTGAGCTTGATGATGTAAAATAATCCACCACCGTAAAGATTCGCTCGAATTTGACGTTGCACAAGCGTGCGAGAATCCATAACTTGTTCAATCATGGTCGTAGCGGCGAGGGCGTAATACACCAACATGAAAAAGATACTTCCCATGCGATTCTGAAAGCCCCCCAAATCATGCGATGCGTCGCTGAGCAAACCAAGTAGGATTGCGATGATGATTGGCGTCACGTAGTGCGATAGTAAGACGCGTTTGTCGCGAAACACGACGATGAACTCTCTCCAGAGCAACACGGAAGAAGACGAAATCACCGACCGTACCTTGAAATCGCTCGTTCTCGAGCGCGGTAGAACACGCACACTTGGCGTCGCCTCACTCTTCATCCTTCTCTCTTCGCTATTGTATTTTTCCATTTTATCTATGAATGAAATTCGGAGTGCGTCATCGCTAGCAATGTCCAGCAACCACTCTGGTGTGCTGGAACCGTTTTGCGGTCCCATACCAATGTTTCTCAAAGTTACGTCAATTTGATGGGGATTACCAGCGCACATGATGGATCCGTTGCGCGCTAAGATGACAATTTCATCGAATGCATAAAAGAGCCGTGACGATGGTTGATGGACTGTACTGATGACGAGTTTGGAATCGTCATGTGCTAGAGTCTTCAGCAATGAAAAGAGATGCCACGAAGTGTGCGCATCCAATCCACTCGCTGGCTCATCCAAGACGAGAATAGGCGGATCAACAACCATTTCCTGAGCGATTGCTACCCTGCGAGCTTCACCACCTGAAAGTTTCTTGGTGATGGAACCGACCACGCGTTGACTCAACTCTGAGAGACCGAGCTGTTCTATGGTTGTCATCGCTTTTTCCGCAATCTCTTTCGTAGACAAGAACCACGGCAATCGAAGCATGGCATTGAAATGAATCGTTTCAAAAACAGTCATTGCCGGGCACAGAGGGACGTCTTGCTCAACGAAAGCGATATCGTCGCGTCTTGACGACACATCCGTTCCGTTGATTTCGATGAATGACCCAGATGTTAATAATTCACCGTGAACTATTGCGTTAAGTAGAGTTGTCTTTCCGCAGCCTGAAGGCCCCATCACGGCACACATCTGCCCAGAGGCGAATTTGACGGAGACATCCTGGAGTAGAATTCGATCTTTAACCGCACAGGTGCATTTAACAGCCAATTCGATCGGAGAGTTGCACGATGATAACAAATACTGCGCGTAACTGTCTCTTAATTCTCTCCGACGCCAGCAACGAAACCGATGAAAGACGACTGCAAAGATTGCAAAGACGAAGACTAGAACAGATAGCGTCACTCCTGTCGTCTGTGCAACATTTCGACGCGAGTCTGCAGAAATCTTTTCTTCGGACGCGCTCGTTGAAACATTACCAAACGCCTCTGTGACATTTCTCAGCCATGAGGACGGCATCGGAGGAGCTGGTGGCGGCGCCGCAGGCCATGCACACGAAATGCCATCTCGAGGACAAGCAGAAACGCGCAAAAACGCTGTCAACGACGCTCCGTTTTGCAGTAAAACATTCAAATTGTCGAGCGCGCAGTTATCCAAATTCAACGTCGCAGGATCATACCCAGCGTCGACCAAGATTCCTTGCAAGTAGCATATGCAGGACTCACACAAATCTGGGCGCGTGGCTTCGCACGCTTCAGCCAATCCTTGAAAGTCGAGACGCGAAGCGTCCACCGGGCATCTGGGACTTTGCGCGGATGTCATCGTCCCAAGGTGGGCCACGACGACGAAAATCGTCGTCAAGAGTACGGAAGACATTTTTTCAGAGCGACACATTTTGGAGTTCACACGAGGGACTGCGCCTCGAACACATCAAGCTGAGCGGGTAACAAGGAAGACGAGGAAGAGCGTTCTTTCGAGCTAAGGCTATCGCTAAATTACATTTTGAATATAGAACTATGGTCGAATGCAAAGTCGATCGCGTTTCCGCGAGAAATGGCAACCGGAATGTCTCCTTCGCCCTTGGCGGGAGATTTGCATCGCACGCTTCCATCTCCATGGAACAGTGCGTGAATTGGACCAGTGGTCCCAAATTTACACCAAACTGGCGTATCCGGAGAGAAGTAGCCTCCCGCTATAGTAACTGACGTGCCACCAGCGCGAGTACCCGCGATTGGTGACAAAGCTCTGATGTTCATTTCCTCTACTAACTCGAATGCGATTTGCGATCCTGTCCACTCTTGTGCATTTGTCGAGACGTCGACAATCAGCGCTTGGTCTACGAGAGCGTTTGAGAATGCCGGAGCTTCACAACGCATTATCGTTGACGAGACGTGAATAGCACCAACGGTATATCCTCCACCGAACCGGCAAGAAAGTCCGCGCACTGTGGATCCGGGCATTAGAGTGCTCCCGTGCGCCGCCACAGAGAGGGATTGAATCAAGTTGTCGCCGTGTACGTTGAGCAAAGTACCACCACCAACGAGACCAATCTCTGGGAAAATAACGTCCAGTTCTGGTGCTGATTGGAACTCAAACTGCACGCCGGTGTTGCCGAATACTGCCCCTGGTGCGTTACCAGCTGAGAGCTGTATCGGTGCGAATCCAGCCGTGTTTGATGGCGTGACGCACACAGCGTTGCCCGAGTCTAGGACAACCGCGTTGCCGACTCTAGTGAAGAATTTACATCCCAAAACAGCTGGGGGCGCTTGTGCAAACATAAACTTTACCAAGGAACCACCCGAAGAAGAACCGAAAGCCCCACTGACGGATTCGAGTTGAGATATGAAATCCTCAACAGTTGTAACCTCGTTATGAGTGTCATCAGAAGAGCTTTCAATGTTGAGGTACGAGCTGTAATCCAGCATATTGTTCGACACTCGCAATGGAGAGGCCCCAATGCCGAGAGCCGGCGCGACGCAGGTCAAACTGTTTGCACTGATTAATGTTGCGCGCGCGTGGACCTCACCAAACTTGCAGAATAAATCTCGCGTTGTTTTGAATTGTGAACCAGTCACAGTTATGATACGACCGCCTTCCGCTCCCACATCAATGGCACCAGAGGAGTTTGTCAATCTCGGCAAGGAGTAGTACGTGACAATGCCGCCCGGCATACCCCAACTATCCGAATCTGTGTACGCAGTCGACGTGTAGATGCTCTCTTTGGCATCATGATCACCCTCTGGCGCCTCGAAACGAATGAGACTTGAGGACAACCAAGACAGCGACGATTGTGGAACCGTCAACACGACGTCTCCAATTCTCACTGACGTCATTCCTTGAATAAAGTTTGACCCGGCCACGAGGATCACTGAGCCACCTCCTGCGACGGCGATTGGCGGCTGTGCGGTCGTTGATGTTGATGTCTCCACGTAAGAAATTTGTGGCACATTCGCCGTCACGTTGGAAGCGCCAGGAACATCGAGAATGGTGAAACCGGGAGCGTGCGTACGACTCAACACGCCACCAATGTTCACAGCTTCGCGACAGAGTGTGAAAGTAGGATTCGTCGGATCACAAGCCGCAATGGAAGCAGGGATTGAACCAAATGCGGCGTGTAAACGAACGAAGGCATTGTCAGTTGATGGCACGACGCTTGGAATGAGTGCACTTGGTTCAAACGGCGTGAAGAAGGTTGCGTCTGTGCTGTATGCATCACTCGTAGCTGACAAGGAGTGAGCCAGGTATATCGACTTGCTCCCTTGAGTTGTAGCGGGGCTAATCGCTTCCACTTGTTGTGTTGTCACCCATCGTAGCCCAAGCGGGGAAATAGGACCGAAAGATGCGTACAAATCATAAATTTGCAAACCCAGATCATCGCCAGTAATGAGTATGGACGTGCCTCCACTCAAAAGTAGCGAATCCGGCATCACGGTACTTATGCTTGGACGATCGATGGATAGCACTTCCGCTTGACCCGTCTCAGAAACAGTCCCATGTAAACCAATCGAAATACCGATGTTTTCGCCCTGCTCTGCGGGCGGAGATTCACAAACCACTAACGCTGAACTCACAAATCTTGCATCAGCAACGACTGTTGAAGAAAATGAGTTCTGATACCAAGGCGAGAACGCGCAGGCAAGTCCATTCATGGCAGCATCTGCAACTTCGAATGATACTAACGTGCCGCCTCCGCTATAAATGACTGGAGAACTCCATGCATCTATGACAGGTGCGCGTGAGTATTGGAAGATGGCGCTGTAGGACGAGTTTGCAGCGTCGGGACCAGTGGCAATTATTGGATACATGCCTTGGATAAACGAATCGCGCCTCAAAGTGCAAAGCATAGAGTGCAACGCTGAAGTATCAACTGTCTCACTGAGTAAGAACGTGCCACCAGGCAGACAACCTCTCGATGCTGCGTTCTGCACTGGGTACGGAGCGCTGTAGAAAGCTTCAACAATTGCAGTATCATCTGTGACGTGACCGGCACTTGGTAAGACGTGTTCAACGCTGGCAGCGTTCGAATACGTCAGTGTAATAAGTTCGTCAAATACCCAATCACGCTTGTTCATCGAAATCTGCAAGAGCACATCTTCCTTGACGTGTGCGGGAGAAACACATCGGAGAAGTTGTGAACCGTATGGTCTTGCCTGGAAAGGTCCAATTGTTCCTGCGCGGCACCAGATGGACCAAGGGGCAGAGAGTTTGTCGCCAGTGATTTCGAGACTTTGGCCGCCATGCGCTGGCGACGATGACGGCGACAAATCACTCAGCTCCAATTGATCAAGAGCCGTGAAGGACGTCGACGCCGCGTTCGCATACGTCGATGCGTAAACAGTTTTCACTCCTGCAGACGAGGAAAGCGGTACTTCAAACATGCTCAGAGCAGAAGACACCACGCGAGTCGAAACTTGCACGCCAGCGAAGTTGACGAAATCTTCTTGACGGAAGTTTGTACCGTATATCGATAAGATGGTGCCACCTTCTTTTGGACCAGTATATGGATCCAAGTGGGTCACCGTCTGTGGCTCGTAGTATTCAAACTGTGTTTCTTCACTTGAATAGCTTGTGTACGTCGAAATGATTGCGTATACACCAACTTGAACAAAGCCTGCGACAGATGTTGCCCCCCAAGAACACTGCACGTACTCATCGGTAGATGATATCGTCCTTGAAGTGATGTTCAAAGAGCTACATGTGTCAATGGCGGTGCCGTCAAGACCAGATCCATAGATGGTGTACACGGTCGGCAAGTATATCGGACTTCTCGCCGGAACAACGTAATCAACGCTCGCTGGAGCCTCTGTAAAAGTGTACGTTATGTCTCTGTACGTGGTGGGAGTGCCATTCGGGACGGCACTCCAGTAATAGTAAGTGGACGTACCCCAGACAGCACCATTTGAAGGTATTGTCGAATTGAACGTGAAATCACGCCCGTTCGCCGTAACTTCAACTGGTACTTGACCAGGCATGTGAGCCGGTATCGCACATCGTATCTCTTTGCCTGTCACATAATTCGCGGTGATAGGCGCAAGCGTACCGAATCGACAAGCTAACTGAGATGTGTCAGAGAATCCTTCACCAAATACAGAAACCGTCTGACTACCACTCGTCGGACCAATGGACGAGCTGATTCGTGTCAAGTCAATGCCGTCGATGTAGTCCAGTCCAGAGGATGAGGACGGTCCAACAGCGGCACCATCTCCATCCACTTGCTCCCCGAGCGAACTTTGCAATGTCGAAGCCCCTGCTGCATGAGAGGGAGTTTCAATGACAAGCAACGTTGATGAAACGCGCACGTAGCCAACTTCCGCATTGTCGACGCTGACTCTCAGCCCTGAACCCATCAAGTTGGAGCCGGTCACCCACACTTGACCTCCCCCTGAAGACGGGGTCATCTGTGGTAGTGTCGACAAAATTGATGCGAGAGGTTGCACCAGAACTTGATCGAAGGCTAACCCACCGGCTGCGGCAATCGCTGATACAGGTACGAAGCCTGCTGAGACCTGTGGTACAGAATAGACTCCCGTGATTGTCGGTGACAAGGTTGCGTTCACTGCTCCGACACTCAAGCTTGAAAGGGTTGGTAATAAGGCGTAAGAATCCAAGCTTCTCCATAGGTACAAATAGCCACCAAGCATATCACTGACTCCGCTGTGTACAATAAGGCCAGCATCTGCCGATGCAGCATATGACATAGCCGTCGAAGCGCACGTGCGAGACGGCGAAAGGACGCCGTACACGCTTACGCATATATCAACGGAAGAACCGGAGACCGCAGCTGGTGAAGTACAGCGCACTTCCGTTGTAGATACAAACTGTGAGCTCACAGGGCCGATGGTTCCAAATGAGCACACTGCAGCGTTGTCGAGCAACGGCATACTCGTGCCCTTCAAGGAGATCAGAGTACCCCCACCGTCACCACTCGACGTTGGCGAAATACTTGATGCAGTCGGTGCGCTTTGCCGAGTCAGTGCGTAGGCGCCCTCACCACCAATAATGCTCAGGCGTTCCGTTGTCTTTGTCGTCGCGATAGACTCACATCGAATCAAAGCTGAAGAAACCACATACGGTACGACTCCGTTCGATGCATCAAACAAGCACTGGAACTCATCTGCATCCCCAGAAATCATATGCCGTGTCGAGACGGTTACGATTTCGCCAGGTAAATTGGATATGCCGGGAGGCGCAACACCAAGCAACAACGGAGACTCCTTGATCATGTAGGAAACGCTGAACGTGTGGCCACGTGAAATGACACTCACAGACGTATAACCTACGGAAGTAGGCTCTATAGTGCAGGCAAACGATGCAGACCAAGTCGTGTTGTGAGCCAGCACAGTGCCGTCACAAGATGCGCTATACAACCAGTCACCGAAAATGGTCGTACTTGACGGTAATTGCGCGGCACTGAGACTTCTTGGTAGAATGTAATCGACTGTAGATTCTGCAACGTACGATACAGTGATTGAAGTAGCAGAAGCCATGCCATCCGCAAAGATGCGGAATTCAGTTGAGTCATCAAGGGTGTGGACAGGACTGACGCAGTTCATTTCAGTACTGGAAGACCATTGCGCAGAAACTTCAACAGTTCCAAACAAGCACAATAGACTTCTGTCATTTGGAATGCTGCTGCCCGTGACGTCGATAACGCTCCCACCAGATCCCGCGAACGCCGTCGGCGTGATTGCACTCAGAGTAGTAGGTGCGCGCGACGTGAACGTCAACTTGTTGCTCGCCAAATTACCATTCATTTTCACATCAGCGGCAAAAACAGCGGCATCGCTTGCTGGCAACTCTGACACAATGAGCGCAGAGCTGACAAAGTGACTCGATGATCCTGAACCCTTCAGAGAAAGATATGCTGACGACCGGAAGTGTGCTCCAGAAATATAAATCAGCGTACCACCAGATGTCGGACCGTTGAGAGGATAAACGGATGTCATCACAGGTGCGCGTACGTATTCCATGGTCACTTGGTCGGTGTAATCGTCAATCACACTACCGATTCCCACGGCATTGAAACCTTCTTCACCAGATGGGTTCGTACACTCGACTTCTGCGAAACGGTTGATGATTCCGCTCACAGCAGTTCCATCCATCACGCAATCATAGCTCGCGCTAACATCGCCGGCTAAACCAAAGATGCTGATTGCGCTTCCACCAGACAACGGGCTCGCAGAAGGAATCACAGCCACCACTTCAATACCGGTGCTGTATGTGAATGTCTGAGCCGTTTCCGCGTACACATTCCCGAGAATGGCGACTCGTATATCGACCACCTCATCGAAGTACGTTGGTGACACGCATTCAAGTAATTTGTCTTGAATGGTTCTGCCTTCAATGTAAGAAATGGTTCCAATCCCGCAGTACACAATCCCAACGCCTTCAAAACCTGAGCCTGTCACAGAGACAACGGTACCACCGGCCAGTACACCTCGTGTTGGAGTGACCGAGCTCACCGTCAACGGAGTGACAGCACTCACAGAGACCACGGTGCGGCTCCAGACACCATCATCGCCCGCGCTACCAAAACCCACCTGCGCATCCGCCGTACCAGCATTGCCAACTAAATGTGAAGTGCACTTCACCAGTGCTGAGGACACAAACGTGGCGTCGACGGCATCGCTCCCAAACCGACAAAGAGCGTTTGCATTAATAAATCCAGATCCTATCATGTATACGACAGTCGAAATCTTATTTTGAATGACTGCTGGAATAGCACTGGACAGAATGGGAGATGTATAATATGCAAACACAGCTGGTTCACTGACCAAAGGAGCGGTTTCAAATCTATAAGAATACACCTCCACGAAGCCCGGCGACGTGCTACCTGACACAACGCACGGATTCAACATTCCAGCCCCCAAGCTACATCCCGTGCTTGCGATTGCATACACCTCAGACCATATGAGAGAAAGCGTTGTATCTCCAACATTCGACACAACTGGCGGAAGCACCCCAGCCAGTAACTCTGTCACGTTGTACTCGAACGTGACGCTATCAGAAAACACGGTTGAATCGATATTGACGCGACCAACACCAAGTGGTACGACAACCTGTGAATGGGCCGGAGATACACAATCGATTTTCGTCGTGGAGAAATAACTCGCTACGACACGTACTGTGCCAAATCGACAGCTCAAGTCGGTAGTGTCCTTAAAATTCGAACCTGTGACGCGCATCATACTCCCGCCCTCTAATGCCCCAGCATCTGGAGCCAGCGAACTAATACTAAATAGTGGAGCGAAATAAACGCTTGTGGCTTCTAAGCCAGCTCCGCTAGATGAAGTGTAAAACAGGGCATCGCCCTCTGCATAATCAGGCAACTCGCAAGAGATCAAGGCTGATGAAACGAAACGCACCGGAGCGCTGGTAACAGATTCAATCCTGCACACCGAAGACTTGGACAGGCTAGTGCCTGTTACCGTCACGAGCGAACCTCCAGAAGACGCCACGTGCACCGGCATGACGGAAATGTCCGTGCCGGTGTAGTTGACGAGCGTTTCATCTCCAGGAACTTCCGCGCTTGCATCTTCGCTGTCCGCCGGATACGAGAAACTAGGGTACGTCGTGCATGGTCTGAAAGAGTCCACATTAGGGCCAGCCCATAAGTCAACTGATGATCCTGGGTGCTGCGCCGCTGGCGATATGCAAGTAACTGTCCTGTTAACCAGAAGGGTGTCCATGACTGCTCTAACTGTTATCGTGCCAAAATGACACGAGTATCCAAACATATTCATCGGCTCGACTAAATCTTCGTTGCCCACACCTTGAAGTAAGACGGAAACTCCGCCGTATTCAGCCTTCGATGAGTTCCAGGTCTTCTGAATCTCGATTGAGCATGGTTCTTCCCAGACTTCAAATGCGCGACTGCCGCTGAGCGAACCGGAATCGCCCCACGTGCGAAGCGACACATCTGTCATGCCGGTCGCCGTGAATGCGGGCGTCTCACACTTCATGAAAGCAGACGATACCACCACGGATGGCCACGATCCACTAACAGCCGGCACATTGCCCGTCCCACCAGCCCCGAACGCACATTTACTTGAAGTTGGCGAGAAGTTTGAACCGCTAACGCGAAGCACCGCGCCTCCGCTCTTGTCCCAGCCGTACGGGAAAATTTGCTCCAACGTGACTGGGTCGTGGAGTGCGAATGTGATGCCGTCACTCGTAAAGTCAAAACCATTCATCGAAACCTCGACGTACGCAAATCCTTTATTGAACCGCAAACTCGGATAAATTGTACAACGGACGAGCTCCGAGCTAACATGCGTCAGCGGCGTGACAAAGTCTCCCACCCTGCAAGCCGAAACATTCGTCGCGAAAAACGCCGAACCGTGCACATCTAGCGTGAGATTATTCTGATTGAGCTGCGAGGACGGCCACACGCTCCAGTCCGCCGGATCCAACATCTCCACTCCCGCGTCGGCTACGAGCACTCCATTCCACAACAACAGCTGCGCGACCGCAAGCGCCAACACCAACCAAACGGATCTCACCCTCTCCCCCATCGGCCTAGCACACGTGCGCGTTCGCACCGCTCGCGTTCCATCCACCATCGCGCCTTCCCCGCCTCGCATTAGATCTGATCCCTGGAGTCCTTTTTCAAAGCACCGATGCTGCTCTCACACCAACACTTCAACGGATGCACACCCCATCGCGTCCTCCACGTCCGCGCGCACCGCGTCCGTGTTCATCACGACGCATTCGTCCGTACGAGATGATTTTTTACAGTCGTCTCGTCGTCTTTCGTCGCTCGTTCGACGCGACGCAATCTGTTGTCGCGTCATTCGTGCAGTCAGTCGTAGTGCACAAAATCTTTCAAACGGCCGCGGCCAAACCGACTGTAAAGTGAGACTTTTCAAACATGGGTAAAGTGGGTTGCTTTGTGGAAAAGTACCTGGTCGGGCGGGTTACTTTGGAGCGCGCGACGGACGCACGAGATGTCGGACGACGACGATCGTCGTCGACGTGACGTCGACGACGGTGGTGATGACGAAAACGTCAAAGTTGACGGCGATGGACGAACGGAACGGAAAACAGTCAACAGACCGGATATCAGTCACATGGTGAGCGTCAAACTTGATAATTTGTCATTTGACCTGAACGAGGAAGATTTGCGAGCGGCGTTCGAGAAGTTTGGTGAGATTGGGGACGTTTACATACCGAAGGAACGAGGGACGTATAGACCGAGAGGTTTTGGGTTCGTGCGGTTCTTAAAGGCGGAAGACGCGGATGCGGCTGTGCAAGGGATGCACGAGACCGAACTCGGTGGGCGGGAGGTGCGTTGCGCCGTGGCTGAACGTGGAAGACCGGAACGCTTCGTCGGAGGTCGCGGTGGAGGGTATCATAGAAACGATTATAACGATCGCAGAGGAGGTGGGTCGTACGAACCGTACCGGCGATACGAAGATCGACGGGATAGAGATGATTACAGAAGAAGAGAGTACAGAGACGACTATCGAAGAGACGACTTTTATAGAGATAGAGACAGAGACTACGACCGAGGGTACAACGGTCACGATGATCGTCGAGGATACAACTCTAGATACGGTGATCGTGGGAACGATCGAGGGTACGATGACAGGCAGGACGATTATCGAAGAGACGATTATCGAAGAGACGATTATCGAAGAGACGATTATCGAAGAGACGATTACCGCCGCGATGGATACGGAGATCGTGGATACAGAGATCGTGGATACGAGCGCCGTGGATACGACGAGCGACGCCGCGACGACCGAGATCGTCCCAGTTCTCACGAGCGTGATTCCCTCGCGCCACCTCCTCGAGATTAGTCAACGTTGACATAAATAATAACTATTCCTGAAATGATTCATTCCTATATTCTACGTTTTAAATTTCGCTCGCAGAGCTTCGAGCGATGACGCGGTCGCATCAGCCTTGCCAGCATCCTCGGCTGCTTTTTGCGGCGAGTTTTTCGAAGCGTTCGGGAGACCAAAGCTCTTCTTTTTGCTTTTTTTCTTCGACACGGTCTTTGGCGCAGACTTTGCTCCAGTGATTTCCACCGTCTGGACCGGCGCCAACACACGTTGCGGTCCCGCTTGAATCGTGAGGAGCCCATCGTCGTCGTCGATGACTTTACCTTTGAAGCCAGTCTTTTTAACGACAACGATATCACCGACAGTGGCATTCATGTCCGATTCAGAAAGCTCGTACGAGCTACGAGTATTCGCATTGCTCGGTTTGCTATTTGTCGACGTCACTCTTGCCGAGGCAGCCAATAGATCATCCGCCCTTCGTGCGGCTTGCGAGGCGCCACGAGGCTTCTTCAGCTGCATCTTGGGTGGAGCCTTACTCGCAACATATGGCTGCGAGACGTCGTCGAGGTTGGCTTTCACCTGCATGATGCCCGCCTGAAGAGTCACGACGTTGCCGTCTACAGAGATGATTTTACCACTCATCCCAGTGGAGACAACTTTTACCTCTTCGCCGAAAGAGGGCACCCAGTTTGATTGTAAGGCTTCCTGCTCTGCCTTTAACTGTTCCTTTTTTTCTCGTGCAATTCTGACTTCACGTTCGCGATCAGTCTCGCCGGACGCGGCAGCTGAGATTTGCGAGGGCGCCGGCGCATTTTGCTTCTTTTCCAATCGCACCGCCTCTGAAATTCTCTTCTTGTTTTCACGCAGCATGGACATGACAGCGTTCGCTTGAGTGTAAGCCGCAGTATCCCGTGCCGTTCGAATGCTTTCCATCGCGTCTTCAACTTGAGGGATGATACGGTCGAGCTCATCGAGCATCTCAATCGCAGTCGCGATATCGGCGTCTGCATCGCGACGCGCCGTTTCAAGTTTTGAAATGGTATCGTCCAAGCTCACCAAGCCTTCGCCAAGAATACTTCGAGCATTTTCAACAACGTCAGCGTCGAGGTTAAACCTCGATGCAATCTGCAAGGCGCTGGAGCGCCCGGGGACACCCCATAGTAGCTTATAAGTTGGGCGTAAATCAGCTTCATCAAACTCCACAGCGGCGTTTTCAAACTCTTCGTGCTCATACTTTAACGCTTTTAATTGACCGTGATGGGTCGTCGCAAACGTCATCGCAGCTCCTGCGTGACCGGGTACGAGACCAGCCAGAGATTTCAGCAGAGCATAGCCAATCGCAGCGCCCTCTGCGGGAGACGTACCGGTACCAACCTCGTCCATCAGTACAAGAGACTGTGTCGTGCACTGCTCAAGAATAGCTTGAGCGCGCGTGAGACGGCCACTGAAAGTACTGAGACTCGTCAGCAAGCTCTGGTCATCGCCAATGTCCACCAAAATTTTGTCGAAGAACGGAAGCACAGCCTTTTCCGCTGGGATGAAAATACCAGATTTCGCCATGAGCGCCGATAGACCGACAGCTTTCATCGCCGCAGTTTTACCACCGGTATTCGGACCAGTGATGACAACGACGCGTGTACGCCTTGACGCGAATATATCGACCGGAACGGGGCCCTTGAGCTTTGGTTGATCGGAATCGTCATCATCGTCGTCATCAAAGCCGTCGTCAAAGTCGTATTCATCGTAATGATTGTTCGTTTTCGACGCCGCAGCTTTGATTGATCCCATCGTCGCGACTTTGTACCCAGACGAGTTGACTCCATCGGTCAGCCCCTTCGCTGCCTCTTCAGCGGCAGCCTGTCGTCTCTCAGCGGCAGCCTGCACAGCTTGCGAAGCTAACACGGGTTGTCTTAACCCAATCAACTCCAGAAATAACGTCTTCGAGTCCGACGGTTGCCGTTCGATACCTTCATCCTCTTTGCCGTCATCGAGGTTGGTAAACTGCGGACGAACGCCGTTGAGCGCTTGGCTGTACCGACACTTGGCCGCTATGACGTCGAGACGAATGACAATCTCCAAACATTCCATCAATTCTTCGACAACTTCAGAAATCGCGTTGGACAGTTCCCTCTTGATGGCATCAACCGCGCTCTTTTCTTGCTCCATTGCTCGCGCGAGTTCTCTATTCAACGCGACGACACTCGGCGGTTCAACAAGAACCATCGATCCTCCCGCCATCGTACCGACGACGAGCACGTCCGGCGGTGCCGGCGCTGGTACTGCGAGTACCATCCTTCCTTGATGCGTCATCGGCGTTCCTTTCCCTTGCATGGCCTTTTTCAATTTACCCTCAGCCGCGCCCTTTTGCGATCGAGCGCGTCTCAAGTCTTGACTGGCGTTGTCGCGAAACTCCCCAGTGTCTTCAACAGCCGCCCGAATCCTCTCCGCCAAATCAGAGTGCGTCATCATCTCGTATGCAATCCTTCTCAACGGTTCTAAATCTCTCGGTAACTCCCCGCTCTCGGTGATCCCCTCGATTGAAGACTTGAGTCTCTTGGCGCTCTCTAGAAAAGCCGCCGTAGCCGCGAGCTCGTCTCCGCCCAACGGAGACCCCTGCCTCGTCTTATAGAAACCCCGTCTCACCTCCGCCGTGAGCATCCCACCGAAATCTAACGATACCCCGTGTTTACTCTCCATCGCCATCGCCGCTTCCGTCTCATTCAGCAGCCTCTGCGCATCGCTCGCCGTCTCGCTTGGTTCGAGCGTCTCACACGCCGCTCGACCCAGCGCTGTCGACGCGCGCGCCGCCAGAAATGCTTTGGCCTCATCCCACCCAGCCTGCTCCAACGACCGCCTCACCAACGCATCGCGAACGCTCTTCGCATTCTCCGAAGACGGTCCAAACTTCCTTCGCGATCCCGACGTCATGGCCGACGCATCTTCCGCATCTTCTTCGGGCGTTCGAGCGAACGACGTCACAGCAGAGCCTCGTCTTCTCGCGCGCGCAGCATCACGTCCACCATGCGTCGCCCTCCGACCGGTCGGGGTACGAGACGCGCGTCGATGCGATGCTCCGTTGACTCGCGTCGACGTCGACGCCGTCGATCCGCGGGTTCGCATATCGCTACGCGATCGTTGTCGTCGTCGAGTGGTGAGGAGAGAGGTTCAGTTTTGCACTTATGCAAAGTGAAGAGGAAACGAACACGCATTTTTTTCGTCACTGATTGACGCCGACGGCGCGTCATGTCGTACACGAGAAGAGAGACTGGACGCGGTATCGGTGGTGCGGCGGCTTCCGCGCCGGGTCCGTCGATCGCGCCGAGCGCGGGTACGCATCTCATGCCCGGGGCGTCGACGAGTAGAATCACTCTCAAGCCGGGGTACTCGCAGATGGATTGGATGCGACGTTCAAAGAGAGAAAACCTGCGAGGAGATGACGGCGATAGAGATGGGGAGTCGTGGAAGACGCGCGTGATTGATGACGAAGAACTGGGGAGACACGCGACGAGGGATGACTGTTGGATCGCGTTGAGAGGTCGGGTGTACAACCTGACGGGGTACGTGGACTATCACCCGGGTGGGGAGAAAATATTAGAGCAGACGTACGGGAAGGACGCCACGGCGCTGTTCGATAAGTATCACAAGTATGTCAACGGAGAGTACATTATGGCGGCGACGCAAGTTGGGATACGGCCGGGGTACGTCCCGGATAGCGATAGTGAATAGGTTGTTCGTTGTAAATTTGGCTTGAAACTTTTAGTGCTACGGAACGTCAACGCTTCTGCTTACAATACATACTACCTACACGACACGAGCGATCGTTAACGCTCGTTTTTCGGCACGTAAAACTCATCGTGAATTTCCTTCGTGTAACTGTCGATTCGTTCGAGTGAATTGAGGTCGTCGCGCGCGCCTGCGAGGTAAAAGTATGCGTCTTCCTCTCGGCTCGGCTCTCCCGATAACTCGACAGTCAAAACTTCTCTGCTGTACATGCCCGTGGCGATCTCTTCCAGCACGTCGAGGTGCTCGAGAGTGGCGTCGTCCACGGCGTAGAGCTCCCCGTCTATCACGCGCGCGTCTTCGGTCGTGCGCACGAGGTACGGGTACCCAGCCTTGGCTAAAAGCATGGCGAAGCCTTTCTCCTTCGTGCGAGCTTCGCCGATGAAACGCGCGTTTCCGCGATCCATGAGGCGGTGGTTGTACAAACCTCGCTTTAGGGTGCCGTACACGAACACTTTGTGCGCTCCCGCGGACGTTGTCGGGGAAGTCATGCGTGCGACAAAGTGAGTGCGCTACAACTGTACAAGCTTGTAGTATTACATAGAGTCGCCATGTGCGCTACGGTTTACTTCTTCTTGAGTAGCTCGATGGCTGTCTTGTACGCCGGCATAGTAGGCGGTTGTACCGGGTTCAGGGGTACTTTTGTGTCGTCTAAGGCGTAACTCTGATCGGCGTCGTAACCAGACAAATCACCGCAAGCCAAAAATGGAACGAGGACGTCATTCGGCCAACTCATGGTACCCACCGCGCCAGTACCATCACTTTCCGTGTGCGCCACCGCGCGTTCTTCCAAGATGCGCGATAAATGGCTTGGTTCAAACCCTT
>Ga0213864_10000410_pt1 | contig 19344 bp, 14 predicted proteins | sample PICome_5_FD_160078 | JGI IMG/M metagenome (GOLD analysis project Ga0213864, IMG submission 160078) | Coastal seawater microbial communities near Pivers Island, North Carolina, United States - PICO247 | ecosystem: Environmental > Aquatic > Marine > Coastal | place: USA: North Carolina... | reverse complement strand
AAGATTGAGTCAGCTTGGTGTCAAAGGCAGGGAGCAGCACAGTATGGTGTACAGACCCCATTTGAAGCACCAGAACCAGAAGCAGCAGCAGTTGACGAGCCAGTGCTGTTAGCCAAAGCCTTGTCCTGCAAGTAAATGCGAAAAAAGAATGAAGGGAAAGATTGAGTCAGCTTGGTGTCAAAGGCAGGGAGGAGCACAGTATGGTGTACAGACCCCATTTGAAGCACCAGAACCAGAAGCAGCAGCAGTTGACGAGCCAGTGCTTTTAGCCAAAGCCTTGCCCTGCAAGTAAATGCGAAAAAAGAACAAAGGGAAAGATTGAGTCAGCCAACACCCAAGTAGGTAGGAAATAAAGGAACAAAGCAACAATGCTTGACTGAACACAGACCACTGCATGTGCACTATTCCTGCCGCTCCTCCTAGTTGGAATTTGTACCTTCGCCTTTGCATCCTTTTTTCTTCTTGCCGGTTTCTTGTTGACAACCTGAGTTCGACTGCCTAATCCTAATGATTTCAGCCTAGCCTCGTTCCTCTTGATGTTCTCGAGACGTTGTCGTTCATACAAAGATAAACTATATCCTCCATCACTTGAGTCATCATCACTTGAGTCATCATCACTTGAGTCGTCATCACTTGAGTCGTCATCACTTGAGTCATCGTCGCTTGACCCATTGTCGCTTGATTCATCCTTGCTTGATCTTGATGTGTTATCTCTTCCGACAGAACTTACTGAACTGCTGCCCCGTAGTTGATTAGTCGAAGCATCAACTTCACCACAAGCCTGTCCATTCCCCGATTCAGAGACAATGGCAATAAGTGAGTCAGCAGTAAGTCTACCTCAATAAAAATGAACGCCTCATTCTATGAATCAATTACAGAGCCACTCACCTCTTGGGTACTTCTCCAAATTGTTTTAACCTTCTCAACCAATTCAGCCTCTGTAGTTGAGGTATCAACTGCCAATTGAATCCTGTCTGAAAATTCTTGGTGATTTGGTACTGCGACCTTCTTGGTCACGAGGGTTCCATACATGCTGTAAGAACCACAAATTATTCTTCTCTTTGATTCTTCAGTCTCAGCGTCTCCAAACAAATGCTTCCTTTCCTTTGGGCTAGGACTCCTTATATAGAAGCAGGCACCAGTATTTTTGGACATGGCGTTTCTGTACCTCTGGTAGGTCCTATCTCTATGTTCCTTCATGGCAATAGAGCACACAAAACTCTTCTCGGATTTCGGTGTGGAAAGGTCAAACTGAATCCCATACTTACTCATGACTGCCAGTTCTGCCTCGGTAATCCAACTATAGTCGTACTCAAAAAGAACTCGAGAAAAATGACATACTCGTACCAAATAATCATTGTCGCTCAAAGATCCATTGAAACAAACCTTCTGTATATCATCAATTGTCTTGGGAGGCTGGCCATCACTATTGTAGATGTTGTACTTCCTACAAAGCTGTTGACATTTCTCGGCGAGTTTCTTACTCACCTCTTTTGACACAAAGTCAAATACGATAACTAACTTCTTGAGGAACAGATCAACATCAGCTTCTTCTGGACTGTCTTGACTCACGTTGCCTGCTCCACAAAGATGAGCTGCTATGCGGGCATTGTTAGAATACAATCCTCTTGCAAACCCACTGGTGACTCCTTTTTTTGTAACCGGAAGCAACTTCATTGGAACAGGGAGCCAACTTTCGTCAACCTGAAAACCCTCTTTGATCGAAGATGTACCACTATTCTGGTTGGCAGAGGCTACATTGTTCAAGGTGGCATCCTGGAGTGACTTTGGGCGCATTGCCGAGTGGAACGTTGATGTCCCATCACTTGTGTCGGCTGGATGTAAAGTTGACATAATGCCATGTGGCTGCATTTGAACAGGGGTGGGGTGACCTGAAGTGTGCGTGATGGTTTGCTGAACGGTAGTTGGGCCACTAATTCTTAATATACTTGATGGTGCACCTCCACTGTTGTAGGGAGTCACCCAAGTGGGGTGACCACCCCTACGAACATTCGCCACAGAGCCGTTAACATGCCGGGCTGAACCTTCAGAAACCGCGCCACTCAATGCGGCCGTGGATGAGACAGCCATCGTTACTTTGGTTTTGTAGCAATCAAATGAAGGTGGGTTAGGGTGCAGTATGGTTGTTGTTTGATTTGTTGCCTACCATACCATGTTGTTTTGGCCGAAGAGTGAGGAAGAAATGATGAAAAGAAACGGTCACAGGGTTTGACAATGGGGTTCAGTTCTGGTAGATATTCTGGTAAGCACATCTTGGTTTTGAGATATGCATGAACACAAGATCCTATTGGACCCCTTTTTCACTAAAATAGGGACTCCATGATAATAGGACTCTTCTCAAATCTAGGTACTTTGGCTTGCTTGGAATAAATTCTCAGCAAAAACACACCGAAAACAACAACTTCGTACCTACCGCAATCTACAACCACATCATCTATTCTGCCTGGTCAGCAACACCAACACCAACATCAACACCAACACCACCAACAGCAAACAGCAGCAGCAGCAGCAACAACATCCGCATCAAGCCGTAGCACCAGTAACACAGAAAATACAAATGGCACGTACCAAGCTGGCAAGGAAGTATACAGGAGGAAAGACTCCTCGTAAGCAGCTCGCCATCAAGGCCGCTCGTAAGTCCGCCCCAACCACTGGAGGTGGCAAGAAGTCCCACCGTTATAGACTAGGAACCGTCAGCCTCCGACAGGTACTTATCAACACTAAGAACACCAACAAGCTCAAGGCCGCCTCTTCCTATGGTAGTGGTGGCGATCCTCCTCAGTATCAACAGCAGTCCGACATGCCTGAAAAGCAGAAGGGCTCCTGCACCTGTAGTACTAATTCTCTCTCTGTGCTGGGTTTGTCAGATATCTCCAACCATTATCTTGTCAGTCTTTTTAAGGATACAGGGCTAGGATCTATCCAATTGTGTGATGTATGTCAAAAAGAGCAAGTGATCATCTCAAGCCAAGATATTGAGCATGCTCGACGCATGCTTCGATAAAGCGGTAGGGATTGGTTGGTGGGAGTTAACAGTATTTTGATTGGTTATCTACAAAGAGTAGGATTGGTTGGTGGGAGTTAACAGTATCTTGATTGGTTATACCTACAAAGAGTACTATCTGCATTGGTGAAAGAAATGGTGTTAATCCAAACATAAACTTGGTATTATTGACACATAAATTAATACTGGCACTGGAGACAACAACCCTACATATCTACTCATTCTCTTCTTGTAATACCCCCATGATTGGACTCTGATGGTCCAAACATATACATGGTAACAGGCACATAAAATTAAATACTGGCACTGGAGATAACAACCTCGGGACTGGAGGCAACAACCTCGGGTAATGCATCAATAGACAACCTTCCATTGTTCCAGCCTCCAGCCTTCCTCTTTCTTTCAGCCTTCCTTTTTCGTTCATCACAAAGGCAGCATTCACATAGGTCACCCGCATATTGACGAGGTCTGGATTTGCATTTGGAGCACATCTTTTCATCGCTGCTTCCGTTGGAAATACAGGTCTCACATCTCCCCCCGATGTGCACAGGTCTTTTGGTCTCACACTTCCAACAAAATAGTTTGGATCTTTCTAACTGCAAAATACCGTATTCTTTAAAACACTTCCTGCATTGGCGTCCATAACACCTCGCCTGACTTTTATTGCATTTCACACACAACCTAATGTTCTTTGGTCGCTTCTTTGCAGTATTTTCATGCTCTGCTTTCATTGTCCGTTTTGTTTTAGCTTCCTTCTTTTTCTTTGCGCTTGATATCATATCCACATGATATTGGATGTGCTCGATGTATTTAGAAGCCCCACTCTCACGTAAACCATCTTCGTTGGCCTGTTCACTGGATCCATTTTCATTATTCTTTTGCTCCCCTTTCTTATTCTTTTTGTCCTTCTTCTTACTCTCTCGTTCCCTCTTTGCTTCCTGTTCCTCCTGCAGCAAAATGACCTGCTCCCAATTGGGAATTATTTTGGGTGTGGGCCTAACATCCCCCTTTTTCCTCTTTAATTTTTCGTTGCTTGTTAGAATGTCAAATATCAGTGAAGTGCGAGCCAAATCCTTAACACGATGAACGTCAATTCCTGTCTCCTTGCCTTGGAGGGCAGAATCAATTGCCACTTCGTGGCTATTTTGATCGTTGTCATCCAATGAGTTGCATATCAAAGGGTAAATCTTATCAAGAATACGTTGATCATGGGCTCTCTGGGTAGAGGAGCTCACATTTTCAGTATTGTATTCTGCCTCTTCTTTCACTCCAGGTACAAATTTTGTTGGGGGGGAACGTTTCCTCCCATTCTCACAATACTTCTCAGCATCATATAACTGGCTAGGCCTGTACCACAACTCCTCACCGTTAGCATACTTCACCCTCACCCAACCTTCATCACCATTGCGCTGAAAAAGGGTGCCAGTCAACCGCCTGTACATTATGGTGATACCCTTTGTGTGAGAATATCCTTTCGGAATACAAGCAATATCTCGCTTCACGGAGCTGTATGGTATACTCCCAAGAAGCATTGTGTCGTGAAAACGCACAACAATAGAATTGGGAACGGTCTTCCTAGACCTATATGGTGTGATATCTCCTATTTCAGAAAGCTGAGTTGCTGACTTCCACTTCCCATTCTTGTTCCTTTGGAAATCACCTGTCCAATATTGGATATCTCTCTCTTTGATCGCCCCCAGCTTTTCAACAAACTGCTTGTATCTTTGGTTCCTTCTTTGAATTGCCCGTTTTTCTGCCTCGCTTTTGTTTTTAATATATTCTGAATGAGGACACTTGAATTTCCCGTTTGTCGGGGTTGTCATAGCAGTTGACTTTGCCATTAAAATTCCCCTTGCCAGGGTTTGTTCCTGTTCTTTGGCCATTGACATGTTTATATTATGGTAGAGAGTTAGTTCGCTTAAACTGTGATGGATGGGCGGTGGTTTGGTGTACGTATCTAGATGACAGCGAGCATGGATGGAGGCTGCGCTGTGTTTGTGGGAGCTTTTCACCAACTGTCTGTCTTGTGTTGGGAGTCTATTGTTATGGGGATTTGTACTAATTCCTAGGTATAAAATTTCATTCTCTAATCTTCGTACCAATGCCGGGGCAAGAAAGTAGTTTGAATTCAAACTTGGGGCCCTCTGCGTTGCAATCTCCAAAATCCTACTGTAGGAATTAGTGGATTTTTGTATGAGAATCCATCAAAATTGGGTGGATTGAACCTCTGCTTGTGTTCGCCACAAACATCATACAACACAAACACCACGACATCACATGATATGAGGCCATCAATCATTTTGAGTGAGGAAGCTGTCCAAAAGGCTCCTACAGACGATCCTCGAGTACGTTTACATCATGCGGCAGTGTCAGTGCTTGCAATATATGTAAGGAACAAGAACAGCAAGAGACCATCACCAAAGTACAAACTCCCTAAATTGGTGGCAACCTACAACAGAGAGTACCTTCGTCGACCACATGACAAAGAGCTCAAGGTGGAGACACTGAGAGACTACCTCAAGAAAATGTCTAAACAGCAACGACTGCAATACTTGTACTTTCACCAGATGAAAACCAAGCGGCATGGCCTCCAGATGCAGATACCATCACACCAAAAGAACAGAGATCAATTTGGTGAAGATGCTTCAAAGATTAGGAAACAGATTGAGATCCACCAGTGCACTGAGCCGATACTGTACAGTTGTCCAAAACTACATGAACGCCCCCATGGGTCTGCCCCTGAAATGTACTTGAGGAGATCTCGTGCAACAATAGAGAAGCATGGCATAGAAAATGTAGCCATAAGCAAGTCAATGGCCGGAGATTCAGGGGTAGCAAAGGAGGAGGATGTTGTAGTTGCATTTGACCACAGCCGTATAATCATTGCAATCAATATGACAATGCGAGGAGGGTTAGAACAATTCAGACAGAGCTTGTTTGCATACATGATGAGCAGAAACAAAACAGACACGGTAAGAAATGAGAAGCTGAGCAAAGGCCAACCTGCAACAAATATCAGAGCTAGGTTTGGCTACAATCAGATCCAACGGCCAACCCACCATTCTCATTGGACTCTGGAGGGGGAGAGAATGCCATCCTATAATGTGTACGACTTCTTGGACATGGACGAAGATTTGAGGTACAACATAATAAAGTTTGCAGAGGGAGGTCAGAGATTCCTGTGTGATAACTACAGATCTGCAATGAGAGATCTGAACAGAATCAGTCATTGTGTGAAAAGATTGAATGAGGCGATGGGGTTCCCACAGTCCACATCAAGGTTTGAATATTTTGACGTTGTTCTAACCCGAAATGCTCTTTTGAAGAAACATATGGACTACAAAAATGATTATAGGCATGGGTATGACCACTGTGTTGTGTACAGCTTTTTCTGTGGTACATACAGGATTGCAGTGATAATGACAACGCGCAGAGATATTGGAGCAGCATTAGATAGGGCACTGTAAGGATGAAAATAGTTAGTAGTAATTAACAGTACCATTTCTTTAATTTTCTGATGATGATGACAACGATCAATTATTGTGTGAAGAGGCATTGGTAGCCATGCCTGATTTTTGTCTCTGCTTGAACCTGTGGATATTTGGCATATGTACGTACATAAGGTATCATGTTGTTAGGGTCCAAATAACCCCTGAATAACTTCAGGGTTTGGGCTTTTGCACCACTTTTGCTACTAGTTCCCATTAAGGTGATATCTTTTCCTTGGGCAAGCTTTTTTACGTGCATCAGCACATCAACATCAGCACATTGCGTTCTCAAGCACATCATAATATACTCAAACCCCCTCGTTGCGGGATTATTGCATCCTCTAACTCATGACGGCTGCATCACAATGGCCGGCCCTCTCGTTAACTTTATTTATTTCATTTATGATTCAAATGTGAATACAGACTGTGGTTTGGGTTGTATTGCGAATATATCTGGAACTCAGTGTATCACCAGATACTCAGTGCATCATGTATTTCCTGATGCCTTAATCGATGATGAATCTGACATGATGTCAGACTTGAATATTTTAAGAATTCTCACCGCAATGAAACTTATGAACGGTGGTCAGAAAAATATGGTTAACGACGTTGCTTTATTGCCCACATACGAAAACATTGATGATTACGTTACACGAGTCCACACGGCAGTGGAATCTATTGATACGATCACCAATCTCGTTGCCGATAAACCATTCCTCATACTCTTCTTGAAGGTATTCAACACAACTTACACTGATCAGCCTACAACCACTCACTATGTTCCCATTGTAAGATTTGGGGATAGGTGGATCATCATGGGTGGAGAAAGACGCTCTTCCATGAAGGCCATTGAACACCAAAATCTTCCAGCCGCTCTCACAACCCAGGCAGGGCGCGAAGCAATCCTCGAGCATTGTAAGGCACCCTTTGGAGACAACCTGACTGTAGACTTCCTTGGTACGAACTTGATCAATGTTATCGTACCAAATCATCCTGGACCCAAGAAACGCAATAATGATATGGAGGGATTTCCAAAATCAGATGTGGTCAAACAATTGCCCTGGACTGAAGTCAAAGTTATAGGCGAACGTATGACAAACTTTCAAAAGGAATATGCAATCTTTGTCAAAACTGATCAATATGATATTCCCATTTTAGAGTTTGAATAAGTAATCCATGTTTGATATCAGTTCAATCATTACTATCAAATATTTTCTTACAGAAGAGAACAGTATGTTGGGGTGCGAACTTGGTTCTGAAGGCCTGCTGGGTTGCGCATCGAAGCAAACATACTCAAACTCGTCTTCTTCACTAACCCATCGTCTTCTTCTTCACTCTGCTCTCCATCTCCGTACAAGACAATATTTTGAAGAAGTAACGATGCAACCACCATCGCATCATCACTGCTGTCTTCTCACCACAGCACTCTCGAGTTACTCGTCTTCTTCACTAACCCCCGATGGTGAATTTAGCCCTCTAGAGAGAGAGAGCGAAGATGTGCGATCCTAGCTCATATCTAATTACTCGCTGAATCCCATGGCCTTTTGTTTTCACCCTCATTCCCCACTATAAATTGCACACAACTCGCAACTCAGCATATGATATACAAACCTTGCAAACATGATCTACATTCCAGCTGGGCTTTTGCAATTAGGCGAGATAAGAGAATATACTGGATTTTGTGTTGCACAGGACCAAGTTTTCTTTTGTCAAATGTCTGAAGCGAACTACGGCAGACAGTCGGTGAAAGATGAATTGGATGTTGCGAGGACTATGGTTTACCTCAACAAAAAAACGCAACATGCATGCAAATCAAGAAAGGCAGCGCGTGATTATATCAATAACGAAAGAGATCGCGAAGATCTACGCCAGGCCTTGGTGGAATACAGTGTTGGCAAGATTGCAACCCCTGATGTATGCCTGGATTCATTGATAAGGCAGGTTGGAAATAAGCACGGCGTTCCATACTCAACAATGTACAAGTACACCAAGAGGGCAGCAGAGAATGATACCATTGACGCTGATATCATTGTAAAAAAGAGAGGAAGACCCTCACTCATAAACGAGAGAGAAGTTTGGCCCATAGTACAAAAATATGCTGAGAAATATTCATACTGCCCATCAGTAGTAAGGGATGAACTTCTTGCGATCTATACAAATCTGACTAAGGATCAGGTAATGCAGTATGTAAAGCAAACTTTTCGGAGACTAGTTGAGAAATACCAGCGTGAAAAAATATGGGGGAAAAACCTGGGAAAAGCACAGCCTGGGAAAAGCACAGGCTTAAAGTTGGCACCTGTGTCTACATATGGGGGAAAGCCTGGGAAAAGTTAGAGGTGACTCAGACTGATTGCGACTGGCGGGGGGGTTAGCCCTAGTCCAGCACATACTGACAATGTTAGATGGTAGCAAGCGTGGAATAAAATGAGGATTAATGCAAGCAGATGGGTGAGGGGTGGGTGGTGGCTTTACTTTAAATGGTAATTTAATTCGGACTCCTTATCTTCCAAATATCCAGTACACTACTGACATGGTTGGCCCAACTAATCCATCTCGTATAAGTTTACTTGGTATTATACTTCTCCTGTTCCTGTTTACATTTCTCCCATTTGTTCAGTGTTTCCTTGACATGATCTGGCCCAACTAATATAAAACGTGATTTCGCCCTGTTGGTCATGTCTATAACAAAAGCATCCAGAATTTCCTTACCTCCATCTCTACCCAAAATGAAATCACATAACCAAAAAAATTCACTCAGTAACATGTTTGCCTTTATGTATTCCCTTATCTCGCCATGGTCAAGAGGTGGTGACATGACAAGTGGCATAACCCTGCCACCTGACCCTTGGCGGAAAGAGATCCCCCCTCTTGGGGATGAGCCCCCCCCTGCAAAGGTGATTGAATAATCAGAATATCGTGTTTCATATTCTGTATCTTTGAATACTTTTTCGAGTTTTGCATCAAGAGAAGAAAGACATTCGTATACCTCCATCCATTTCAAACTTGTGTGTAAATATGATTTTGCTCTACTGCCAATACCGAGGAACATCACTTCAATCAATTCCCCATTATCATGATAGATTTCGTGTATGTTGGGTTCATCCTGCATGAGGAACTCGTCCACAACCTTCAATGACCTTATTACTACATCTACATCTGGAAAGTATGCACCCTTATCATCAATGGTATTTTGAAGCTCTGTAGTGACATCGCTCAATGACTTGATCGATTCATATGCACCAGGAAAGGACTCATCACCCTTGGTGACCTTCATGATCCTTGCCTACCTATTATGCTTCTTGTCTAATAATAATAATTGTGGCAGGCGGTTATGATTTTTATGTGCACCACGAATAATGTATTGTAACACAGCAGTTGCAGGCTTCAGTGACTCAGCACACCCGACGAGGTGAACTCGCGTATGGATAACTCTAAAACGGTCTTTGATAGTACGTTGCTAACCTACACCAGCTCTAGTAGGAATACGTAAGAGTTCTGTTCTATGTAGGTTGGGATAAATTTGGCAATTGTCGCCCAAAGCCTCACCCAGGGAGCCAGCCAGACTTTTTCCTTTGGGAGTCTTCATTCAATGGGATGTATACCAATTCCTACCTGAATCATTGCAGATGATTTGCAAGAAAACTCTTTTGAAATTGGACGTTACCTCTCTAGAGAGAGAGGAGGTACATGAACATACGATACTCATTCATTCATTCAAATTGGACTTTGCCAACCTAACAATGATTCATTCTGTTGATGTTGAAAAAAAAACCAAGTAGCCATGCCATCTTCCGTCACGACAGAAGACATCAAAGCTTTGATCAAATTTCATATTGAAGGACATAATAGATATAAATGTCCAGGATGCAAGGATGGACTAGGTGATACTTTTGATGATGGGCGGCCAGAGATTGAGAATTTCTCCCTCGACCCGGCCAAAAACTTTGAGGGCATTATTCGATTGAACCATGATAGGCACACCTGTCGCTCAGAGAAGATCAAAAACTTTTATGTGTGTTTGGGGTGTGGAGTGTCATCCACTCAATATCCTTCAAGGTTGAGAAGCAGATATTGCAAATGCAAAAGTGAAGATGAGGAGGCTCCATCTGCAGGAGATGCATCCATTGAAGAAGAACAAACTGGTGATATGGAGTTTGGGGGATACAGTGATGCTTTTGACGCCGCTCAGGAAGCACCGGCGTCTTCTGGGGAGACCTCACATGATAATGAATCCCAAATTGATACATCTACACTCCAAATGGATGCGCATGCACTTGGCACTGCCCCTGATAATATCATTGGTAACAATTCTGTCACTGATTTATTCTCTGACACGGGTGAGTGGCCAAAATCCAGTGCCACCTTCTTCTTAGACGAATATGATAAAACTGGCAACGGCAGGAAAGGCATAGTGTACAGGACATTTATTCATGGTAGTGAAGGGGGTGGTATCTATTCAATGGATGATCTGTCTGAACAGGAGATGCATTACCATCTTCATACACTACGTACTTTTCTTGATAGTACTGCATCCCATGGAAAAGATATCTGTGTAATTACAAACCACATAGTCAGCCAAGGTAATGAACAGAAGAAAGGGGCTTTGGAAGTTCAGAAGACAGGATTCAATGAGGCAATTACACAATATTTTCAGGAGAACAATATTGAATTTGGTTCAAGTGTAGTTGCTCAAATCAACAAAATGGTTGACGAGAAAATGGACAAACACCAACGTGATGTTAATAAAGAGCAACGAATCAACCATCCTACTGAGTTTGCAGGTGTCAGACGACTCTATACTGAAGGTACAAAGTCTATGGCACTAAGGTTACCTATCCCCGGGGTTGATGAAATAAAGGACTGTGCACACATCCCAGCAAATCAAATACTCAATCACTTGCTTGCGCTTGGCGTTGAGGTTCAGTGGTATCGAGCTGGATACGAGGAAGACTGGCTGGATGGTGATGGGCGATACAAGTGCGATTTCACCAAGGATATGCATGATGCTTTGAAGGAAATGATGAAGAATAACAACAAAATAACCAAAGAAACTCGGGTTGTTGTTATAAGAATATGGTCTGACGGATTTGAAGCACACAAGATCAAAGGTACCAATGACTTCAACAGTCTTCAATTGTTCACCTTAACACTGCGTGCTCCCAAGGGTAAGAAATCACGAAAGCACACCTTGCCCTTTGCTCTTTGTTTCAAGAAGGAGAATCACCAAGAAATATTCATTCAGCTTCTGAAGGAGGTCCGCAATTTGCAGGAAGTAACCCCGAGGTATTGGGGGGGAGAGAAAGAGGTCATCCCTACAATTGCAATGACTGACATGTGTTCTAACGACTGGCCTGAGCGATGTGCTAACTGCTGCCTCTCAGATAAAGGTTTATACCACAAGCGATGGGGGCATTCGTGTAAATTTGATGAGAAGACTACGCCTCCGTGCCGTCATTGCGAGTTAAGACGTATTGGAAATCTCCTTGGTTGTGATACTAAAAAGTTGGAAGGTTTAGTCAAGTGCGATGGCTGTTTGGACTGGTGGTCCCCTGGTCGCGAGGGTGTTTATACAGACGAGAGCGACAATTACCCCATCTACCCTAACCAAATCAGTTTGAACCATCCAACGAAGAGTGTACATTCTGTGAGGCTGTCCTTTCCTATGGTTGAGAACGCAGTCAATAGACTTGGAAAGTGGTATGAGGAAGCTGAAGGTACAAAATCAATGAAAAAGAAAATTGCAACAAAATACTTGCAAATGATAGGCTTTTCCTCGAAGCTAGGGGACGCCATCATTAAGGATCTTGAGCAGGACGTCTCTGTTCTGTCATCTGTTTCATACCCAACCATATTGAAGGAATACAAGGCCGTCAAAATTACGCTTAAACAATTTGGAACAATGCCAATGCACATGATGACTTTGGGTGTCGAAAAGTCTAATCTGAAGTTGCTTCCTGTCATTGTGAACAGGAGAAAGCCCGAACAGAACAAACTATGGCACAATTTCACTGAAGCCATGCAACAAAGTCAGAGTTTGATCAACACTCTGTCAGTAGACTGGTGCTTATCAATGTCCTTTTCGGGTAAGGACAAACAAGAACTTGGAACTGCCAACTGGCAATCAGACCACTATCTTGCATTCACCAGGTTATCATTGTTTCACTTTGGGACACTAGAGGGGATGGAGATACCAGAAGAGAGGAAACAAGTATTGCAAACATTTAAACGACTACATGTGGTGTGGTTTTGCTTAATGTCCAGTGTCTTCACAGACGACCCAGGTTCAAAAGTAACACCCACCAGGATCAATGATCTCGTAAAGGTCTTTCTTACATCTTGCAATTATCTTTGGCAAAGTTTGAAACACTTGATGAAAGAAGAGGAGACTCTTGATGGAGATGAAGAAGCCACTCTTGGTGGGGAGGGAAGCCCCCCTGATGATGGGGAACAACAACCAACAAAAAAGAAAAGGAAGACAAGTGGAGGTGGTAAAGGGACACAGCAACCAACCAAAAGTAAAGAGAAGAAAGAGAAGAAAGAGCCATTTTTTGCCACCAAATCCAATTACTTTAGCCTCTTGAACCTGGAAGAAATGATTCAGTACTTTGGTGATGCAGCTGATTCATGGGAGGGTGATTCTGAAAGTTATATTCAGAATATCAAGAGACAGATTGATGTTTTGCGCCACAACACTGGCTTTCTTAAAACAGTTTTGAGCAAGTTACTGCGTGATCATGTATTTGCTATAATCAACGAGGGCAACCCACACAATCATGATGGGTATGCTAGGACGCACAACTTCAGGGTGTACAAAAGTGATGAATACACGAAAAATCCATCCCTTGTCCTGGAGAAGGAAGACGTTGTTGTTGGTGTTATTGACAGTAGTGGCAAGATGATGATATGTGTGGATAATGGTGGGGGGGGAGGAATATCATTGTATGAAGTCATGTTTGATACCAATGGAGTTGAGCGCTACTGCCTATGGTATTGCAAGGCAACTTTGAAGCAACAGCCTGCCAAACAATATGAACGAAGGGATTTGCTCATAAATGACTGTACTGATTTCTTTCTCTTGCTGAAGTCTGTGAGTGTAGAAGAACAAAGAAGTAGGCTAAGCACTGTCATTTGTAGGAGTTGGAGGGTGAGGAGCCAATCTGGGTCGCTGGCACTTCTGGAGCTTGGCAAGAACGTGCTTCTGATGACAGATTCAGAGTAGGAAGGCATTTATTTATTTGTGAAAGGGATACTCTGTATTATGTTTATTGATGTGGACCAACTAAAATGGATATGTCAGACAGAGATACCTTACAGCCCTCATTTGTTATTTGATACATCTCCAATTTGTTTTGTACTGCAGATAACATAAATGACAAAATTCCAGCTCACCACAAACCTCACCAACAATCTTTGCTTAGCAAGACAATTATCAGAGACAGCACAAAATCATGATTAATCCCTCTCTCCACGGATACGACGAGCGAGCTGAATATCCTTGGGCATAATCGTCACACGCTTGGCGTGGATGGCACAAAGGTTGGTATCCTCAAATAGTCCAACGAGGTACGCCTCAGATGCCTGGTGAAGTGCATCGATTGCTGAGCTTTGAAAGCGAAGGTCAGCCATAGTTGTATCCTTGGCAATCTCACGAACTAGACTCTGGAAGGCTCCTTTGCGGATGAGGAGGTCAGTTGACTTTTGGTAACGACGGATCTCACGGAGGGCAACGGTACCGGGGCGGTAACGGTGGGGCTTCTTCACACCTCCGGTGGCGGGGGCAGACTTGCGAGCGGCCTTGGTGGCGAGCTGCCTACGAGGAGCCTTACCTCCAGTAGAAATGCGGGCGGTCTTTTTGGTGCGAGCCATCTTCCATCTGATGTGATGTAATGTATTGTTGTAGAAACTGGTGAGTGGGTAGTTGCTCCTTGACTGTTCACTTGATATGATAGCGCAAGTACAGAGTCTGTCTGCCTGCTAGTGGATTTTTCATCCAACCACAAACAGAAGGGTCCGAATTAACCATTTTTCTGTTTTCAACACCCTGATGTCAGTCTCAGATGCCCTGTTTATTGACCCCAATTATAATTGGGAACTCAGGCTGGTCAAACGATGTGAAGAAGAAGGGTGAGAATTGGAAGGATATGGCTGGCTGGAGGATTTTGCTCACTGACGGTTTCAAAAAGGTATCTTCTAGATTTAAGTGAGAAGAGATACCTTTTTTCAAATTAAAATGTGGAATGTACCAGTTCCTTCTTTGTTCGAGCAACCTTGGCTCCCATGCATACCTATCGTAATCGTCATTGCTCAAAGAATCTTGTTAGTTAAGCATAGACATAGACCCTCACTATGCACTGTTCATTGTTCATTCACCTTCACCTTCACCTTCGCCTTTATTAAACAATGATCAGTCAATTGAACCTTCAAACAATAGGTACATCATACATAGCATCATAATCATGTCCACTATTGTGCGAAAAGATCCAGCGACAGAATTAGCACCAGCACCTGATATATCAAACGGGGTTCGTCTTGTGCGTGTTCCACAGGATTACCTACACAATCACCTTCGAATATACTCATGTCAACACAAAATAGAACAACTTGCCTTTTGGCCAGCCGTAGTGTATGACAGTGTTGCTGACTTCCTTTGTAATGCACCGACAGATCATTTTAAGATGTTAGGCATCGAGGAAGGAAAGGCAATCAACTACTCTGGTCTCAAATCAAAATCAGTTGTGCGTCTGTTGGCATGGAACAATGACAAACGAATTACAGAGCCAGAATACATTGCAGTAAACAATGACAACTCCATAACAAACATCTATTCATTTGCTGATGACTCCATGGAAGGAATTGAAGAAATATTCTCACTTGTGAGGAAGGAGTTCAAGCACAACGACAACCCCTACGACAACAACCATGGTGCATGGGGAGTACGCAAGTATATTGATAAGTTCTTTCAAGCCATGCAGGAGGCTGAGAGTATCCGTCACCAAGCTGCCGAAATCCTAGGAAGGAGCATCATCCAAGGCACCTTTACAAGCACCCCTATTCAGTATCACAAAAGAGTCTTCCTGATGCGCCTTCGCAATATTGATAATTCTTTGCTCGGGTATTGGCCCGTGGTGGTGTACAATAACATGGATGAACTCTTTCATGATATGCCACAAAAGAATTCGCGCCAAAATACAACGTGTATTCAAATCAATAGAGATGAAATGTATCGTCGATTCATCGCTATTAGTGATCCAACAATAACAAATGATTTTTGGGGTATGTGGAAGGATCAGTTCGTGTATTGTCGATTCCTTGCTGTTGGTGTTGAGTGTGATGAGTGGGGTAATGAGTGTGATAAGTGGGGGGATCATCTTCAATATTTGCCATTTCACGCACCCAATGGATTGGCCAAGTTGGATTGCCAAGAGAAGATCCTGAATTTTCAAGACAATGTTGTTGAACTAGCTAAGGTATGTGATGAAAGGATCGAAAAAAACTCGAATGGCTCCAAAGAGGATAAACAAGACCTCAATTATCTAATGAGGTTGAGGAAAGCTACCAATGTTGCATCTGAATTGATAGCCAAGAGTCTTGCTGATTGCAATGAACATTCTGATAGCCCCTCCTCCCTGAATGCATGTTCTTCCAAGTGCACATCCAATGGCAATGGTCTAAATAATGATGCTGTATGCATTTCATCCTGCGATAGCAAAGCTACAGCCTCTTCCAATAACAGCAATGATGAAGAGTACACTCCCAATGAGACTTTGCTTGATGCTTTTGAAGAAGATAATGATTCTGTACCATCTCCCAACAATGATGTGGTGCCTGAGTCTGTTGATACGGTCGAGGGCTCACTTTCCTTAGCGTCACGGAGCTCTTCTGGTCCACAGACAAAGGCATCATTTCACAAGGGTAAGGGTAGGAATCAGAAGTGTTCTGTCAAACGAAGGCGCAGGTCAAGGAAAAAGAAATCTGGCTCAAGGCTCGTGTGGAACAAGAACTCAACCAATACTACGAAGGCACGTAATGACCGTACTTGCCTCATTGATGCTGTTCATGCACTCTTATTGACTGAAGAACAACTCAACGCAGCAACTGTATACAAGGCAATGGAATCAAAATTGGCCCCAGAAGGAGACACCTCTATTGAAAGTGTTAATGAGGCACTCACTGAATTTGGTATGGTGCTCCGACCGGTCACCGGACAGTATAGAAAAGAAGGTGGTCTACCTTATCACCTGCTACAAGAGCATGATTGCAAGCTAGTCATTAACATCAAGCTCACCAACACTCAAGGTCAGACTATGAATCACTCTGTTGCGTGGGATGGAAACATCATCCATGATCATCCAAAGATATGCATAGTCAATTGTACAACAGACCGAGAGTATTGGGATAGCAGTAATGCAGTATTTCACAAGTTGTATCCCAAGAAATTCTTCTCGAGCTGGCAAATCACTAATGTTTTTCTGTTGGAAACTTTTAGGGAGCTTGGATAATGCATTACAACAGAGGATTGTATTGGATAGTCGGATGTGATTTCGTATGTATTGTGTACATGATGTTTGGGTAGTGTTGATCGTAATGAGTGAAGTTGGGAAGTGTTGCTGGTTTGTAGAACATAGTATTATTATTGACGGTCAGTTATGATTTGGGTGATAGTCTGGCAGAGTTGTGTGTTCATTATATTCTCTTTGGTTTTCACGAGAAAATAAATGATGTGAAAACAGATACAATCGTGCAATATTGATGGATAGCTACAACGCTGGTGCAAACAGATTGCTCCCCCCTCCCATCATGTATATCACCTCAATTCCACAAACTCCCCATCAAATAACTACATCCAACTTTGGCCATGATAATATTGTTATGTATCCATCACTCCTGCCTAAATTGAATGAAGTTCTCATCCAAAGCCAACAAGAAACAAAAGCCCGATCCCCCCTGCTCCATTTGCATCGGAATGAAAAATCATGATTTCCCCCCTCCGTTTATTGTATATTTAGGTCCTCTCTCCACGGATACGACGAGCGAGCTGAATATCCTTGGGCATAATCGTCACACGCTTGGCGTGGATGGCACAAAGGTTGGTATCCTCAAATAGTCCAACGAGGTAAGCCTCAGATGCCTCCTGTAATGCCAAAACACAAGTGGATTGGAAGCGAAGATCGCTCTTGAAGTCTTGAGCAATCTCACGAACGAGACGCTGGAAGGGAGCCTTACGAACGAGAAGCTCGGTGGACTTTTGGTAACGACGGATCTCACGGAGGGCAACGGTACCGGGGCGGTAACGGTGGGGCTTCTTCACACCTCCGGATGCAGGGGCGGACTTGCGAGCGGCCTTGGTGGCGAGCTGCTTGCGAGGAGCCTTTCCTCCGGTGGACTTACGGGCGGTTTGCTTAGTACGGGCCATATCTTCATTTATTATGATGTGGATGATCGAACCTAGTGCTTATGCATGGTAGCTGGCCTACCTGTCAAAATTTCACAGGATTCTTCTGCGCGCGTCTGGCTTGTTGTCATGAAGAGTAGCACGTACCTAGGTGCTTACGATACCTACCTACCAATCATGCTCCTACCTACTACTCCACGCACCTCGGGAGCTTTTTGCTGTCTGTCGTAGACAGTCATTATGTTTTTTATCTGGGGGGCTTACCCCGATCTACAACAAAAAGAATGAAAATGAGGTGCTACATAGTGGACCATATTTGAAATAAAACGTGGGCAAGCGCCCAAATTTACTCTACAAGCGCCCAAATTCACTCGCCTACATCGTTGCAAAATAAATGACAACAACAACAACAACAACAACAACAACAACAACAACAACAACAACAACAACAACAACAACAACAACAACAACAACAACAACAACAACAACAACACCAACACCAACACCAACAGCAACAGCAGCAGCAAAGATGGCCCGTACTAAGCAAACCGCCCGTAAATCCACTGGAGGAAAGCTCCCACGCAAGCAGCTCGCCACCAAGGCCGCTCGCAAGGCCGCCCCTGCATCCGGAGGTGTGAAGAAGCCCCACCGTTACCGCCCCGGTACCGTTGCCCTCCGTGAGATCCGTAAATATCAAAAGTCCACCGAGCTTCTCATCCGCAAGGCCCCCTTCCAGCGTCTCGTTCGTGAAATTTCCCAAGACTTCAAGACAGACCTTCGTTTCCAATCCACTTCTATATTGGCCCTCCAGGAAGCAGCAGAAGCTCATCAGATCGGGGTCCTTGAGGATAGTAACTTGTGTGCTATCCACGCTAAGCGTGTGACCATCATGCCCAAGGATATTCAGCTGGTCCGCCGCATCCGTGGGGAAAGCGATAACAAGTGATGTACGATAGTGGATTAGGGAATGGGCAATACTGCCGATTATTGAGCATTATGCAGTACATGCCAATATGGTTGTTGTTATGTATTATTGTGGGCCGGGATTGAGATAGTTTGAAGCTGTAGCGTAACATTGTTTAAGAGTTTGTTTGACTTAACATATTGGATGTAAATTCTATTGCTTTAACACCGTAGCAATTTCTATGTTTGATAACACGATACTCAAATAATGATTGACAAATAAACCAGAGAGAGCAACGAGAGCATGTCTAGGGGAGAACTTCATCAGCAAGACAATTTGATTTGATGAGAATATGAACCTCTGCCTCCTCAATATGTACCATTCAACTCATCAAGGGCCTGCTCTGTTAAGATGAGGGACTTCTTTAACAAGATCATTGTCTTTGTTGAGAACACGAAGCTGAGCCATCCCAATACCGTTGGCCCGATCAAGGGCGTGTTGCGAAAAGATCTTCCCAGTCAGAACCAACACCTTT
>Ga0213864_10000409_pt1 | contig 19385 bp, 10 predicted proteins | sample PICome_5_FD_160078 | JGI IMG/M metagenome (GOLD analysis project Ga0213864, IMG submission 160078) | Coastal seawater microbial communities near Pivers Island, North Carolina, United States - PICO247 | ecosystem: Environmental > Aquatic > Marine > Coastal | place: USA: North Carolina... | reverse complement strand
TTCAGATAATAACCAGTGCCGTGATGGGGGTTATGAAATGAGTAGACTAAAAGGCTTCGAATTATTTGGAGACTCTACGGTAACCAATGATGTTCGCGAGAATCTAATCTCTCATTTTGACTATGGGCTTTTAGAAAAAGGGGCGTATCAAAACATTACCCTCGGTGAAGTTACTGATTATGGTGACACCCCATCTACTTTGAGTCCAGTCTCAGATCCTAGGTTTCTAGACGGTCAAGTATGGGAAGGCTCTAGAAAAAATTGGATTTGGGAGCCTGGCCTTGGTGCTTTTACGAGTACTGACTTGACGCACCCTGGGGTTTCTGGTGTGTACATAAATGACATTTTTTATGGCCCGTCAGAGACTGGATCTTATTCGTATCATATCAACCACCCGCTCGGTAGAGTTGTTTTCGATTCTCCAATATCTACCGCCGACACAGTAAAGTGTGAGTATAGCTACAAGTATGTCAACGTCTGCCAAGTTGATGGAGTTGGCTGGTTTCAAGAAATACAGAAACAATCCGAGCGTCAAAAGGGCAATCAAAACTCACTACCATTGTCTCAAAACAGAATTCAACTTCCTGCTATTGGTATAGAGCTTATCAACCCAAGAAAGATGAGACCATTTTCTATTGGCGGGGGGCAGTATGTTCAGACGAATTTTTTGTTTCACTGCATTGCAGAGGATGGTTATTTAAGGGATCACCTGCTCGACGTAGTAACGCTCCAAAAGGAGGCTATATTTAATGCGTATAGCTCGGACTTAATAGCTGCAGATAACGCATTCCCCTTAGAGTATAGCAGAGGCGTGCCTGTTTCTGGGGCCATGTCGTACCCAAACCTTGTTTCCACCTACCCTGGACCAAAAATAAGAATAGTCGACGCTTCTATTGATTCCAGCTATTCTTTAGGGACAAATCTATACGTTGGTACCGCCAAAGTATCCACCGAGTGTATTATTTTTGGTGTATAATAACTTGAATTCTAAAAAATTTCTCTAATACGGAGTTTAAAATATGACCTATCCTACAAACACAAACAATCGAGTCTTTTATGCGACTCAGGCTGTTGCTATCGGCGACCATAACGCGACCGGCGTTCTTGATAGCTGGCCAAGCTCTGGCACAAGCTCTATAGACGGGCGTGGCGAATTAATGGTGATGCATGGCCTTCAATCCATAGGCGTTTCCACGAACTTCAACCTGGATCCAATTTTTGAACTTGGTAGACTTTCTCTTTATGAGAACTACGAAGAAATTCCTGATATTGAAGTTACTTTTGAAAAATTCTTAGATGGTTACACGCTTGCTTATCATGCTGGCACGATTTCTGCGGCTAACCCGACCCTTACTGGACGTGCAAACGCCAGAGCCGATATTCGTGCGGTTATTGGGTTTGATACAGAGAGTGCAATCATTGCTGGCGGCACAAACAGTGGCTTGGCAGAGCTTTATTGCCCTGGTATGTACTTGAGCTCTGAATCCATTTCGCTTTCTACCGATGGAACTTTCTCGGAAAGCACAACTTTTACCGGGAACGATAAAAGATGGCTCGCCGACACGGCTGGTATTCTTATTCAAGACGCCAACGGGACACTCGCTGATGTTTTTGATGCCGGTGTTTTTGGTAGTGACTCACCTCAAGGGGTTGGCAATAGCGTCCTAAGGCGACAAAATGTCGTGATTGGATCAACGGGCATCCCTCTTGGTTCTGCATCTCAATACTTTAGAACGGTTGTTCCAGATTTTATTGAAGGGGCGACCACTGGGGCTGTTGGGATTCAAGGTTCTCTTGCAGGGACCGGTCTGAATCAAAAATGCTCGTATATACCCGACAATGGGGGTGTTTATCTTAATTCTTTTTCCGTTAGCGTTGACTTGAGTAGAGAACCTATTAATCAACTCGGGAAGAAAGCTCCTTATGCTAGACCGCCCTCTTTCCCTGTGGAGGTTACGTCCGAAATCGAAGTAACCGCAACCGGCGGCGATAACATTGATGCATACGAGGAAGGGCAGCCAATTCTCGGCGGAAAGAATCTTACCGACCACTCGATTCAGGTTGTTACTGATGACAGTATGGTGATTTCCCTTGGGAATAAAAACAAGCTCACGAGTGTTAGCTATGGAGGCGGTGATGCTGGTGGCGGGAATGCTACCAACACGTACTCTATGAGTAACTACAATGACTTTGTCCTTCTTCATTCCGGAGATCCAATTTCATTGTCTGGGTCTAATTACTTCAAGAACTGGTTCTGATCTAACGACAAAACCCTAATTTTCTAGGGGTTTAGGAAATAAAAAATGGAACGAATAGATCTAGCAAATTTGCTAGTTTCTGGGATTGTTGTTGTACGGATCGGATCAAAATATATACAGATAATTCCAGCATCCGCAAGGCATAAAACCCTTGCGGATTTTTTTGCACAGGAGTGCTACGAAGAATGCCTGCTTTGTGGTCTATGGTCAACGCATGACTCTATTCAGCTATCCATCGACCGAGGCATCGTGACCCGAGAAGAAATTGATTCAATCAACGGTATAGAAGAAACAATCGAGCAGATGAAGGTTGACTACTTTAAAAATTTTCACGAACATTCAAGAAAAGCAAATATCAAAAGAGCGATTAACGGCGAGTCTAAAAAAATAGCTGACATATCTTCGCGTAGAGACAGTTTTATTGATACGACGGCAGAATATTTAAAGTCATATGCCTACACTCAATATTTAGTTGAGCACAACTCATTGTTCCTTGATGGGTCTTGCATAAATGACGAATGTAGCTTTCAGATGATCTCTAGAGCATACATGAATGCCGTTCAAGATATATCGTCTAGACTGAGAGGTTTGGCTAAATCCACGGAATGGAGGGTGCTTTGGCAATGCCTGAAGGAGGGAATGTTCGAAAACAAACCCTCGTCCTTTACCGGTTTTCAGACGTCTGTAATTTCTTGGTCTCATTACTATGATGGCATCAATCAATCCGCGAACCGTCCATCAGAAGCCGTCGTACAGGACGACATTGCGATGGATGGATGGTCGATCAACGAAAGGATTAAAAGAGAAGAGGAGGATAAAAAGAGGCAGAGCGAGTCTTTACTACCTAGCAAGACGTCTAAAGCCGGAGAGATACTAATTCCAGCAACAACAAGGGAGCAGATCAAGAATGTGTATGAAATGAACGACTCTAGAGGCAAAGCAAAATTAAAGTCTTTAGGCAGGGATTTGTCATCAAATGGCGTATTAGAAGATAGTCAATTGACTTTTAATAGAAGAGAAATACAGATGGAATCTAATCGAATCAATAACAGGAGAATGTAATGGAAAGGAAGAATAAGGCCGCTCTGCAAAACTCAAAAAAAAGACTTCAGAACGAGGCTTCTAAGCGGATTACTACAACAATGATTGGAGCTATAGCCAGCATCGAAAAACACCTTAAACGCTTTTGGGACGTGGAAAGGCCGACACAAATTCAAATCGATATGTCGGAGGCGTTTGAGGAAATGCGTACTGAGATTCTAAACAAGGGAAATTCACAATCAAGAATAATGAGAGAATTGCTCGACTCTTATGAGGTTTCAAGCACAAGAATGAAATATACAGAACTGCCAATACGCAGGGTTTGATTTTTAACAATACAATCAAGGGGATAAGACAAGATGGATAACAGGTTTACAATTAGCGGAAAAGATTACTTTATCAAGAGGTCTAACGATCAAGTCGCAACGGCGGCACAAAGGGTTTATGCTAGGTCATTCGCAGAGGCTGTGACTAGCGGTGCCTTTATACGCCAGACTCTTGACTCTCACATGAGAAAACAAGGGCTTTGGAGTGACGAAAAAGAGAATGAATACAGGCAGTTTGCTAAAGAAATTGCAGATCTAGAATATAGAATTAAAAGTGGGTCACTCAAAAAGGCGTCTGAGCTTAGAAAAGCTTCTGTTGAATTAAAACAGGCAAGGGGTAAGGTTGCGTCTCTGCTTATCCAGCGTAACGAAATGGATGCGGTGACAGCAGAGGCGATGGCCGAGAATGAAAGATTTGACTACTTATTGTCTCAGTCTATTTATGATCACGCTACGCAAAAACCGGTGTTTTCTTCACATGCAGACTACAAAGAGAGGAAGAACGAACCGGGGGTTTTTGAGATGGCACAAAAATATGCCAACTATGCGTATGGGTTAGACGAAGATCATGAATCTGGGCTTGTCGAAAACAGAATGCTTCGCCGACTTGGGCTTCTTAACGAGGATAATCTCCTTGTTGACAGAGATGGTCACAGAGTTGATTATGAGGGTAATAGAATCGACCAAAACGGAATGCGTGTCGGCGAAGATGACACAAGGGTAGATATAAACGACAGACCTTTTATCGATAATGATGCTATCGATTCAATAGAGTTTGAGGATGATATCTCCCCAAAAAAAGCGGAAAAAGACCCCACAAAAGAAAACGGGGAGGGAAATACAAAGAGAAGAAGAAGTAAAAAAATGACACCTGACTCCTAGGGGTTATAGATGACCGAATACAATCTAACTGTTGAGATGAACCTCCAAAAACCAAATGCCGCCAACCTTGCAAGGGTAAGGCAGTCACTGGAGAATTCTCTTGGTGATATAGATATACGCATTACACCAGGTGCTGCCGCCAAAACAAGGTCGGAAATTCAAGCCGTCGATAAGGCGATTCGGTCTACTAATAATTCAGCAAAGGAATTAACAGTTAATCTTGGGAGCTTCCAAGAGCTCCTTTCAAGAACGATAATGATTACAGCCCTAAACAAAGTGGTCGGGGCTATCTCGAATGCAAACAGGGAAGCTTTAAGGTATGAATCTGAGCTCGCTAAATTGGCACAGGTTACTAGAAAAACGAATAGTGAAATCAAGGAAAACTCTGAAGAGCTAATCAAGATATCTCGTTTTTATAATATCGCCTCGTCTAAAGTTGCACAACTAACTAGGACCTTATCTCAGACAGGTCTAAGTTTAAGGGAGGCCGCTAAAGGTGCAGAAATATTAGCAAAAACAAGCCTTCTGGCAACGTTTGACAGTTTGTCGTCAACGACAGAAGGCTTTATTGCTATCATGAACACCTTTCAGTTTACCGTAAAAGAAACCGGCGATGCACTAGAGGCCATTAACGCGATCTCTAAGAGGTACGCCGTTGAATCCTCTGACCTTGTCGCCGCTGTTGTTAGAACTGGCGGCGTTTTTAGTACAGCTGGTGGACAAATTAATGAACTGCTAGCGGCGATTACTACTGTTAGGTCTACAACGAGAGAAAGTTCCGAGACCATCTCTACCGGCTTTAGGACAATCTTTGGTAGACTCCAGCGGCCTAAAACAATTCAATACTTTAGAGATCTTGGTATAGAGCTTGAACGCGGCGGGAAGTTCATTGGCCCTTGGGAGGCGATCATTAAGATCGGCAAAGACCTAGAGTCGCTTAACATTACTCCTGGAGACCTTAGGTTTGCCGAGGTTGTTGAGCAGATTGGCGGTATTCGACAGCTATCTAAAGTGGTTCCTTTGTTAACGAGAACAGCTACGCTTGAAAAAGCACTAGCCGACGCAAATGATGCAGAAAAAGAATCTGTTATCGACTTGGCGAAAGCACAAGAGACTCTGTCGTTCAAGCTTGGACAGCTTCAGAAAAACTTTTCGTCGCTTATTAATGAAATGGTTGCTAGTAACGAGTTTCAATTTGTTGCTAATAGCCTTATTCAGATTTCAAGTGCCGTGCTTGAGGTAACAAGGGCATTGACGGCTATGAAGCCATTGATGCCAATCCTTGGGCTTGGTGTTGCTCGTGGGGCTTTCCAGTTTTTTTCTGGAGGTGGTGGTCGCGGGCTTAGGTCTTTAGTTGGATTAAACAGCGGTGGCCTAGTCCCCGGTACTGGGGATAGTGACAGCGTCCCCGCGATGCTCACGCCAGGCGAGTTTGTAATCAGAAAAAGAGCCGTAAAAGCTATTGGAATTGAAAACCTTTCAAAAATTAATAAGTACAACTCTGGAGGTCTCATAAATGAAGCTAAAAACAGAGAGCCTGCACTATTAACGCCGGGTGAGTTTGTTATCAATAAAAGATCCGCACGGGCTTATGGGTATAGCAGGCTTAACGAAATAAACAAGTACGCCCAAGGGGGGGTTGTTGCAGTAGAAAGGTTTTCCAAAGGAGGAGAAAAGAAGAGAAGGAAACAATTTGTAGAACTTCCTCCATCCACGACTTGGGCTGGGCGAGAACGTATTGATATTGGACCCATCCCCGGCGAGGGGCTTTATGGGGAAGTAATGAGCAGCCTTGGAGAGATGTTTCCACAACCGCTGAGACCAAAGGGGTCAAAGGGGCCAAACAGGCCAATGCTTAAACCCACAACGGCTGAACTAGCCCAAGATTATGTCAATAATATAGAGAAACAATATAGATCTGTTAATTATCATGAGCTTGCAAGAAGTCAAGGCGGCCTTACTGCTGACCAGCATAAACGATTTGCGAGTGCGGACCCAGAGGGGTTTTCCACTTATGTAAACACATCAAAAGAAGCCGATTGGAATTATGGGCCAGGTAAAACCAAAGAAAAGCCCACTAAAAAAAGGATGGGTGGCGATCGTGATTACATGGCTGCGGCGTTTGTGACATCTACCTTGCTGAGCCTAGGGAAACAATATGATGAAAACGGAAAAGCGTTAGACACTTTTTCGAACTCAATAATTGATGCTTCTTCCCAAGCTAGTCTTTTTCTTGGGGTTTTATCTTCTGCCGGTATAGATTTCAAGGGTGTACTAAGCAATACATTTGGAAGAATAAAAGGGGGTAGTCGCGGGGTTTTATCTAAACCTGGAGGGGGTGCCTCCGCCATTGCTGGTTCATTACTTGCGGCTGCGGCCTCTGCCGCACTAATTGGCACAACGTTTAAGGAAATAAGAAAACAAGTATATGATGTCGCTGAGGCAGAAAAGTTAAGGCAAAAAGCTATTGAGTCCGGCAACGAGAAAATCGCACTTTCTGCCGTTGACAATATCGTAGCCAGTAGACAATTTGGCTCTCCCGCGATGAACGCATCTATAACGGGGGGTGTTTTTGGCGGTGCATTGGCTGGGGTTGCGATAGCTGGTCCGATAGGTGCCGCTGTAGGTGCTTTTGTTGGAGGGCTTGCCTCCGCTTCTGACGCGATATCTGTTTGGGCCAGCGACTCCGACAGGACGCTAAAGAAACAAACAGTCGCTGGTGTAGCGGTCGCATCAACAAATCTAGCTATTGCTAGATCTAACAGGCAAAGGCAAGACCTGGAGAAGCAGGGAAATACAGCCCAAATCGAAAAGAATAGTATCGATATTATTACAGCACAGAAAAAGGCTGTTTTTGCTGTAAGCGAACTTGAGTCGCAAGTTAAAAAACAAGAAGGTTCCACACTCAACACCTTTACCATGGGTTTTCTCGGTGGGGCCACTGAAGAAGAAAAAAGGGAACTTAATGAGCTAAAAAAAGCAACGCAAGATTCTGCTAGTGCATTTAAGCAGATTGAAGATGATATAATTAGTCAGATTTCTACTATTCAATCTCAGACAGGTGCTGTTCAGAACTGGAGTGATGTGCTTAATTCTGGGGGGCCGGTTCTTGCAGAATACATTAAATATCTAGAAGAATCAGACCCAAGGGTGGCCAAAGAATTTAAAGACTCCTTGTTGAGTGCAGCAAAGACCGCTAACGTCGAAAGAACGGCGAGAATCAAGGCGTTTAATGGGTTTCGAGCAGAGCAGAATATTATCAGAGCTAGATCAATAATACAGTCTAGATTAAACGATTCCATGATGATGGTCATCCAGTCATCCGATAGACTTAATGAATCGTTCTCTTTAATGAACAAGGTTGTTGATTTTACGGCACGTTCTTCATTCTCTGGCGATAGAGCTTCTAGTATATCTGACATTACTCAGATTGACAATCCAGCAAACATGACAAGAGTTTTGTCTATGGTTGACCGCCTATCCAACAGAACTCCAGGCGTGGGTGCCGCCGTCTCGGAAGTGCAAAGGGCTTCTGCTGTACAAAACCAAATCTCTGGAGTCGGAGGGGTAGCTGATCAAATAGTCAGAACAATGAATCAGAATATAGAGATTGATGAAGGGGAGTTGCAAGCAGAGGTTGATGATGCGGCAAAAAGAATTGCCTCTTTTGCATCCAAAACAGAAATTGAAAACTTCAAAGTTAGATATAGCAAGTTATTGAAAGAAACTGGCGGTGCAACCTCTCAGTCGGATGTTCAAAGTCTACTGGAAGATCTTTTTGTTAGGCCATTTCAATCAATAGCAGACAAGGTCGCGGATACTTATCAACGACAAATCCAAGCGTTGAATAGGTTTTCTGAAGGTCTTCGCTCTGTAAGCGACCTTGTTGACCAAATATCAACCAAAAGAATCGAGGCGTTCTCAAGCGATGCTGATTTTCGGAAATCTCTTGGCAAAATAGCAACCGGGGGAACTGCCAGTCCGATACAGGGTAGAATTGAGGATATTCAGAGGCAGAAAATCTCCCTTAGTTCTGTAGGTCTTGGCGGCCTTGCTGGTAACACAACCGGGATTGGACAGACGATTAGAAAGCTACAGGCAGAGATAGATAAACAAAATACAACTTGGGAAAAATTTGGAGCAACTACAAAAGAAGACATCTTATTGCAAGAGCAGAGGCAAAGGAAAATTGATCTTCTAAATAGAGCACTTGATAGCCAGATTCAATCGTTTGGTAAACTGAAAGAGGCTGCACTAGAAGTCGCCGCCACAGAAAAAGAAATAGCAAAACGGAGACAAGAAGAGCTTCTTGGGGATATCGGTAAGAACCCAGAGACTTTGTTCAAAGAGTCTCAAGCCCGAGTGTTAACTGGCAGGGTGCTGAGTGGAAACCTCGACATTAGGCAGCTTTCAAGTCAGTTTGCTATGGCCCGTGGAAATATGTTTGGTCCAGAAATATTTCGTCAAGTTACTGAAATGCAGCGATTGGTCTTGAGTCAAATCAGTCAGATTTCAGAAGGGACAACGCCCGACTCTAAAAAGGCTGCCGACTTACTTGTTGCAATAGCTGATCAAGAATCTGAATTGCGTGGACGAAGAGATATAGCACTTGGGGGCGACAAGCTCAGAATTCAAGCAAGAAGGTTTGAGGATCTTAATATCGCTAAACTGGGTAATACATCTCGCGGATTAGCCGCATTAGGTATCGCGAGAAGAGCGAACAGGGCCGAGCAGGACGCTCGCGGTCAAGAGATTTTAAATCTTGGGGATCAATCCGCAATACTCGTTGATCATTTTAAAGACATGTCAGTCGAGGTTGAGCTCTTGACCGGTCTATATGGAAAAATGTCTGGGGTATTGCAAGGGCCGATGAGTCCCGCCGTGCAACAACAACAACAACAACAACAACGTTCTTCTCGGCAGCAGTCCGTTCCGGGGCAATCGATGAGACAAAGAACGGAAGAATCAAAAAAGAGTTTCAAGGTAGCCAATCAAAAAAACACAGAAGGTTTAAATAAAAAACAAAGGGAAAGTCTTCAGGCTCAGTTTGGTATAATTGCACCACAAGAGTTTGCTAGGCAAACGGCCTATAGCCAAGAGAGAAGCCGGTCATTGGGGCTGATAGAGATGCGAAGAAGACAAAGGGAAAACAATGTGCTGCCTTCGTTTGGTCACCACAATACTTCAGATAACTCCAGAACGAACCTTGCTTTGAGGGACAGTATTTATCGTGGCGTCACTAATGGTTACATCACGGCAAATCAAAGGAGTATCAAAGAACGCGAGATGCTAGACCGGTACGGAACTCAAGGTCTTATTAGATACATTCATGGCCAAGGACAAACATTGAATATCGATAGAGCTATCACACAGTCTAGCACACTTAACCAGCCAATTCCAACCCCGTTAAGAGATTTAACGCAAAAGCCAGCGGGTTTTTCTAGCGGCGGCGGCATGTCTCTCGACAGTAAAACAACAATGCAATCAAGGTTCGGTGCAAGAACCGCCTCAGGCTCTATGAACACAATATCAGGTGCTTTCAATGCAGATCAATTAAAAATGATTCAATCAGCGTTGGCACCTTTTGTAAATGCGGTTCAGATGCTGAAACAAATGCCAACAAGTATTGATGTTGCGGTGAATGACGTGAGTGTGTCGGTTCACCATAATGGGCTTGAGGTGTTCTCAAAAATCAAGGAAGAGGTAGAGCGGTTGATTTCTCAAAAAACAGCTCTAGCCTTGCTAGAGTACGATAGAAATATCCACTCTGGGACAGCACTGTCATAACCAAAAAGGAACAATAGAGTGCCAGTAAAAATAAATGACGTATTCATATCTCCAGCACCAACGGTCACAATTGGAAAAACTTATTTTCAGAATATGCAATCGGGGCCAATTGGTGCAGAGTATAGTATTTCTCTAAATGGTGATATTTTAGCTTGGAAAGGCAACCCGGAATCATCTGGTTCTTCTCCCATGGTAAGCCAAGAGACGGGAGTTCTTTATGGAAATTTTGACTCTGATGATGACCCGATCAATACATCGCTTGGTGCGGAAGGTTACCTCGGGTCAATTATTAAAAAACAAGAACACCTTAGGGAGCTTTTAGTTGATCATGGAAGCGGTGTAAAATTAGAGATCACAGGCTTTAATACTATTACTGGCGAGGCTGATGACAGAGGGATCACTGCCTACTGCACTCTCACCGACTTGAATTTTGACGATGAGACCAGATGGACTAATACGTGCGGGTATAACGCTTCTTTAGTAACCTCAAAACTCACAAAACCCGCGAACATTGGGTTGTTTGGCGATGACTCGACAGAGGATAACTTTGGGTACTACGTTTCAGACGCAAAAAACGAATGGTCTATAAGCGAAGATGAAGAACTTACCGCGACCATAGGGGGTCACGCTGACCAAAACAAGATATATTCCGTGTCACATAACGTTTCTGCGGTTGGTCAGAGAACCTACGAAAACGGCGTTTTGATAGATGCGATTCATGAAGCTAGCGGGTATGTTCATAACGTTATTGGGCTTGGGTCTGGTGAGATGACAAACCCGAGCGGTCCATTTAGCTTCTTGGGGTTCCCTAGCGGTTACTCAGTTTACAACAGAAAGGTAACGGAAAACATCAACCCCTTCACTGGCGAATATGGTATCGATGAGCAGTTTATCATGGGGCCGCCTGGGCAAGCAGCCAGAGAGACAATTCAGATTAGTGTAGAAAATGATTTGAGTCCGCTAACTAAAGTTTCTATCAATGGTACTATCACAGGGTTCAATTCTTCTGGTGTACAAGATGGGGCTGTAAACAATTATGAAAACGCCTTGTCTTACTGGAGTTCCGTGAGCGGCTCGATATATAGCAGGGCAAATAGCGAGATCGACTCATGCTCATTAAACCCGGTGTTCTTATCTAGAGCTATTGGCAAAAACACACAAGAGGGAACAATATCTTACTCCTTCAGTTACGACAATAGACCTGCAAACATCATAACCAACGCAAGAACTGAAGACATACAGGTTTCAGATGTTTACCCTGGGCAGATAATCAACGTTGTCCCGGTGATTGGAAGGAGCCAGCCAATAATCCAATACCTGAACGCACGCAGTGAATACAAGAGGTCTTTGCAAATTTCTGCCACTGTGAGTATGGATGATGACTGCCTACCTCAAAAACCAAAAGCGTCAGAACTTTCAATAATATTTGAAGCGTACAAACCACAGGGAACTAAGGTTTATTACGGTCCTCCAACGGAAAACTGGAACCCAAAAACGGGGCAGTATTCTTATAATGTAGAATGGACATACGAGGGGTAAAAAAATGATAGAGCCTTTTGGGAGCAACTCTGCGTTAGGAACGCCAAACCTTGACGTACAAAAGTTTTTGGGTTTAACAGTACTTGATGTCAGGACGAATTCAAGCTGGGACTCTCAAGGGGGAGATTGTACGATCACCCTTATTCAAGACGATGGTGAACAACTAGAAAATGCAATCGTTGGCTCTCCAAGGTATTTTGAGATCGTCGACAAGGATCAAAATCCAGTTTTCCGTTTTTACGGTATATTAGATGAGTTAAACAGGAACTCATCCCCTAGCTCTAAAACCTACACTGCTACACTCCGGTCCCCAACGCTGCTTCTTGAGTCTTGTCCAATCATCACGAAAGGGTTTGCTGGTCATGGCGGTGCCCAAGAAGCATACGGGCCAAATATTTCGTCTAGGCTTGATTTCGGGGCGAACAACCTTAATATAAATGCCTCAAATGTATTTAACGTATTTAACGTATTCGGGCTTTATGAAAATTCTGAATACGGATCAATACCAAGTGCATTATCGACAAACGGAAAGGTTGCGGGGTTTGGTTCGTCTGCTATAACAAGTGACGGTATTAGTGTTGATTACCTTGGCTACGCTATTGACCACTTAGTCAATGGAGGCAAAGGCTCTCCAGAGCTTGGCGGGAATATTCTTTATGGTGCAACTACATACAATAACTCCGGAGACCCAAGTAGTGCCTACGCCTACAATTTTGACGTACTTGGTTTTTTAGATCAGATAAAGGATTTTATACCCGCAGACTACAGAGTCTCCGCTACGGACCTCATGGGTTTTATATCGGAGATATGTGACAGCATTAACCATGTGTTTTATGTGGACTTGCTAAAACCGCCAAACGAGGGCAGTCAATATTTTGGCGATGGACACACCTCTACAAGAATTCCAGCCTCGACGCACAATAATACAGTGTACGGGGGTCAAATTGTTGTAATTACACAAAACAGAAACATTACCGATTCCAAAAAATTTCCACTCGCCAAGTATGTCATTAGCAAAGAAATTTCAGACAAGAATTCTGGTAGCGGTCAATTTGCAGACCTCCCTCTCGACATAGGGCTGTCTGGTTCTGTCCACCCGGATGGACCCCCTGTTGCCAGTGCCCCGTTTGGCGGTGACTACCCAGTGGAGGAAATACCGGTAGACGATTCCGAGAGACTGAAGTCTTCAAATCTTACTGTTAACTTAAACAAGGGTGCTTCGTGTGCTAGGTTTATCGTTGGCGGGTTTCAGTCTAGGGTGAACTACATAAAAAGCGTCAACACGGACAATGTTTCGCCGCCTGGCACCTGGCAAGTAGAAGGCTCAGATTCTGACCTTAGCCATGACGTCTATTGTTACTGGGGTGATATTAATGTTCAGGCAAGAAATATAAGCTCTCCAAACAACCCAATGCAGAGAAATGTTCCTGTACTAACCCCTGTCGTGAGCCCCCATGTTATTAAGTACTCTTCGCAGCCTAATTCTAACATCACATACTCTAGCGATATCGTGGTTGTTGATTGCTTTGATATATTCGGAAGATTCACTTCCGATTCTTCACTCGGTATTTCGCCAATATTTCAAGATGGTTTGTATTTAGCTAGCGTTGGCGAATTAGAAGCTGCGGCAAGGTCATACCCCTCATGGGAAGACTGGATGGCGACACACAAAGGATCTAAACTAGATAGATTGTCTAGTATATTTCCTGCCGCGATTAGATCTAGGTATAGGAACTTCAGGGGTGTTGGTTACACTTACCTTGGAAAATCTATTCAGTCGCAGGCTAATCACTGGATAGGTCTGTACAATACAAGTTCTTCAAGTACAGGGAGAAAACCAATATGTAGTACATCAGAGCTCTCTGGCGTTGCTGGGGGTATAGCTGGCGTAGGGTTTGTTGCCTTTACCGAGTTATTGGTTCAGAGATTGAGAGAGGTGTATGACAACCACTACGGAAAAACATACGCCGTTAAAATGCCATCCTACTCGTTGCGTAGTAACCCCGAGTATACACCTGGAGAGGTTAAGGATTACGTTGTCCCTTCTTGGGGTCTTAGTGAAGATGCCTATCTGGACCCTTCAAAATGGGACGAGTACCAAGCCCCGCAAGGAGAGTTTCTTTCGAATGGAAGGATTAAAGCTTACGCCAATTTTGAAACAAACTCGTCCACCGTTCGTGAGATACATTGCAACAATTATATCGACTACGTTCCAGATTCTAGATTTTGGAGCCCAGCAAACCAAACGAGGTTTTTCAAGAAGTTTACAGAATATTCAAACAATACATACACTAGGCCGGTTAGCTATGCGGGGGTCTTTAATGTAGTGTCAGTGCCTATAAACGTGAGAGACGAGTACGTCGTACTACCCAATGTATATTTTTCTCTTTATAGCCCCCATACATCGATACAGCCTGGGTTCAAGTCTTTTGCAGAATCTATAGATATTGACGTTGAAATGAATGACGTTCGATCTTTTCTACTAGACTTGGATTTGTCCTATTTAGACGTTGGTGGTGTACCTTTTGCAATTGTTGAACTGGAGAATAAAGTGTATTCTGCACTTTCGGACATTAATCAGGTGCAAGAATCCCCAAATTGCTCTCTCGGTGACGAGCCTGATGACGCCAAGAGACTCAAACAATATAAAAAATCACTAAGTAGTGCCGCAAACACAAACAACATCACTGCAAATGCAACGCCTTTTATCTCGCACCCTGCTGGGTTTGGGGTGCCTCAAGAGTCAACTCGGTATGTTTATGGACCTTGGGTCACTCAAACGTCTTTAGCTTACGGGGCAAAAGTTGAGTATGAACAAATTGAAGATCTTAAACCGGAAAATTACATGAGTTATGATATGATGAATACAATTGGGCAGCTTCGTGCAAACTCTGTAGAAAACTTCGATTTTCTTTACGTTGAACAAGCGTCAATTTCTATACCAGGGCCTCCAAAAATTACAAACATAGGGCTTTCTTTGGTGCAGAACGGCCCGCTCGTTTCGGATATTTCTTTCGGTCTTTCAGGTGATGAAATAACAACTAGCTATGGGATGAAAACTTTTGCACCTAAATTTGGAAGAATTGGAAAATACTATGCGGACAGGATTACAAAACTTGCATCAAGGCTTAATAGATAGGCTATAATATAATTGAGGAAACATATGGCAGATAAAAATAATATTGATGTAACCGCTTCACTCCCTCCTAATCTATTTGCCGTTGGGCGAATTGTCGATATTTTTGCAGACTACAATCAAGGACAGGACTCTAAGCTGGTCGGCGGAATTTCCGTATCGATCACCACTCCAGAAAATGCAATTTATGACATTGGCCAAGACCACGAAAACGTTGGCTCGGTCAGTCTTGATGCGATATTTTGCCCTTACACAACTGAAAGCGGGCACCTGCGGCTTCCATACTGGGAAAAACCAGACAGTGGAGCGGCTACGCCAACGAGTACAGAATTAAACCCCTTTTTCCCGCTAGGAATTGCGGGTTCGGATGCTTTAACATACCATGAGTCTGGCTCGAATGTCGCGGCGTTTAATTCACTATCTGCTGTTGGCGACGGAACCCAAGAGGACATGTCTCCACACGCACAGATTCATGACCATGGAACTGTCGGGTCTTTTGCTCGCGGGGTTGGTCTAAGATCCCCAATCGTAGTTACTGGGCCAGGTTACAACACGGACGGAAACCCGGTTCCACCAGACACTGGAACTGTATATTATGACACCAGCGGGAATCCGGTGGCTACTGGTGACCCCACAAAATTTTCCCCAGATGCATTTACAAACCCAAACAAATGGAAATCCGGACCTGTTGATCTAAGATGGGACGAATCAAGAAAAGTCTGGGTTACTAGCGGCGGGGGCGGTGCAGAGGTTATTCAATTTATAGTGGACTCCCCAGGGGTTGTTACTGGAACGGACTCTTTGGTCAGTCCAGACCCAGGGCAGTGGGCCATTACAGATTTTGTGGGTTGTCATTATGTAGTTGGGACAGTTAGTTCTGTCGGTTGCGACACAACGTCTGTCAGCGTTGGTGAAACCGGCGTGAGGATTTTTGATGAAAACGCTTGCTTTTTTAACCTACCGGCACATTTGTTAATAGGAATGAGAGGGACTGCACAAAAAATGAGAAACCCATACCATAATGCGTCTGTCGAAGATGTTGCGTCTGGTATATTGAGTTGTGTCTCCGAGTCATATTTGGCTGGTCCATGCAGATGGGTTGTCACTGGCTTGTGCTGCGGCGAGGAGGTCTTATGACAGACACAAGGGAAAGCAATGGTCCTGATAAGTTAAAAAATAAATACGCTTGCTATCTTCATCACCTTCCAAGTGGGGAAAGGTCTTTTGAGTCTGGAATATTGACGGACTATAATTGCTGTTGCGATACATGTTTATACAGCACCGCAAAACCGCAATGGCTTTCTGCGAACTGGTATTCCGGGGAAGGGTTTACGACAAGACCGGATGGGCTACCTCTCAATCACTGCTGCAAGTGTAACCCAAGGCTCATTTTAGCAACTTGGCAACCAGACAACCCGTCAGATGAATGTGCTGCTGGGCAAATACATTCTGCAGCAATGCCATTAAGGTATAGGTTTGATCAAAATACTGGAATTTTAGGTTCTCAGTTATGGGCTGAATACGCTGGTCAAATTGACAATAAAGAGTTAAAACTAACCATATCAAATTTTGAAGTCAGTCCAACTGGTGGAATTATTGAGCCAGTAGACTCCAGTGGTTGCAGGTGGAGTATTTTTCTCTCTAACAGCGTTGGTGATTGGAGTTCTTATCAGCAAGAAACGGACATGTTAAACCATGGAACTAAAACATGCCTGTCCGTTCCAGGTATTGAAGTGTCAGGCTTGAATTTTTTTGGAAGCTCCTCTGGGACGTTATCTTTAAGTAATTACGATATTGTAAAAGTTCCTTTTCAGCATAGGTCTGACAATTTTCCGAGATTAGATTATCCGTCTATAAGCGGTACTGGTCTTATTTATGGGGATGTATCACCCGTCCAATACTATACAAACTCAGAAAGGAGGGATGATACAGTACTTACCCCGACCGGTGTTGTGTCTCCTCCAAGAGTTGACCCTGGGTGGAGCTCTTCATTCGTAAATTCAACTGGTGGCAACTGGATAGAGGGGCAAGAACCGACCGGTGTTATCGCGTATAGCCCCGCCTGTAAGGAATTACCAAAAGTACTGTGTGTTACAGAATATAATTCCGGTGATGGTTACGAGAATAAAATCTATCGAGAATTCATTTATGATTCTGGGTTTTTTCCAATACAACGTCTAGAATTTCACCCTAGCCATACGGGCATAGAATCTTTTGGAACGGGTGTTGCAATCGCTAAATGGGATTATAGTCAAATCGGCAACGGGATTTCTACTGGCGTTTTACCAAGCCTTCCGGCGAATGAAATAAATAAGTCAATTTATCTATATGAAACATACATTGACGCAATAGACGAATACGATGGAGATGCCAGTCTAGCGATGAGCAGCGGCAACCCTAGATATTTATTTGTTCCAAGTTTTGAAAATGACACAGATGCGGCTGGAAAGGATGACCATGTTTGGCCAGGTGGTCCATACTATAGTCATCCAGCAATACATTTTCAAGATTATAGCTCGTTGTCTGATATAAAATTAAGGACAGAAGGGGAGAATTTTTATCTAGGTGTTCAAGAGACTGGCCAAAGTGGGATATTTTCTAGTCTTTGGCTTGGTGGTTTTGATTACTCCCCTCTACCTGATGGCGACAACCCAAACAGAAGGTCTGTACTTAGAAACCTAGTTGGTTCTGGGGTTGAGTGTTCTTGCGACAAAGTTAGTGCCTACGCAAACCAAGTAAGGGGATTGACCGGGGATGGATTAAACAATTGGCATCATTGTTTTGTAAGAGCTGGAAAATGTTCCTGCTGGGAGTATTTTTGTAGCGACAAGTGCCGATGCCTCCCTAAATATTTATGTTATGAGGGTTTCTTGGTAGACATTGACGGCGGCTCAAATGAATATTATAGCGGGACAGCTACTTGGGATGCCTCTAATAAATGCTGGACTCACCAAGCAGACTCTGGAGATATTTCATTTTGCATCGGTAAAAACGGAAACGGTTTTGTTTCTGGTGGTGCCGGAGAGTCCTACAATCCGCACTGCACTATCGGGGTTAGCGACACAAACCACCCTTTGGTGTCTGGGGTTGATGGCACTTTTGCATTCCCCAGCAAGAGACTGACTTGTGATATTGTAGATATGAATTATAGCTTTGGGGATACCATTTACAACGGCCCCAATCCTTCTATCAGCTCCTACATAAGGTTACATTCTTCGCTTGGACCATGCGGATCAAGACATTCCTGTGATATAGCTACGCCGTGCTATAATCAGTGCGGAAGTCATCCATCGGCGATAGTTCTTGACTTGGTTGGGTATGACGAAAGTGAAGAACCTATAGTCACTTGCACGGAATCGATAACAATGTATTATTTTGAAGACATAATCCCGACTGTTCTCAATGACGAGCTTGGCGTTGAGTACATAGCACTAGAAACATATTGTGGGTACAGGGGGTATAATAGCTGCGGAATAGAGTTCATTTGGCGTGGCAATACAGGCGGAGTTGGAGAGTTGACTATAACGGACCCATACACGGGGAACTCTAACGCTATATACTCAGATGATGTTGAGTTTGGTGAAAGCTGGACAGAGGGGTGTAATCCATACTATGTTAGTGCAGAATATCAAGGGTATGACCTTATAGACCCAGGTTGGTGCTGTGATGGAGGTGCCGCTATCGGGTACTGGACTTTTGACATAACAGAGGTCTAAATGCGTAACGAATGCTATTCATTTCATGGAAACAAACAAAAGATATGCAACGGAGATTCTGATCTACCTAAATGGAAGATTGACTCATATAGAATATCATGGGGTCTAGAGCCAATATTTGGCTCGGAAAAACCACAACCAAGAGAGAGTAATCCTAGTTTTGTCAAGAATGAAAAAAATATTGGGTATGGACCAGGGTCTGAATTGATTAGAATATACGAAGAAGCTGGCGTCCCATCTTGTTCGGAATGCTATCGGCTTGCAGCAAAAATGAACGCATGGGGTGTAGACGGGTGTCTAAAGAGGTTAGATAAAATCATAGAGGATATTTTACCTAGGGCAAAATACTGGGTAGCTGAAAATAAACCCTGGGTCAACGCTATACTTCCAAATGCCGTAAAAGAGGCCGCTATTGTAATCAAACTGAGGTCTGACATCCTCAAGGCTATAGAGAGTGCGGGAGAGCCCAGTAAAGGTGCCTCAGCTTCACAACTCAATCAAAACCCTAAATTACCTATGGGCGGTAAATCAAGAAACACCCCCGCGAGCGGGTGTGGGTGCGGCCCATAAAAAAACCCCCGAGAAGATCCCGAGGGTTTTGCTTAGGCGGCCTTTGGTTTAATGTCAACTTGACCCACGAATATATTTATGCCACCCATTATTCCCGAGAACAATGTTATCCCCTTTTCTTTTGGCCGCT
>Ga0213864_10000408_pt1 | contig 19393 bp, 29 predicted proteins | sample PICome_5_FD_160078 | JGI IMG/M metagenome (GOLD analysis project Ga0213864, IMG submission 160078) | Coastal seawater microbial communities near Pivers Island, North Carolina, United States - PICO247 | ecosystem: Environmental > Aquatic > Marine > Coastal | place: USA: North Carolina... | reverse complement strand
GGCCGCAGTTAAAGTAAGCCCAGTGCCAGCAGCTTGTATCTGGCCGATAAAGACTTTGGTGTCTGCGTCTTTTTGAAACCGATCGACGTAGCGTTGGCGATCTGTTGAAGTAGTACCGCCATAGACTAGCACTGCTCCGTCGTCTTTAAACGCTTCGTACAGCCCCTCGCATACTGCCTTGTGGTACGCAAACACCACAACCTTCTCAACGCCACTCGCCATTACATCTTTAATGTAGCTGATGCTCTGGGGTAGCTTAGCTTCTCCAAGCTCTCGACGGATAGTAGCCATCTCGCCAATAAGGTTGGCGTCGGGCTTCTCTAAAATCTTATTCACGTCGAACACTCCCTCCTGCTTGACTATCTTTTTAGTGTCCTTGGTTTGCTCCATGGGAATAATCTGCATCGTCTTGCTTGGCAGATCCGTAAGCACATCGGCCTTTAGTCGCCGCAACATGACGGTGCGTTTGAGTCGGTAGTTTAATTCGTCGGTACAACTGGCTCCCTTAACATCAAAACCAAATGGGCCTTCCTTGCCGTTACAAAACTTATACCCGTACTTTTTATAATTGTCGTATGGCTCAACCGCTTCTCGTTTTAAAAACCGAAGTATGCTATACAACTCGATAGGCCGGTTAAGCATCGGGGTACCAGTAAGCATCAGCCGCCGGTCGGCGTTAGCCCCCAGTAGAAACGAAGCCTTGGCCCGCTTGGACGTGGGGTTCTTGAGATAATGCGCCTCATCATAGATCACCATATCGGGTGCCCATGCGCGTAGCTGCTCGTAGATATACCGTTTAGACACCAAGTCGTAGTTAGCAATGACGACGTTGTTAGTAAATAGAATTTGTGTCTTGCCATTCGCAACCACTTGGGTGAGTAGGTTATCCGACCATTGGTCAAATTGTTCCTGCCACATATACTTTAGTGATGCCGGACACAATACTAAAATGCGTCGAGCGTCTATGTACCGCAAGGCCTCAATGGTTTGTACTGTTTTTCCTAGCCCCTGCTCGTCGGCCAGCAATAGGTTCTTATTGGCCACGATCGTTTGGATGCCTTCCTTCTGGTAGTCGTACAGAAAATCCGGGAGGGTGAGTCGAGCTGGTGGCTTAATTAGTTTATCCTTAAACATGGCTGTCCCAATACCGGAAAGCTCTGCGGCTCTCATGGCCAGTGCCCAGTCTTTAGTTTTCCAAGCTGTGTTTCCGGCTGACCATTTCATCCGGCATTGTTTCGGTATGTCTTTTTCTTCCCGACTACAAGCATAAAAATACTCTTGCGATAATGAGTCATAAGTTAAAGTTGGTTTAATCATTTTCTTTCTCCTGCGCAATCTTTACACTTAGCCCAACATTCCGCCATTTCAATTCGCGCTCTCTCACTAACAAACCGCCACGCGTGGATACTCTGCGTCACCGCTGCCCTGACTATTTCACGATCAGCACGTAATTCCTCACTCGCATACCGCAACGCACTCCCCCGCTGCTCCACCGCTGCCAGTACAACATCCCGATCGCCTTGCAATTCCTCACTCGCATAACAGAACGCACTCCCCCACTGCTCCACCGCTGCCAGCACCACCTCACGATCACCCTTCAATTCCTCACTCGCATACTGCAACGCACGCCCATACTGCTTCACCGCTGCCATGACTATATCACGATCATTCTGCAATGCCTCACTTGCATAATCCAACGCAAGACCATTCTGCTTCACCGCTGCCATCACGACATCCCGATCACCCTTCAATTCCTCACTCGCATGCAGCAAATTAAGCCCATACTGCTTCACAGCTTCCAACACTTCTGCCTTTGTACTGTTCTCATTAATCATTTTCTTTCTACTCCGCTACTTGTATTCTCGTGTTATCTATTTGCCGGATACGTTCCTGACACACATGGATGATTTTTTCATAATCCAGTCGTCGCTCACCCGGTTTGGTGCGCAATACACGTTTAACAATATCAGCGTCCCACGGGTTTAAATTGTACTCAAGCCAAATATCCCATGGCTGTATTTTGTACTTGGAATAGTCCGAGGCTCCGACGTTATGGCCTCTTATATCGTCACTCATCACAACGCTCCCAAAGTTTCAAAGAATAAAAATAAAATAAATGTGAAGACGTAATACCACACCACTAACGCAACCGCAGCCAGTAAAAGACGGACTAAAACGTTGTAGCATACCCCGCCTAGAGTCCTATCGTTTTCATCTAGGTTTGGACCGAAACAAACAAAAAACAAGGCCCCTATCAACGAGCCCCAATACACTATACTAAATAACACCACTTGCCAATAAGTTATCATATCAATCATTTTTTACCTCCGATTTTAATTCACTTTTCAACTCATCGCTGGCATACTCCAACGCACGCCCATCCTGCCTCACCGCTGCCAGTACCACATCACGATCATTCTGCAATTCCTTACTCGCATACTCCAACGCAAGCCCATTCTGCTTCACAGCCGCCAGCACAACTTCTTTATCCCCCGACGCCAGCATAAAGTGACTGCCCAAGTAGATATCCTTCAATTCCTCCCTCGCATGATACAACGTCAATCCATTCTGCGTCACCGCTGCCAGTACAACATCCCGATCAGCCAGCAAGTCATCACTGACATAGCACAAAGCATATGCATCCTGCTTAACCGCTTCCAGCACCAGGTCTTTATCATTTTGAAATGCCCTGACGCAATCCGACAACGCACTCCCTTTCTGACTCACCACTTTCAGTATAAAATTACGATCATTCTGCAATTCCTTACTCGCATACCTCAACGCCCAGCTATCCCGACTAACCGCTTCCCACACCACCTCACGATCATTCTGCAAGTCCGCACTTGCATACGCCAACGCATACTTCCCCGTAAGAAAGGTCTGCACAGCTCTCAGTACCACATCACGATCATTCCGCAATACATCACTTGCATAATACAACGCACACCCGTTCTCCCGCACCGCCGCAAGGGCAACATCCCGATCAGCCTTTAATGCCTCACTTGCGTACTCCAACGCATACCCGTCCCATAGCACCGCTTCCAGCACAACTTCTTTATCATTGCGTAATTCATCAGATGCATATTTCAACGCCGATGACGCCCAATGCTTCACCGCTGCCAGCACCACCTCACGATCCCCCCTCAATTCATCACTTGCATAACACAACGCACCACCATCCTGCTTCACAGCTTCTAAAACTTCTTCTTTTGTACTGTTTTTATTAATCATTTTTTACCTCCAATCTTCACAAACCCATTATCGCTGCGTTTATATTGCAACTTTAACAACGCACGCTCAAGACGCTTTTGCTCCTTAATGCTTAGGTGTATTATGTCTCGACCCAAACCATCCCATACATCACTCAACTGAAACCCGTCTCTCACGCCTTTATTTAACCACTCCTGAATAACTCTTTCAAGCTCGTCCACTTCAATGCGGCTAGTTTGAGCTTTCTTGGCCTGCTCCATAGCTTCTGCCGATTGCAACACCAACCCATTTTTTAACCCAGCGTACCGCTTTTTGTAAACGACCAAGGCCTCCGCATACAACTGTGGTAAGTCCTCGGTAAGCGTTGGAACGTCAATGTCGTACACTTCCACCGGCCATATCCGACGGTTGCCGGTAACGCTATTCAAAAATTGGTTCTCGTTTGTTGTGCCCATAAACACACACTGGCGCGGAACGTCCTCGGTCAACTTCGCATACGCCAATCGCGCTCGGTCAACCTCCCGAGATATAAACGCCTTAACACTCGCCACCGTATTCGATCGGCTCATAAACGCATTAAGCTCTGAGTCCTCCACGATCAGCTTACCTTTGATCTGCTGGATAGCATCACCAGTCTTGTTAATATCGCCCAGCGAATCCGTGAACCAACTATTGAACACCGACAAGGCCTTAATGGCTGTTGACTTGCCTTGCTCCTCCGGCCCAACCAACACAACCATGTGATCGTATTTGCAGCCCGGCTCATAAATCCGTTTAACTATCGCACACATCAATACCTCGCCAACCTCACGATTGAACGCAGTATCATCAGCGTGGCAGTAGTTTGGGAACAACCCACGTACCCGCTCCACACCGTCCCACGCCGGCAACTCACTAAACCACTTCTTGACCGGGTGGAAACTCTTTTCAAACCCAACAGTCCGAGCCGCTTGGTAAATCTGGTTAACCAATGGGTCAAACTCCATGTCATTAAACAACGTTTTGATCGACAACAGGTCGTCGTCCGTCACCGCAATACCGTTGGGCATACAGTCCGCTTTATCAAATGCGTGCCAGCTACATGGCTCTAGCCACACAGTCTCACGACTCCACTCATTGTAGCCCAACTTGCCCTTAAACTCTTTCATGTTTTTTAAAAATATGGCGCAGTTTCGGACACAAAAATTCTGAGCACTCACGGTGCCGTGTTTGGTTTTGTGTAGCTTGTCGTGCCACGGGCACACTTCATCAAACTGAGCGGCCACCTTCTCTTGGGGAAGCACGTCATTAAGCCCTTGGCCCGGAGAACAGCCAGAATCTATGGGGCCTAAGGCTTTCAGTGCTTCCTCAACAGAATGCGAACCGATCTCGTTTTGTCTTGCGCTCAATGCGCTCACAAGCGTGGTAGCCAACTCTCTAGTACCTAATGGTGGCGAGAAACAATCTGCGTCAGCTACAATACCTAATACCACCTTGGGCGACAACCCTAAATCGTAGCCTCGACAAGCCATTTTATACAACGCATTGTTACGCTCGCCCTCACCAACAACACCAAACTGTTTAATGTAGCCTGTCAACAGCAGCTTATCCGTTTTACTGTCCGTAAAATAACCAGTGCCTCCACAAACTTCCGCCTCTTTTTGCATTAATAGCAAATGCAGCCCTTCCGGTATCTCGACAATGTTTGAGAATTTGTTTTCGCCGCCATCCAGTTGGTACGTACCGGCTTCGGTCTCGCTATGGGGTATCAATACTTGGTGGCTGCCTCTCAAAAAGTCCAACCCTTCGTAAGCTGCCAAATTTTTCTTGTAGCTAACGCCGCTTTGGAAGATTTTGTAGTACAAATGCATCCCCCCAGTCGGCGTGCGCACCGTGACGCCGGCGTTGTTTAAAAAATCAAACCCAAGATCATCAGTTAGCCGTTGTAAAGCTGCCAGCCCGTTAATCTCTGGCCGCACGTCCACATCAATAACCATGTAAGGCTCCCGGATCACCCAACCTGCTGAGCTTGTTGTGTAATAGTCGGCGTCAAAGGCCTCTGGAAGCTCTAACTGCGTCCAGTTTTTTACCATGGGTACCTTGCCCTTAAGTGGCATGGTTATAAGTCCATTGTCATAAAAAGTTTTAGTTGTTTTTAGTAATGCCGCACTCGGCTTTAATCGGGTCATTGGCTGTTCTCCTGATTTGATATTGATAAATTAATCTAACTATAAACTACTTAGTTGCGCTTGTAAAGCGTTTTATAGTAGTCGAATAACAATGGCTTAGTCGGTTTGTTCTTTTTAATATATGGCTTTTCTTGCTCGTCCTGAGCACTTAAATTCATACTGTTATTAACCGCAACGCGCCCGGCGTTGTTGACTGCAGTAAACTTTGATTGCGCCTGCAGCCATTGGGCATTCTGTTCTCTTGAATAAGCCGGTAATGAATTAAACATGGCCGCCTATACGAAATTGGGGGTTAAATTTTTCAAACTATTGCGCATGAGCATTTTTTAGAAGTTGCCACACTAATCACCGATGGTGGCGGTGTAATCGGTTTAGGGCTATTTTGAGCCACCGCCCTTTTAACCATCAGTTTATAAGTATCTATTGTCTCGCGTACCCACTCGGATTCATATACAGATAAATGTTTGTTCTCGATAAACGCTAACTCGATACTGTCGTAACCGTTCCCGTCAGAAGCAAGACCAGTTCTTTTGCGTTGCGCCGCGATTTTAGTTTCATTCATCAGCGCAATTAATAAGTCAGCATCTAAAATCAATTCTTTTTTTAAATTTCTTGCATGCTCTGGGTCTTTCCGTAACCCAGAAACTGCGTTAGCGACCTCATCTACTTCGTCACGGGTAAAATGAAAAGACTGATTGTTTAACATTATCTCTATTGTCACTTTTTGCCTAAGCGATCTCGGTGACGGCGGTGTAAGCCCGCCGTATGCGATAAATCCGCCGCCCATTATCGCACTCCGCTTAAAAGCCAGAGTAACTGGATTTCACTTAAAAGACTATACGGGATTGGGACTTTCCTTGGCGTTGGCGGCTCGATCTCTTTATACGGAATTGCTTGGATTTGATCTAAAAAACTTACTCGTTTGTTTTTACTATGTTCATAACGGGACTTGCGCTGCTTTGCTTGTGGATACTGACGCTCTATAGCTCGGAGTTCATCTACCAAACTTACTCGTTCGTTTTTATTGTACGACGGAAATGGCTGGCCGTATTGTGGGTTTTGCGCTTTCGGCAATTCTCGCTGATACTTTATCGCTTGGATCTGGTCTAAAAAACTAACGCGTGCGTTTTTATTATATGAATACGGAAAGGTGGGTTGGCCATACCGTGGTTTTGGCTCGGATTTATCTCGCTGATACTCATATTTTAAATGCGTGTATTTTGCAATGCCCGGTTTAATGTTGTTTGGTTTCATAAATACTTCTCCTATAAGTTTGGCTGGCGTCATCTGTTGCATCCAGTTTTGTTATCATATCGCCCATTAAGTCTCTAATTAGTAACATAAATTCCTGCTGGTAGCAAGTCGAACCCGCTATCTTTTTCGCTAAAATCGTGTCAATCTCTGTGTCGGCTTCATAAACTTGGGCCACTACCATAGCCATGAAAGCTGACAACGCCCATGTGACCGTCACGCCCTTGTCTTTACAATACGCTTTAAACAGTCGTGCAACGACTTCTTCTGTTCTAAATGTTACCATGTGTTGTTTATTCATTATTTTTGCTCCTTGTTGTTAAAGATTAATAAAATCTTGTAGTTTGTTAGCGTGTTTCGCTAGGTCTGTATCGTCCATAATTCCTGAAAACTCTTCGGCAAATTGGTTTAGTGTATCAATGAAATTACTATCTACTTCTGGTACTTCACAAAAAGCCCTCTCAAAATGTTTCAATTCTATAAGACAATTTGACAATTTCTGATAAAATTTAAGCGCAACTACACTGCCACTGATAAATTCTTTATTCCAACAGGCATAACCTTGGCCCCCTAGCTTCTCAAAGAGAGTTCTCATAACCGTGGCTCTTTCTCTTTCTTTGCGGTTAAGTTCTTTGTATGTGGGCTTCGAATTGTCAAACATAAACGGATTTTTCCACCAACTATATGTCTCTAACTCGCTAAAATTATACTTTTTATATGTTTCTACATATTTTTCTAACTCTTTAAACGATTCTGACGATACTAACTGTTCTATCGTTTCAGTGGTAGCGGACTTTGCAATACGCCTAAAATTAAAAACACTACTACTATCTTTACTACTACTATCTTTTGCTAAAAAAATCATTATTTTTGCTCCTTGTTTTTACTTTTTGCCATGTTGCCCTCATCCTGCTGCAACGCTTCCAGAAGAAAACCCCGATCATCCAGCAATTTATTAGCCGCCCACCGCAACGCACGCCCGGATTGCTGCACCGCCGCCATGACGACCTCCCGATCAGCCAGCAATTTAGCAGATACTGGACTCAACGCTAAAAACCGCAACGCAGTCCCATCCTGCTTCACCGCCTCCATGACGACCTCTTTATCATTGCGAAATTTCTCGTGAATGCTCAACAACGCTTGTCCGTTTTCTCTCACTGCTGCCAGAACGACCTCGCGGTCATGTAGCAATTCCCAACTTGCATAAATCACAGCCAGCCCGTTGTCCCTCACCGCTGCCATGACGACGTCCCGATCATTCTGCAAATCCTCACTGGCATACTGCAACGCACGCCCGTTGTGCTTAACCAATTGCAAAACCTTTTCTTTTGTACTCCATGTAGCTGTATTCATTATTTTTGCTCCTTGTTTTTACTTTTTGCCATGTCGCCCGTGGTCTCAACGGTTAAACGTCCGCCCGGACGTGCATTTTTCACTAAAATCGTACCCGCCTCAATGGCCTTGTCAATCGCGGCTTTGCCCTCGGCTACCTTGTGACCGTATGGTACTAAAAAGTCACACACAAAATCAACGGACCGTACACCCGTACACCACTTAAACGGTAACACCGCCGGCCCATTGAGTACCTGTACAGCTACTAACTCAAGCCCTATAAACAAATAAGCCGCGCGAGGTGTGTGTATCTCTAGCGGGTTCGGTACAACTTTGGCCCTGGAGCATCCAGGGCTTTTGAGTTTCGGTATGCGTATTGTAATCTGTTTATTCGTCATGATCTTTTTGCGTAACGATGATACGGATCATGGTCTTGTGGGTAATCCTTAACAACCCATGAATTGATAAACCGATTGTGTTGCCGCAATTCGATAAAATACACGTCACATGGCTTGCCCGTTCCCTTGCTTGTCTGTACGCCATTAAACTCAACGGCTAAATACATATAGCCTTGCAAAGGTAGGTAGTCATATCCGTTAAATTTTCCAGTTTTTAAAAGCTCCCGTTCAAAATACAGTTTGCGCCGTCCAGCCGGAGTGAGTGACGCGTCAATGCGCAAACCATACTCAACTGCGTAGCGGTGTTGGTACGAATCAAATTCTTGCTCACAAAATTTAATGAACAAGTCTTTTATGGTTAAGGCCGTCCCCTGAATATCCGTTTCAAAATCCCAATAATGACTAAAGGCCTCGGCAAACAAATCCTCTAGGGCCGCTTGCGCGGCCTTGGGTACTTTTGAATTTTCTATTGCTTTTTGTGTAGCGCTTTTTTTCTTTATCATTTGCTTAATTCCTTTCTTAACTCATCACTTGCATACATCAACGCATACTCATCTTGTTTAATTGCTTCCCGCACTATCTCACGATCAGCCCGCAATACATCACTAGCATAATACAATGCCCGCCCGTCCTGTTTTATTGCTTCCATAACAACATCCCGATCAGCTTTCAATACATCACTAGCGTAATACAACGCCAAGCCATTCTGCTTTACTGCTTCTAGTACAAATTCACGATCAGCCCGCAATGCCTCACTAGCATAATACAACGCATACCCATACTGCTTTATTGCTTCCAACACTACATCCCGATCGTTCCGCAATTCCTCACTAGCATAACACAACACATACCCATTCTGTTTTACGGCTTCCATTACTTCACTTTTTGTGCTTTTTTCGTTTATCATTTTTGTTGACTCCCTATTTACCGAATGCGTACCGGCATAACAACGGCTGTTTCGGTGTCGCTTAACATAAACCGTACCGCTTGCTGGCCAGTGAATTCAGTTGTCGTGCATACATGGACAGCTTGCCGGCCGTTGAACGCTTGTTCAATAAACTTTTTGTTAAACCGGCACTTCTGGCCAAACAATTCTAGGTCAAAAAACTTATCAGAACTGTACTCATCAGCTTCAACAACGCATTTTGCTATGTCAAAGGTATCAGTCAACGGGTACTTATCGGCATTAAGCATTTTTAACATTTGATCAACCGGTAAATTGGTCCGCGTGTCAATAGCTAAAATGTTGCCATTAGCGTCGATATACTGGCCCTCAAGATCAGCCGCTTGGCTGGCCGGCAATTTGTAGCCGTGGACACGGTACCCGTCGCAACCAATCGCATAGCCGTTAGCAACAAGCATTTTGTCAAACATATTGCGATCGCATTTTGGATTACTAGCCGTTGCCACCCATGCCAACGGATTATTTTTCGCAGCTGGCTTCGGTGTCATCGTTGAGTAAAGCAAGGCCAGTTTGTCCCGCAAGTCCGGATCCTCGGTAGCGTTGTACAATTGCTCCAGGGTTTCTGGCGCGTCTTTCTTTGTGAATCTTACGCTTGAATCGCATTTTAAGTTGTAAGCATGTGTTTGTATATTCATTTTGTTTTTTCCTCCGTTTTTAATTAATTACTTTAAATAATAAGCCGCGGCAACCATAGCGTCACTGATGGTGTCAAAATCGCCATCACTATACACTAAGCCCGTGTCATTAAACACTTTAAGCCACACGCGCCCATTGATTTTAGATACTTGTAGCATTACTGAATCCCCCTTAATATCTAAGTGACGCGTACATTTCACAACAACAATCATCAAGCCCAAGATTGTCATCATAGTATGGGACTTCAACCCTATCATTTCCCCAATAGCCCCGAATAACCTTGTGCCGTGTGTCTATATAGATATTAGGCCCGCCAAGCGCAACACATACCCTTGCCCCCTTGTACTCAAGATTACTATTAATCGTGTACTCAATATCTAGCGCATCGTTTAGATAATGCGACGCACAAGGCCCCTCCCATTCCTCAATTTCCCAGTCCTCCATGTCATACTTGCCCGTGCTTATTTCATCAGCAATTCTTTGGCATTGTTCCCGCAATTCGTTTTTAGTATCCATTTTCTTTCACTCCATTTAAACTAATAAAACACTAAAACTATCGACAAAACCAATAGTATCAACCGTGACCAGTGTCGTCAAATCGAAATTTCTTGATGTATGAAATCACGCCTAGCGTCGTAATACAAAAATCGCAAAAAATAAAATGATGTATTTTAGCCTATTTTGTGTATTACAAAACCACGCCTAGCGGCTGATATACGTATTACAAAACTACGTGTAATCCTGTAATACTGTATTACGGAGTTACGCCTAGCAGTTGATGTATGGAAATAGGCTAAAATACAGCATTTTATTTTGTATATATTGGTTTACGCCTAAACGTGTAATACAGTGATTTTTATAAATTTTTGTTTTTTTTCAATAATCGTTGTAAAATACACTAAAATAAAAATAAAAAAACATTTTCAAAAAATTACCATAACGTATTTAGGTAGTAAAATATATATTTATATATAAAGGTAAATATATATTTTAAAAGTATATTTCCGCGGGCGTGCGTGCGCGTGTGTGTGCGCGCGATTATAACACGATTGGATTTTTTGTGCAAGGGGTTTTATCGGTTAAATGTCGAATACGCTTGGCGGCTTTGGTGGCTTTTGTTTGTAACGCTCTGCACGCTCTGGTAGCGTTTCAGCTTGTTGTTGTTTCCGGCGACGTTTACACACTGGTATCGGTTGGCCAATGACACAAACGCTAGTGATATGGCTGATACGATGTTTGTAGGCTTCCAAGGCCTTAATCATTGCTTGGGCTGCTGTCCTCGCTGGCTTCCAAGTCTGGAAGCTGTCGCGGTTCTTGTAGCTGATGCGGATGAGATAGCGATATTCAGCCATATAATCAACATTATATACTATTAGCGTATGTTTTGTTATGTTAAGCGGCTAAAAGCGTAAAATGGTACAAAATTATCGCTCTGTAAGCTGTTTAAGCGGTTTAAAGCTGTATGAAGACGTCTACCCTCTGCGCCTCGGACGATACTACTCATAGGCCGCTGTTGAAACACTGGACAAAATACATATTTCTTGTCATTACAGGCTTTTTACAAAACTATACATAATGTAGGTTATGCGACATACGTTAATAATTGCTTGAGTTTACAACGAAAATGATAGCCCCCTGGGGGTCTAAATTCGTAGGGGGTACCCGCCGAGCGCGCTTTTCCCTATGCGTTATCTAAAGAGCCTCTGTATTTTTTGAGCTTTACAAAAAGGGTAAAGTTTAAAAAGCCTAAGTAATAGTTTAACGTAGCTGGGGGCTTGACAGAGTTTAACGCACATGGTACAGTATGGGGAGTTATGGTAGTGGTGGAGACAAAATCATTTCACTCTCTTTCTCTCTCACAAACTAAAACAATCAAACGACAATACACTGCTGCCATAGCCCATGTATGAAAGAGATTAATAAGAAAATAGACAAGGACGTTATGGCTCGTGTAAAAAAGAAATTTAAAGAGGTGGATAAGGATAATCCGCCGGTGGAGTTGGTAGCGGATCGGAATAACCCGGTACAAATACCGGAGCATTATGCGTATACGATGGCTCAGATTGCTTTTTTAGAGGAGTACAAGAAGACGTTGGATCCGGACAAGGCGGCGAAAGCGGCTGGGATTGATAAGCGAGTGGCAGCGACGTGGATGAAGAAGCCGCATATTGAAGAGGTTGTGGTGAGTGTTCACAAGACGTATGTGAAGGCTGTGATGCTGGACGCTAAGATTGCGGCAGGGCAGTTTGAGGAGGTGTTGCAGTCGTTGATGCAGCGGTTTGAGGAGGGGGATTCTCGGGTGTCGGGGGCGTTGGCGAGTATGGTGAGTAATAAGATGAAGTTTACAGGACATGGTGGTATGGAGGATACTGGTAGTAAGACTCAGATAAACATAAACATTGATTTAGGATCGGTTAATCAGGAAAAAGGAGAAGTTATAGATGTCTAAGATTCAGGTGATTTGTATTGGTTGTGCGACAGCGAATGGCGGCGTGTTGGATAAAGGGTTTATTAATCCGCATTTGTTTTTGAGGGAGTGTGAGGTTTGTGGCGAGCCGCGGCCGGTGTCGTCTATTTTGGCGTGGGCGAATTTAAACCCGCACGATAAGGAAGCGTATCAGGCGAAGGTTTTACAGCCAAAGAGAGCACGGGCTAAAAAAGCACAACAAGAAGACTCAGCCGATATTGGATGAAGTTTGAATTAAATTATAAGGCTTCGCCAACGCTTTCGAAGTTTCATAACTCGGATGCGTTTTTCCGAGGAGTGAAAGGGCCGATTGGCTCTGGGAAGTCGGTGGGTATGTGTTTTGAGTTGTTTGTGGTTATGAAGACCCAAGCAAAATCAAAAGACGGGATTCGTCGGACGCGGCATATCGTGGTTAGGAATACGGCGCCGGAGCTTGAGACGACGACGTTAAAGACTTGGCTGGACTGGTTCCCAGAAGAAGTGTTTGGCAAGGTAAACCGAAAGCCGCCGATCTCGCACCATATTAAGATTGACGATGTGGAAGCGGAAGTTATTTTTTTAGCGTTAGACCGTCCGGAAGACGTTAAGAAATTATTGTCGTTAGAAGCTACAATGATCTGGTTTAATGAGGCGCGGTATATTTTGAAAGAGATTTTAGACGCGGCTACGGGGCGGGTAGGTCGGTATCCGTCGCATAGAGAGAAGCCCGAAGGCTTTGAGGGGCAATGGCCAACTCGGTTTGGCGTTATAGCGGACACTAACCCGCCCGATGATTCTAGCTGGTGGTACAACATGGCTGAAATTCAACAGCCGGATGGGTGGGTGTTTTTTGATCAACCGTCTGGGTTAAGTGAAGGCGCAGAGAATGTGGAAAATTTGCCGCCCGGTTATTATAACAACATGATGGCGGGTAAACCTCAAGAATGGATTGATGTGTACGTGCATGGAAAGTATGGGTTTATACAGGAAGGAAAGCCGGTATATGGGGAAAATTATGTGGACGCCACACATTCAAGTGCAGAGGTTAAGTATGATCCAGTATTGCCGGCTATTGTGGGCGTGGACTTTGGACTCACCCCGTCGGCGGTAATTACGCAACGTGACGCGTTTGGGCGTTGGCGAGTGATTGATGAATTTTTAACGCCCGATGGCGAAACGTGGCCGCTTCAAGACTTTGCTCGAAATCTTAACAAGTATTTGACTAAAGAGTATACCCAAGCGAATATTGAGTTATGGGGCGATCCGTCTGGCGGATTTAGAGATCAGCAAGGGATTACAGCGTTTGATTTGTTTAAAAAAGAAAACTTATTTATTCGTCCGGCTCCGTCCAATAAGTTTGAAGTTCGACGAGAAGCGGTATTGTCGCCACTGTTGCGGTCGAGCAATGGCTTACCGGGGATTGTAATAAGCCGACAGAAAGCTCCCATGGTGCGCCGAGGGTTTAATGGCGGGTATCACTATAAGCGATTGAACGTCGGTGGCGAAGCGAAGTATAAGTTAGAGCCGGAAAAAAACCGGTTTAGCCACCCACACGATGCGTTGCAGTATGCGTTGTTAGGCGGGGGCGAGCATAAAACAATGTTAGGTCGAAACGAAAAAATGCAAAAACCGACTGTACTTCCGAAATTTAAAATATTTTAGTATACTATGGGCATGAGGAAAATTAAATGGTATGTGGTGTTTCGACGCATTGCGCCTACAAAACACCCAGCTATGTGTTTTTTAAAAAAACTCTTAAACCATAATATTCAGCACGTGTTTGCGTTACGAACAATTAGCCCCCACACGGTGGCTATTGATTACACGGGGTTTAATTTAAACACGAAACTATACGAAAATCAAACGGCCGAAGAAGTTTTGAGTTTTTATTTTAACCGGCCAAAGTATCTAATCGTCGAATATGAAACGATCGAAAAAAACTGTAAGTCGGGGTTTCATATTGGAAATAGTATACCGGGGTGTGTTAGTATAGTGAAAATGGCGTTAGGAATAACTAATTATGCAATGACCCCGTATGAATTGTACCGGTGGTTAGTAATAAATGGAGGTAGAATATGGGTGGCGGCGGACCAAAATACGACGACTCAGTACAGCGTCAACAGTTAGAGATGCAACAAGAACAGTTGCGAGAGCAAGAAGAAGAAAGTCGAGCGCAACGCGAGCAGATTGCGCTGGAAAATACTACGGCCTTATTGGCGTTAAGGCGCGGAACAATGGGGCGACGATCGTTGTTGTCAACGTCTGAGCGAGGTGTTGTGTGAGCGTTAAAGAAAAATTTTTAGCGACGTTCAAAACACTTGAGTCGCGTAAGCAACAATGGGATTCGACGTATGAAGAAGTTTATGAGTATTGTATGCCGCAACGAAACTTATTTAGCGAGACTGCGTATGGCGAAAAGAAAGATAACGCTCAAATTGTTTTTGATTCAACTGCGGTAAACGGGACGCAAAAGTTTGTATCCAATATTCAAAACGTGCTGGTCCCGCCAATGAAAAAGTGGGTTCGGTTAAAAGCGGGGAGGTTTTTAAAAGGGGAGGACGGACAAGACGACCCCGAAGTACTTAAACAATTAGAAATTATGGAGACCAAGTTGTTTGAGTGTATTCATGCGTCGGCGTTTGACCAAGCAGTGTCCGAAGCGTTGTATGACGTAGCGGCGGGAACAGGAGCGTTGCTCATACGCCCCGGCACAAGTAGGCAGCCGCTATTGGTTGAAGCGGTGCCAATTGCCAAATTGTACATTGCAACCGGTGCGGACAACACTGTTGACACGGTGTTTCGAAAAATGAAAGTACAATATCGAAACATTATGGACACGTGGCCGGATGCAAAAATACCAAAAGAGATGCAAGACGCCTACGCAGAAAAACCCATGGACGAGTGCGAGCTGATCGAAGGTATGTATCCCGAAGAAATCACGGCAACCTATATGATCGACGGAGTGCAAAAAACCGAAAAAGTGATGGGGTTTAAGTATTGTATTTTGGCAACCAAAGGCAAGCATTTACTTGTGGAGCGCGACGAAGAGTTTTTGCCGTGGGTGGTGTTTCGATGGTCAGTGGTTGCCGGCGAATGGTATGGCCGAGGACCGCTTATGTATGCACTACCCGATATTAAGACACTTAACAAGTCGATAGAATTTGACTTAAAAGCAGCAGCGATGACGGGGCAGCCGCCGTTGCTAGTTGGGGACGATGGCGTTATGAGTTTAGAGAACATGAAACTTGAACCGGGTATTGCGATACCGGTGTACTGGGATATGGCGGGGCCAAAGATTCAATACTTAAACCCACCGCCGTATTCTAATTTACAACGGATTATCGTTGAGGACTTGCGGAAAAACATTAACGAAATGCTATTTACGGATCCGTTAGGCCCGATCGATGCGCCAGTAAAGACGGCTACCGAGCAAACGATTCGGCAGCAAGAATACGCGAATCGATCGGGCTCCTCGTTTGGGCGGCTGTTTAGAGAACTTGTGGCAAAAACGGTTGACGTGTCGTTAAAATGCTTAGAAAAAGTAATCGACCCAGAGGGCAACCCAATGGTAGATTTAGGTAGGTTTCGGGTAAATGGGCTGGAGATTAATGTTCAGAGTCTGTCACCGCTGGCTACGTTGCAAGAGGAGGAAGAAATACTTAATCTAATGCGCTATTCACGGCACATGATGGAGATTAAAGGCCCAGAAATGCTAGAAACGGTGTTAAACACAGCAGAATATGCACGTAAAATTGCCACACATTTGAGTTTACCGGAGGGCATAGTACCAACGCAGGAACAATCTGCCCAGATTCAACAAAACATTATTAGCATGGCGCAACAACAACTAGGCCAACAAACGCCAGAGGCAGCGCAGTGATACAAATACCGTTTAGCGACGAGGAAAAACTAGTGTTAATCCGGTTACTTAGAACCCCAGACGGGCAACAAGCGTTGAAAATTTTAGAAAATAACACGATTGGGAAGCCAGTTATCCAGATGGTGCACCCCGATAGTGGCAATACTTTAATGGCAGCGGCACAACGAGAAGGACAGAACAGTGTAGTACGACAACTTAAACGACTTTTAGAGCATGTAAAAAATAACGCTAAGGAGGCTAATTGATGTCATTACTTGAAACCCCAACAGAAAGTGTAGAAACAGAAAACGCGCAAGCAGAAAGTGTTGCAACAGAAGCGCCGGCAGAAGTTGTTAGTGCTGAAACGGAAACTGCAGATTTATTGGGGGGTAAGTATAAAACTGCTGGCGATTTAGCGGCGGCTTATAGCGAGCAGAGTAAATACATTGGGGAATTGCGGAAGAACGTTAAAGAGATTGAGGCCAAATACGCAGCCCCAGAAAACTACGATTTTAATTTTGAAGAGGGGGGACAATTAGAGAAGTACAAAGAGTTAAGCGAAAATTTAGACTTGCCGTATCTTGCAGAGGTTTTTAAGAAAAACGGATTAAATAAAGAGCAAGCCGAAGGGGTGCTTGAAAGCTATTTAGAGTCAATAGAAGCGGCGAAAGTTAAGCCAGAGGACGAGTTGCTAAAACTTGGACATCGAAAAGAGCAAGTGCTTGGTGAGCTTAATAACTATAAAAAGGGGTTAAACGAAGCCGATCAAAAAATACTGGATAGCATGGCTACGACCGGAGAGGCCTTGGATTTTCTACACCGAAATCTAGTTAAACCAAATTTAACTATTCCCTCAGGCAACGCAGCCGCAACCCCAAAACAATCGGCGGACGAGCTTTTAATAGAAGCTAGACAGTATCAGAAAGAAAATGGTCATTTGTTTGAGGCTTACCCCGCAAAACAAGAAGAGTATTTAGGCAAAATGCGAAAATACTTTCAAGCGGCGGGAATACAGGTTGACAATTAAAAAAAAGTAAGTTATACTATTTGTAGTTTTTTTATGGTAACCTTTTTACGAAGCCCATAAAAACTAAAGTTGACCCAAACTTTAAATGGCAGATGAGGCCCGCTAAGTGGCGATAACCCAATTCGACTGTTGTATTAGTTGTTAAGAATTGAGGATAAATCATGTCATATAATATTTTAAACACTATCCAATTCAAAACGTTTGAGTCGGATGTTCATCACGAATTTATTGAAGAAGGCGGAACATTAAGAAATACTGTACGGGTTAAAACTACTGGCGGTGAGTCGCATCAGTTTCCAATTTACGGAGCGATCCGAATGACCGAGCACTCTGTGGGTACGGAAGTTTTACAGAGTAACCCCCCGGTTTCTAAAGTCACCATCACAATTAAACGATACGCTGGGCGTGTATCTTGTGATGATTTTCTAAAAAGCGAAGTTAACTACGACGCAATTGCAGAGTTAAAACCGGCAATTACCGGAGCGTGTCGCCGAAAAGAAGACCAGATTATCATTGACGCTTTGGTTGCGGCCTCTCCGTCAAAAACTGTTGCTAAAAACATATCTGGTAGTAACGACAACCTAAACGTTGCCATGATTGCTCAAGCAGCCTTATTGCTTGACGAAGACGGGGTACCGGATGAAGGCCGTTACATTGTTGCTAGCGCACGAGGCAAACACCACTTGACCCAAGAAACCGATGTTAAAACGATTGATACGAGCGCAGTCAAAACTTTGGTGAATGGTAGCATCTCTAGCTTTTACGGCTTTGATTTCAAATTCATTGGTAATAACGGAGCAGAAGGTGGCTTACCTTTGGCTACTAATGACCGAACAAACTTTGCGTATGTTCGAGATGCCGTTGGTTACGTCATGAACCGAGATTTCACTATGCGAGTAGAGTATAACGCGAATACTATCTCTGACGAGATTGTTATGTATTTTTCGGCCGAGGCTGGCGTTATTGATGCGTCTGGTTTGGTCAAAATTACTACTGACGAGTCATAAGGAGGACAGGTAAATGGCATTTGATATTAATTCATTTAAAGCGATCACTCAGTACGGACAGGACACTCCCGATCTGTTTATTTACAGCTCCGCCGATGCGTTGTCTGTCATTCGAGCATCCGGGTATTTTAATGATCGGTCCGTAAACTTGAAAGTGAACGACATAATTCTTGTTGTGTCTTCAACTGGCGGAACCCCGGTTCACAGTTTTAACGTTGTTAACAGCAACACTGGTGGCGTCGTTGACGTAACCGATGGGCTAGTTATTACAGCTACTGACACAGACTAGAGCTTATGACGCTTACAAAAGTTAGCCTATGCACCGCCGCGCTGCTTCTAATTGGAGCCGACGAGATCACGTCGTTTTCAGATAGTACGCGCGAGGCTAAACTATGTAAAGCGTTGTATGACACTACTAAGGATGGCTTGTTACAGAGCCATCCTTGGCGGTTTGCGATTAACCAAGTTGAGCTTAATAAATTAGCGGCGGCTCCGCTATACGGGTTTTCTTCGGCGTTTCAGTTGCCAGCTAACTATTTACGGTTGGTTAAGAAAGACCCGCCTACGTTAGACTACGAGATTCACGAGGATAAAATATACTGTAACGCAACGGCATTAAAAATCACGTATGCGTTCTCCCCGCCCGAAAATAAGTTCCCGGCCTATTTTGCCCGTGCGCTTGAGTTTGCTATGGCTCGACTACTGGCTATTGCCTTGCAAGAAGACTCGGATAAAGCGATGGTCTATGGCAATCTATTAAAACAGCAGTTGATTGACGCTAAGTTAATAGATTCTCAAAATTCAGGGGGGAAGGGAACGGCACCGGGAACGCAGAGCTACCTTGCGGTTAGGGGCTAATGGCGCGTAAAACAAAACTTATAGCCGCACAACGATCGTTCGTGGGGGGCGAGATTAGCCCTACGTCGATTATGGATATTCGGCGGGAGCGGTATGCAGATTCGGCTAAGCAATTAAGGAACGTGTACGTAAGCCCCGAGGGGTATGCGTTTCGACGGGAAGGGTTAGAGTATGTTGCGGCGACGACGTCGAACCAAGAAGCTCGCTTGATTAATTTTGAGTTTAATAACATTCAAA
>Ga0213864_10000407_pt1 | contig 19414 bp, 17 predicted proteins | sample PICome_5_FD_160078 | JGI IMG/M metagenome (GOLD analysis project Ga0213864, IMG submission 160078) | Coastal seawater microbial communities near Pivers Island, North Carolina, United States - PICO247 | ecosystem: Environmental > Aquatic > Marine > Coastal | place: USA: North Carolina... | reverse complement strand
TTTTAGAAGTTTTAAAAATAATACTAGAATGACTGGATACAGTGAAAACTTGATTAAATCCCCAACAAAATAATCAATTACTGAAGCAGAGAGATGATTGAATATTTCAATGGTTTCACTGGACTTAAAAATAAACGGCATCAGTGACATTGAATATCCCCATAAAATCTTTTGTAATTTAGAGTTAGATATTTCAAATAGATCGCTTTCACCAAAGTGATATATAGACATTAGTATTAACAACAGTATTCCCAAAAGAGGGTTTAAAACCCATACCAATAAGGCAAAAATAGCTAAAAATAAGTAAGTACTATATCTTTTCATCCTGATATTATTCTGTTTGGTTGAAAACCAAATAAGCTTCCCATCCATCGCGCCATGTCCAAGACCAATTGCCCCAATAAGAACAAAAATAAAATAATGCCAGTCTAAATTTACATTTGAAAGAGTAAAGTTTGTGTTTTCTTCGAAACTCAATACAGCTGACAAAATTAGACAGCAGGACACAAATATAATTTGATAGCGATGAAAATAATTATTTGAAAATTGCATTTATCATTATTTTCTTTGGGCTATTAGATATGACATTAAATCGATCAAAATATTTATCATGATCTGCCAAAAATCTTATGAGCGGTTTTAAATTCTTTGCACTAAAAAGACTAAGGAATATCTCTGGTGATTTCGATGGAAAGCTCTTAATTGCTTTCAAGAAAATTTTGTCTAACCATTGATTGATGCCATTAGTTTTAATCTCTATTTTCTCAAAGGGCAGTGATCCATTTTTGGCAGCCCACTTTGCTGACCTCAAAAGAGAATAACCTGATGACGCTCTAACAAAACCTCCAATGGTTCCTATATTAATAACTCTTCTAGATCTTGAAGATTTAATTTTTGTCGTCATAGGAATTTTTCCTTTTTCCTTTGATAAAACTTCGAACTCTCCATACTGTTCAAGTCTATCTTGATGAATCTTCTTTAAATCTTCTATTGTTTTTTTTGAACTAAATGTAGTTGTTTCTACAAGAATTTCATGCTCGTCTAGAGGAAGTTCATAGAAAAACAAAATATCCTGTTCATTCTTTTTAAATTCCATGATGGTGGCTGATTCTCTTCCATGTTTTAAAGAAGTTCTGATTTTTGTACCTGTAAAGATTTGCATCATTTCATTGTCCAGACTCGTTCCACTAAGATCTATTGCGCTGTTTACCACATAATCTGAAAAATAAGTGTTTTTAGCATCAATCACTACTTTATTTTCATTTTCTGTTAAAGAAAGAACTGTCTCATACTTAAGAGTGATATCTCTAAAACTTAAAAAATTTAATAAATCATTAATAATTTTTTTATATTCAAAAGTTGCATAGAAAAATGGATAGATATTTCTGTCAATTTTGAGATCAGAATCGCCTACAAAAATATCATTCCATGATTGCAGATACGATAAGCCGAATTCTTTTTCTAGATCTATAATTCCCGGCCCTTGCCAAGCACTGATAAACTTTTCAGGTATTTGTTTTGAGCTCTCAATGATTAAAACTTTCTTATTGTGATTGTTCTTGCTATCATAAAATTTCTTTAAATAAAGAAGGCTGGAGAGCCCTCTACCAATTACTGTAAGGTCATAGGATTCCATTATCGGTGTCCGGCAATTTATTGATTCCTATGTGCAACCTCTTGTTGTGCTTAGGTAGTTGATCAAATTTTGGGTTTCTCTCAAATAATGAAAAGAGAGTGAGTTTCAATTTTTCAAATTTAGATAGGTACACCCTGCCATACATGAAATGATGCTTCTTGGTTAAAATTTTTACCCCAATACCCTCATAAAGAATTGACGCCAACCTGAAAGTGTAACCAATTTGTTTAGGCAGAAACTCAAAAGCTTTATCCGAACTTCTAAAATAAGAAGAGGAGATTTCAATTAAATTGTTTCTTTCTAAATTCACAAGATCTTGAAGATCAATATTCTCTATGATGCTTTTATGATGTTGCTCACCAATTAAGCTTTGGGGTAGATAAATCCTCTCATTTTCAGCATCTTCTTTGATATCTCTTGCTATATTAACAAGTTGCATGCCAATACCAAGATCAATTGCATAAAGTTTTAATTTTTTATCTTCTATGTTTAAAACATCGCACAACATTAAACCAACAACCCCAGCAACTCTGTAACAGTATTTAATTAAATCATCCATATCTTTGGGTTGCTGAAATTTAAGATCAGAAAATTGCCCATTGATAAACTCTTGGATATATTCCATCTTTGGAAATTGGTCTTTAGGTATAGCTTCTAAATAAGGGAATTTTTGATACAAAAAATCAACTGATAAGTTTTCTTCAATGTGCTTAAGGTTTTTTAATCCAATCTTTGAGTCACCTTCATCAACCATGTCATCGATCTCTCGACATAAATGATAGATGGGATAAATTAATTCAATAGATTGTCTATCTAGGAACTTTGACGCCCAGAAAAATGACTTTCCATATTTCTTAATTATTGCTTTACTTTTTATCATTTGTAAAAATATTCTCAACAACTTTAGCTGAATTCAGAACCCCAGGAACACCTGCACCCGGATGACTACCCGCACCAGAATAATAAAGGTTTTTGTAATAATCATCTTTATTATGCGTTCTAAACCAAGCCGATTGCGACAGGATTGGCGATATTGAAAAACCTGACCCATATGGCGTTAGATAATTTTCTTTAAAGTCATCAGGCGTCATAACAAATAAATCTTCGATACTTTCATTTATTCCTGGCAGGATTGTCTCATTTAGGGCTCCAATAACTTTTAAGGCATACTCTTCTTTTATGTCACTCCATTGGATACCTGATTTCATGTTTGGAACAGGAATAAGTGCATAGAAACTATCACCATTATTCTTTGCAAATGACTGATCTGTAGCGGTTGGCCTATGAAGGTATATTGAAAAATCATCAGCCAGAACTTGTTTTTCAAAAATATCCTCTAGCAAACTCTTGTACCTTGGACCCATCCAAATAGTGTGATGCGCTACTTTTTTAAACTTTTTTCTGGAACCAAAAAAAATAACAAATAACCCCATTGAGTGTTTTGCAAATTTCTTAATATAACTATTATGAAAAGAAACCCTTTTATTCTTGAGAAGTTTAGTATTAACGAACACAGGATCTGAATTGCAAATTACATTATCAAAGACAAGCCCCTCACCAGAGTTGGTATGAATCTGAGAAATAGTTTTGCCAACTGTGGAAAATTTTTCTATACAAGTATCTTTTTTTATTTGAATTCCATGTCTTAACATCAATGATTCAAGCTCTTGTATAACTTTACCCATGCCTCCCATACAGAAGTATATGCCCCATTTCTGTTCAAGTGCCTGAATTAAAGCATAAATAGCTGAGGTCTTAAAGGGATTGCCACCTACCAAAAGAGGCTGGATTGTGAAAACTTTACGAAGATTTGGATCCTTTAGAAAGGAGGCCACAAAAGCATAAACCGATTTATACCCCTTTAATCTAATAATATCAGGTGTGTATTTCATCATAGTAGTGAACTTATGGAAGGGCTGATCGGCTAACTTAACGTAGCCAATCTCAAAAATCTCTCGAGCAGCTTTCAACATTCTTTGATAATTATCTACATCAGCTGGATTGATATCATGAATCTGTGAGATCATTTTTTCTGAATCTGGCGTGTAATCAAACTCAAATCCATCAACAAAATAGTATCTATACCATGGATCTAGGGGTCTAAAGTCGAGATGATCCTCTAAATTTTCATCAAATAATTCAAATAATTCATTGAATAAATACGGCGCTGTTATTACGGTTGGACCAGCATCATGGAGATATGGTCCTCTGTTAAAAACTTGGGCACGACCTCCAATCTCAGAAAGCTTTTCAAACAATGTCACATCATGACCTAGAGCTCTCATTCTCAGTGCAGAGGCAATACCACCAAAACCTGAACCGATAACTGCTGTATTCACAATTTTCTCCTGAGATCTTCAGTCAGACTTTTAAAAATTGGTTGGATAATTACGGGAACTTGATGAACCAATTCGTCTACCTCTTGTAATTTTTTGTAAATTAAAAACTTTGCCTTTGATAATATTTTTGATAATTCATAACTTCCTGAATTCTGCAAATTATTTCTATTGATAATATTAATAAAGTTTAGATGTTTACGTGCAAGATCAGTCTTATCTGTTGACATATTATGATAATCATTAATCATTTGATAGGATAAGCCTATGACACTCATCAATTTTTTGAGTCCACTAACCTGATTATCAGAAATTTCCCTGCAATTAAACATGCCCATCATTGGAAGGCATAATAATGGTCCTGTCTTCTCATAAGCAATTCTTTCATATTCTTCAATCGTGATTTCCTCAAGAGAGGCTTCAGTGTCACCAATTTGACCTCTGATGATCTCTTGGACACTTTCCGAGAGCGTTTTTGTTAGTATAGTTTGATGCCATCCAACTTCAATGTCGCTGATTAAACGGTAGGCCTCAATTATTAAAAAATCTCCTGAACATAGGGCAGCACTTGTTCCAAATTTCTTGTAAAGCGATAATTCACCCCTTCTTTTTTCATCATCATCACAGATATCATCATGAATAAGTGAGGCAGCATGAATTAGTTCGCAAGATGATGCCCATTTAACGGTTGTATCTGTTGGGACTTGAAGAAGTTCTCCAGATGCTAATGCTAACTTTGCTCGTATCCATTTACCCTCTGATTTTGCATGGTGAGATAACCATAAGCCAAGATAACCTTTCTCTGAAGTGATAGATTTATTAAAGGTATTTTTGACATCACCTAGGTGTTCTTCAGCCTCAGGTGGCATAAAAAATTCGTTGAAGTTTCCAAAAAACATAAAAAACGCGCCCCTTTCGGGGCGCGAAAAACTTACATTAATGTTTTAATTAAGCGCCTGCATCAGACTTGCGTTGTGCGATCATGTAGATCAATACACCAAATACAGCTTTCGCAACAACATCTGCCACAGTGTATCCGACTTGCACAGCAACACTTGCCGTTAAGCCCATCATTGGGAAGATGAATACTACCGGATAAAAACACCATGAGACAACCGTAAGCGTTCTAGCTTTACTAACTAGGTTTCTTACTGACTCAGGTTGACTTGCAATGGATTTTCCAAGACCAGCATAAAGATCCCATACTATGTAGACAAATGGAATCATTGCTAGTACCCACCACATCCATCTTTCACCGAATCCTGCAGGATCAGTAATGATTTCACCTGGGTATCCAAGAACAACCATCAGTGCAGCAGCGAATGCTAGTTTTGTACCCTTAGAATAGGTCTCTTCTTTCGAGAGTCTCATTACAAGAACTAACTCTAATAGCAACAATGGTACTGTCAATAGCCAATCAACATATCTGTAGGCATCATTGAACGGCGCTCCAGTCTGTGTGACTACACCATCATTGAGCACATAGGCATTACCAAAACTTATAAAGATTTGTACGTAATGGTAAAAAGCGATAAAACAAACCAGACCGGATAAGACAAGTGCTGTCTTGTAGGCTGGGGCCACTTGCGATCTTTGCGCAAAAAAGAAAATCGTTGCCGCGCCAAATGTGGCAATGGCAAACGAGAAGGCATTGAATACCAAATCATATCCAAATACATCCATAGTGTTTACTCCTCAAGAAAATAAAAAAAACGTGCATTACGCACATCTAACAATATATATGTTTTTTATTACTTAAGGAATAAAAAATTCTATCTTTTCAATGAAGAAGAAAATAATAATATTCTGATAAATCAGTTAAAAAAGGGTATTCAGGTCTATTATGACCCCTATAAGTAATATTGCACCAATAATGTGGTTATTTAAAAAAACCTTAAAACAAGTTGATTTTTCCCGATCTTTTATAAGATATTGATGATAAATCATTATCAATACTGATAAAAATATTGAAATTTTGAAAAAAAGTCCCAATTGAAAGCTATCTGCAATGACAAATAATGTCGCTGTAAATAACACTTGAAACAAGCCAATAATCAGTCGGTCATACTTGCCAAACAAAATCGCTGTTGATTTGACACCAATCTTTATATCATCATCTCTATCAGACATCGCATATATGGTGTCATAAACAATCGTCCATAATATGGATGCAAGAAAAATCCACCAGGCATTGCTTGGAACAAAACCCAATGTGGCTGAAAAAGCCATAGGGATACTCATAGCAAATGCAGAGCCGAGAACAAATTGGGGAAGATTAGACCACCTTTTTACAAATGGGTATAGGGTTGCAAGAAAAACAGCGGCAATTGATAATTGGACTGTCAAAAAATTTGTCATTAATACCAAGCCAAATGACATTAGAATCAAAAAAGAAAATAGGATTAACGCTCCCTTTTCAGATATCTCACCGGAAGTCAAAGGACGATCTTTGGTTCTCATCACAAACTTATCAATCTTTCGATCAGCAAAATCATTGATTACACAACCCGCTGACCTCATCAAGATAACACCAAGCGTAAATATGATCAGTAGATCTATATCTGGAAAACCTCTTTTTGCAAGAAATAAACCCCAAAGTGTTGGCCAAAGTAACAGATATATTCCAATAGGTTTATCAAATCGCATCAACCTAAAATATGCGTTCACAAAGCCTCCATAAAACTTTCTAGCTCGCTTGATAAAGGTGCTTCGATAAGTAAATTTTCTCCTGTCATGGGATGAGTAAACTCCATGACATTGGCATGTAGAAAAATTCTTTTAAGTCCTACTTTTTCTAGTTTCTTATTGAGTTCAAAATCACCATATTTGCCATCCCCCAAAAGAGGGTGATTAGCGTATTGGGCATGAACCCTTATCTGGTGTGTTCTCCCCGTTTCGATTTCTACTTCAACCAATGAAGATGGATATAAACCATCGAAATTTTTAATTGGCTTGAAATGACTGACTGCTTCCTTCCCATTTGATTGAACCACAGTATTCTTCTGACCTGTCAATAGAGGGGCATCAATGGTATGGGTTTTTCTTTGCCAGGTATCTCTGACCATAGCAAGATAGATCTTCTTAACTTTGCGAGAAGTAATGAGTTCCTGGAGTGCTTTTAATGCAGATCTTTTCTTGGCGATAACAACCACGCCCGAGGTACCTCTATCAATTCGATGCACCAATTCAATTGCTGGTGAATATTTCTCCTTAAATGCCTCAATCAAACCAAAGTTGATACCTGACCCTCCGTGGACTGGAACACCCGAAGGCTTATTAATTGCTATAAAGAATTCATCTTCGAAAACAACCTCTTTAAGGATGTTCTCTAGAAATTTTCCTGGAATAAAGTTGTCTTTTTGTTCTGAAACTCGAATTGGTGGAATTCTGACAATATCTCCAATTTGTAACTTATATTCAGCTTTTTTTCGGCCCTTGTTGACTCTAACCTCGCCTTTACGAATCACTCTATAAAGATGGGATTTAGGAACGCCTTTTATAAACTTGATTAAGAAATTATCTAGTCGCTGACCAGCGGAGTTTTCATCGATTGTTGTGAACTTTACACTCACTGAAAGAATAGCTTTTTGAAGTTTTTTGTTGTTTGCTCAGCAACCTCATTGACAGAAATATTCTTAATCTCTGCAACTTTTTCAGCAACATAATAAGTATAACCCGGGGCATTTGTTTTACCTCTATAGGGGACTGGTGTCAGGTATGGGGAATCTGTTTCCACAAGAATTCGATCCATTGGCACCTTTTTCACAACCTCTCTTAAATCACTGGCACTATTGAAAGTGATGATTCCAGAAAAGGAAATATAGAATCCCATGTCCATCGCTGCTTTAGCAGTCTGCCAATCCTCACTGAAACAATGCATGACTCCCGAAGTGGCATTTTCAGATTTCATGATATCGATGGTGTCTTTTTTTGCATCCCTGGTATGAATGATGAGAGGTTTATCAGTTATTTTTGAAGCTGAAATATGTCTGGCAAATCTTTCTCTTTGCCAATCAGCCTCATCTTTTTTCACGTGAAAATAATCAAGACCCGTTTCTCCAATAGCAATGATTTTTTCTTGATTAGCTAAAGATACCAAACGTTCAGTCGTCGGATCTTCGCCACCTTGTTCGGTAGGATGAACTCCCACCGATGCGTAGACCTCAGGATGTTGTTTGGCGATTTCATAAACACTACTGAAGTTTTCTAAATCAATACAAACGCATAGAAATTCCTCGACGCTTAGTGTTTTTGCATGATCAATAAGTGAGTCGATAGACCCTCCGAACTTATCTAGTTCTACACGATCAATGTGGCAATGTGAATCGACAATTTTCATCAGTTTATGCCTTCATTTGTATAATAAATCTCTCCTCTGAGACAAAAGGAACATTCACTTTGTTTTCAATAAAATCCTCAGATATTGATTCCATTTTATAGTGTTTCCCTTTCATAAATAAATACTCTCCTTCAGGGCAAATAAGATGGGCAGTCAATTTTTTGGTATCCTCAAAAGTTGCAAAGGCTCTGGAAACAATTTGATTGAAACAATCATTGGTGTTATATATTTCAACCCGATCATTAACAACATTGAAATTTATCAGATTAAGGTCTAACCTAGCATGCTCCATAAATCGGCATTTTTTCCCAACCGAATCTATTGAGTTAACAGCAACATCATCCCTCATGAGAGCAATGACAATACCTGGAAGTCCGGCACCACTTCCTACGTCTAGTATTCTCCCTTTTTTTATAAAACTCAAAATGGATAAACTATCTAGAAGGTGTTTTTTAACTCCTTCAGAGGGATCATCAATGGCGGTAAGATTATGGACTTTATTCCACTTAATTATTAATTCTAAATAATGAAGAAGTTTTTCAATCTTCTCCACAGATAACTCGATGCCAAGTTTTGTACTTCCCTCAATAAGAAGATCTTTATGCTTTTGCATTAACAGGCTTGTATGTTTTTAAATAAACAAGCAAAATTGATATAGAGGCAGGAGTTATACCTTGGAGTCTTGATGCCTGTCCAATGGTCTCGGGTTTATACTCAGTCAGTTTTTGTCTCACCTCGGAAGATAATGCCTTGATGGATTGATAGTCAATACCGTCTGGAATTTTTAACTCCTCATTGGCACGGTACTTATTAATCTCTTCCTTTTGACGTTTAATGTAACCCTCATACTTGATCTGGTTCTCTACCTGTTCGGCTAGGATCTTCTCATCCAAATAGGGTTTACCCTCCTCAATCTCTTTGATTGACTCATAGTTCATTCCAGGCCTTTTCAATAAAGAGCCCAGTGAATATTCATGACTTAAAGATTTACCCAAAACCTTCTCAACTGACTCGTTACCAGGTTGGACCCAAATAGAGTTGAGTCTTGAGATTTCAGAATAGACTTTTTCATATTTTGACTCAAAAGAACTCCATCTTTTATCACCCACGAGTCCTAATTTTCTTGCCGATGGGGTGAGTCTCTCATCTGCATTATCTTCTCTTAAAATCAAACGGTACTCAGCTCTTGAGGTAAACATCCTATAAGGCTCATTGGTGCCTTTGGTGATTAGATCATCAATCATCACTCCAATATATGACTCATCCCTTTTTGGTGTCCAGGATTCTTTTTCTTGGAATTGAAGGGCTGCATTGATTCCAGCTAGAAGCCCTTGTGCTGCTGCCTCCTCGTAACCCGTCGTTCCATTGATCTGCCCTGCAAAGAATAACCCTTTTATTTTTTTGGTTTCAAGGGTCTGCTTGAGTCCTCTTGGATCAAAATAGTCATATTCGATTGCATAACCAGGTCTTAAGATATGGGCATTCTCAAGTCCGTTTATGGAATGAATAAAATCCAGTTGTACATCAAAAGGCAAAGATGTGGAAACACCATTTGGATAAACTTCATTGGTACTTAAACCCTCAGGCTCAATAAAAATTTGATGAGAATCTCTCTCAGAGAAGCGAACCACCTTATCTTCAATGGACGGACAATATCTTGGCCCAATCCCCTCGATGTTACCTGTGAACATGGGTGAGTCTTTTAGACCTCCTCTAATAAAATCATGAGTGCTTTCATTGGTGTGGGTAATATGGCAAGGTATTTGCTCAGGATGATCTTCTACATGACCCATGAATGAGAATACTGGTAACGGAATATCACCTGGTTGAATTTGCATCTTTGAATAATCCAGTGTTCTTCCATCGAGTCTAGGAGGTGTGCCCGTTTTGAGTCTGCCAACACCCAGATCATATGCTCTTAATCGTTGAGACAATCTATTTGCTGGAATATCTCCAGCTCTGCCTCCTTCATAATTGGACTGGCCGATATGAATGATGCCACCAAGAAATGTTCCTGATGTCAGAATAATCTGATCTGCTTTCATCTCAAGACCCATTTGAGTTTTGATTCCCACAACCTGATCTTTTTCAATCAAGATATCATCCACAGCCTGTTGAAACAGGTGCAGGTTTTCTTGGTTCTCTAATGCATGTCTGATTGCAGCCTTGTAGAGAATCCTGTCTGCCTGGGCTCTCGTTGCTCTGACGGCAGGACCCTTAGAGGCATTTAGAGTTCTAAATTGAATACCAGCAATATCTGCAGCTTTGGCCATGACACCGCCCATTGCATCAATCTCCTTGACCAGATGGCCTTTTCCAATTCCACCAATCGCAGGGTTGCAACTCATTTGACCCAGTGTCTCTATGTTATGAGTCACTAGCAATGTCTTAACCCCCATACGAGCTGAGGCTAATGCTGCCTCGGTTCCAGCATGTCCTCCTCCAATCACAATTACGGAATAGTATTTATCCATCAATCCAATTTGCTCATAAAAAAAGGCTCGTCAAACGAGCCTTTTATAAATATCTCGTTAGTAGATATTATTTCACTTTTGCGTCAAGTTCGCCAGATGCATATTTTTGACTCATCACATCAAGTGAAAGTGCATTGATTTTATCAGCCTGACCTGCAGAACCGAAAGACTCAAATCTTGCTGCACAAATCTCCATCATACCAATAGTAGACTCTTTTAAGAATTTACGTGGATCGAAATTTGATGGGTTATCTGCAAGATGTTTTCTAATGGCACCAGTTGAAGCCATTCTAAGATCGGTATCAATATTTACCTTGCGAACACCATTCTTAATACCTTCTTGAATTTCATGAACAGGAACACCATATGTTTGACCCATATCGCCACCAAATGAGTTGATGATTTCTAACCAATCCTGAGGAACTGAAGAAGAACCATGCATCACTAAATGTGTATTCGGTAATCTTGCATGGATTTCTTTAATTCTATCAATTCTGAGGATGTCCCCATCAGGCTCTTTAGTGAACTTGTAAGCACCATGAGAAGTACCAATAGCAATTGCTAGTGCATCAACATTAGTTGCTTTAACAAATTCAGCAGCCTCTTCGACATCAGTTAGAAGCATATCCATATCTAGTTTACCTTCAGCGCCATGTCCGTCTTCTTCACCCATTTCACCTGTCTCAAGTGAACCTAGACAACCTAACTCACCCTCAACAGAAACACCGCCAGCATGAGCCATAGCAACTACTTCTTTCGTCACACTGACATTGTAATCAAACGAGGCGGGTGTTTTCATGTCCGCCATCAATGATCCATCCATCATTACAGATGAAAAACCTGATTGAATTGAACGAAGACAAACTGAAGGTTCTGAGCCATGATCCTGATGCATGACCACAGGAATATGAGGATACATCTCAATTGCTGCAGAAATCAAGTGACGTAAAAACGGCTCGCCAGCATAAGATCTTGCACCTGCAGAACCTTGCATAATCACAGGACTGTTGGTTTTGTCTGCAGCCTGCATAATTGAGTGTACCTGCTCCATATTATTAACATTGAATGCAGGCATTCCATAACCATTCTCAGCAGCATGGTCAAGTAATTGTCTCATTGAAATTAACATTTTCTTCTCCTATTCTTTCTTTTTTTAATTAAATTCATCGCCAACACGAAGAATTTTCATCAAATTCGTGCCTCCGGCGCCTTCTTGGTAACTTCCCTTGGTAAGCACAACTAAATCTTTATCACTGACCACCTTATTTTGTAAAAGCGTGTCAATCACAATTCGATTAATTTTTTCCCAATCCGATGCGCCTCTAACCTCAGTCTTATCTATACCGCAAGGGTAGACACCTCTATAGATGGTAGTTTTTCTAAGCGTCTCAACCTTATCAGTCATTGCATAGATTGAAATATTAGAACTCATTCTTGACATCCACAAAGCAGTCTTTCCAGACTCCGTTAATGCAGCAACCACTTTTACACCCAAATGATTAGCAGCATACATTGTACTCATTGCGATGGTCTCGTCAATGAATTTAAACTTCTCATGCAAGCGATGATGCGAAGTTTTTGCGATAGGATTCTTTTCAGTTTCCAAGCAAACATCATGCATCGTCCTAACTGCATTCTTAGGATATTTACCAGCTGCAGTTTCTGCGGATAACATGACAGCATCGGTACCATCTAGTACCGCATTTGCAACATCAAAAATCTCCGCACGGGTTGGAATTGGATTGTCAATCATTGACTCCATCATCTGAGTTGCAGTGATCACAAATCTATCGTTGGATCTTGCCAACTGAATTAATCTTTTTTGCTGAGCAGGTAACTGAGGATCACCAATCTCAACACCTAGATCACCTCTGGCAACCATAATTCCTGCAGATTCTTTAATGATATCAAGAATAGTTTCTTCATCAAGAGACTCAGCTCTTTCAATCTTAGCAACGACGCCAGCTTCGGCACCGGCTTGTTTAAGCAACTCTTTAGTTTCCCTGACATCATCACCATTTCTTGGAAAAGATAGGGCAACAAAATCTGCTTTTGCTTCTGCAGCAATCTTGATATCTTCTTTATCCTTATCGGTCAAAGCTCCAGCAGCTAGTCCACCACCTTTGAGGTTAATTCCTTTCTTGTTAGAAAGCGGCCCCCCCTGAATAACGATAGTATTAATACAAGTATCAGAGGTATCTTCAACCTGAAGAACTACCCTGCCGTCGTCTAATAAAAGAACATCACCAGATTTAACCTCTTTTGGCAAAGACTTATATGCGATACCAACAGACTTATTATCACCATCCTCCTTGTCAAGTTCAGAATCTAAGCAGAACTTATCGCCTATCGCTAAATTGATTTTGCCCTCTTTAAAGGAGGAGATTCTGATCTTTGGACCCTGAAGATCCATCAAGACTCCTATATATGTATCGTTACTTTTGGCCCAATTTCTAACTGCTTTAACTCGATTTAAATGCTCTTCAGGAGTACCGTGTGAAAAGTTAATTCTGACGACATTAGCTCCAGCCTCAAGTACTTCTTCTAATACACCCGGTGCATCAGTTGCAGGCCCAAGCGTTGCTAAAATTTTTGTTCTTCTAGGCAAGTATTACTCCGCTCCTCTGGTTTCAAGTATCTCAACTGCAGGTAATTTTTTTCCTTCTAGAAATTCTAAGAAGGCACCGCCGCCAGTAGAAATATAACTGACTTGATTCTCGATTCCATATTTATCAACAGCTGCTAGAGTATCGCCACCACCTGCAATTGAAAAAGCATCTGAATTTGCAATTGCCATGGATAAAGTTTTAGTTCCCTCTGCAAATTGATCAAACTCAAATACACCCACTGGGCCATTCCAAACAATCGTTCCAGCATTCTTCATAATTTCTGCAAGTTGATCCGCTGAATCTGGTCCAATATCAAAGATCATATCGTCATTTTGTACTTCACTTGCTGCTTTAGTAGTAGCGCTTGCATTTTCGGAAAACTCTTTGCCACATACAACATCGGTAGGGACAGGTATTTCACAATCTTCCATCAATTTTTTTGCAGTTGGGATTAGATCATTTTCACAAAGCGAATTTCCAACGTTGTGTCCTTGCGCAGCAATAAATGTATTGGCAATACCACCGCCAACTACCAATTGATCAACAATCTTCGACAGTGATTCAAGAACTGTAAGTTTTGTAGATACCTTCGATCCGCCAACAATTGCAACCATGGGTCTCGCTGGATTATCTAAAGCCTTGCCAAGAGCATCAAGCTCTGCCGTCAAAAGTGGGCCAGAACATGCAATTGGAGCATACTTAGCAACCCCATGTGTTGAGGCTTGCGCGCGATGAGCTGTTCCAAACGCGTCCATTGCAAAAATATCGCAAATAGATGCCATCCTTTTGGATAGATCATCATCATTTGATTTTTCACCTTTATTAAATCTAACGTTTTCACATAGAACAACATCGCCATCATTTAAGTTAACACCATCTAACCAATTTTTCTCTAAACGGACCTCTTTACCGAGTAACTCAGTCAATCTATTGGCAACCGGCTGAAGAGTAAATTCATCACTTGGCTCACCTTCAGTAGGTCTGCCAAGGTGTGACATTAGCATCACTTTAGCACCCTGTTTGATCGCCATTTCAATGGTTGGAAGAGAAGCTTTAATTCTTTTATCACTGGTGACAACACCGTCTTTGATAGGAACGTTTAAATCCTGTCTGATTAACACTCTTTTGCCGTTTAAATCTAAATCAGTTAAATTAATTATTGCCATGAAAACCTCAATTTTTTTTGAAAAGTATTGGCCCCAGAACGGGGCCAAAAGAATCTAATTACGCGATGTGCTGAACTAGTCTAAGCATGTTACAAGTGTATCCATACTCATTGTCATACCATGAAACTAATTTAACAAATGTGTCATCTAGAGCAATACCAGCACCCGCATCAAAAATTGATGAAGCGCTAATTCCTCTGAAGTCTGTAGATACCAAAGCTTCATCAGTGTATTGAAGTGTTCCCTTCATTGAGCCCTCTGATGCTTCTTTAATTGCAGAGCAAATCTCATCGTAAGATGCAGTTTTGTCTAACTCACAAGTAAGGTCCACTACTGAGACATCAACAGAAGGAATTCTAAATGCCATACCTGTTAATTTTCCATTTAATTCAGGTAGAACTACACCTACCGCTTTTGCAGCACCAGTAGAAGAAGGAATAATATTTTCGAATACAGCACGACCGCCTCTCCAATCTTTCATAGACGGGCCGTCAACTGTTTTTTGAGTTGCTGTAGCAGCATGAACAGTTGTCATCAATCCTCTCTTAAGTCCCCAATTATCATTGATAACTTTTGCAATAGGCGCTAGACAGTTTGTCGTACAAGATGCTGCAGAAATAATTTTCTGGCCATCATAAGTATCATGGTTAACTCCATAAACAAACATTGGAGTGCCATCCTTAGAAGGAGCTGATTGAACAACTTTCTTGGCACCAGCATCAATGTGAGCTTGGCATGACTCTTCTGTCAAGAAGAAGCCAGTACAATCAATTGCAACATCAACATCAATATCGCCCCACTTAAGATCAGCAGGATTACGCTCAGCGGATAGGCGAATCTTCTTACCATTGATAACAAAATTATCGCCATCAACTGTCACATCGCCATCAAAACGTCCGTGTGCTGAATCATATCTCAACATGTATGACAAGTAATCATTATCTAAAAGATCATTAATACCTACTACTTCTAACTCAGGAAAATCTTTTTGGATAGCACGGAAAACCATTCTACCAATTCTTCCAAAACCGTTAATACCTACCTTAATTGTCATTCTTTTCTCCTATCTTTAGTCAATGCAATTGACCCGAACCTATTTGTTCTATTTGTTTTAATTAACCTAATACAGCTTTAGCGGTAGCAACCACGTTATCTACCGTAAAACCAAATTCATTGAATAGCTTGTCGGCTGGAGCAGACTCACCAAATGTCTTCATGGCAACAATTCCTCCATCGAGTCCAACATACTTATACCATGACTGAGCAACACCAGCTTCAATCGCCACACGCTTCACTCCAGGCGTTAAAACTGAATCTCTGTAAGCTTGATCTTGACTATCATAAGCCTCACAACACGGCATTGAAACAACTCTCACGTTTTCATCCATAGCATCTGCAGCGTCCATAGCTAGAGAAACCTCAGAGCCAGTAGCAATTAGAATCAGATCAGCAGCACCATCACAATCTTTTAGAATATACCCACCTTTTTCAATATTCTTAACTTGTTCTGCAGTTCTTTCAATTGGTGTTAAATTTTGACGAGAGAACACCAAAGCAGTTGGTGCCGAATCTCTTAACATGGCCATTTTCCAAGAAACAGCTGACTCAACAGCATCACAGCCTCTCCAAGTTTGGAAATTTGGAATCACCCTCATAGTCGCCAACTGTTCAACAGGTTGGTGAGTTGGGCCATCTTCACCCAGGCCAATTGAATCATGAGTGTAAACATAGATTGGATTGATCTTCATAAGTGCTGACATTCTAAGAGCATTTCTCATGAATTCCATAAACATGAAAAAGGTACCACTATATGCTCTAAAGCCGCCATGAAGAGTAATGCCATTGACCATATGAGCCATACCAAACTCTCTTACGCCCCATGACAAATAATTACCGCCCGCATTCGATGCATTAATTTTTTCAGTTCCAGACCAGTTAGTTAGATTTGATCCAGTTAAGTCTGCTGAGCCTCCTAGCAATTCAGGAACAATTGGACCCATTGCTTCAATTGCATTTTGAGAAGCTTTTCTGGAGGCAATATTGGGCATCTCTTCTTGAGTCTTGGCAATGAATTTATCCATTTCAGATTCAAAATTCTCAGGCAACTTACCTGACATTCTTCTTACAAATTCGTCAGCTTCTTCAGGGAATGCTGTTTTATATGCTTCAAATTTTTCATTCCAAGCGTCTTCATCAGTTTGACCTTTTGCATTATGATTCCATCCATCATAAATATCACCTGGAATAACAAATGGATCATGTGACCAACCAAGTGCTTCTCTAGTTTTGGCAATTTCTTCCTCACCAAGGGGGGCACCATGACAATCATGAGAGCCGCTCAAGTTTGGTGAACCAAAGCCAATAGTGGTTCTTGTGCAAATTAAAGAAGGTTTACCAGTTTCTGCCTTCGCGGCCTCAATAGCTTTATTGACAGCATCAGCATCATGACCATCTACATCTCTGACAACGTGCCAACCATAGGATTCAAATCTTCCAGCGACATCTTTTTCCATCCAGTCACTAATATGGCCATCAATTGAAATATCGTTGTCATCCCAGAAGGCAATTAACTTGCCTAAACCGAGAGTTCCTGCCATTGCACATGACTCATGTGAAAGACCTTCCATCAAACAGCCGTCACCCATGAAAACCCAAGTGTGATGATCCACAATGTTATGTCCATCTCTATTAAATTGTGCTGCCAATGTTCTTTCAGCTATTGCCATACCGACAGCATTTGTAATTCCCTGTCCCAATGGACCTGTTGTAGTCTCGATACCATCAGCAAAACCATATTCAGGGTGTCCAGCTGTCTTGGAATGAAGCTGTCTAAAATCTTTGATATCGTCAATGGTAAGATTGAACCCGGTTAAGTGAAGTAGAGAATAGATAAGCATTGAACCATGCCCATTAGACAAAACGAAACGATCTCTATCAGCCCAATTAGCATTGCTTGGGTTGTATTTCATGTGATCATTCCATAATACTTCCGCAATATCGGCCATGCCCATTGGAGCACCTGGATGACCAGAGTTTGCCTTCTGAACTGCATCCATACTTAAGGCACGAATTGCATTCGCTAAATCTCTACGTGATGGCATAAAAAATCCTCGGGAACAAAACCTTGAAATTATACATATTAAGGCGAAACTATCACTACCACTTTAGGGATAGTGAGTTAAGAGTCGAGTCAGTATATGACGCTAAAAAAGCTTGATTGTATTATCTAAGAGGTTGTTTTTTTCAAGAAGAGCAAAAGCCTTTTCGGCAAGATCAGGATCCATGTTTTTATAGGCTTGATAGAGCCATTTTTTAGCTTCAGAGAGATTCTTAGGAATTCCATCCCCATTCAAGTTCATTAGACCGAGTCGATACTGAGCTCCCGGAATCCCAACAATCGCAATTTTCTTGAATTTGTGGGCAGCTATCTCAAGATCCTTTGGCACACCTTTACCGTTATAATAAGCCATAGCTAAATTGAAATCTGCTCCATAATGGCCCTGTCCAGATGCCAAACACCACCAATAAAGAGCTTTAGTCATATCTTGTTTTGTGCCGAATCCATTTTCATGGAGAACTCCTAAGTTATATTGGGCACGAGAATGAGACTGTTTTGCTGCAAGCTCAAACCACTTGAGAGCCTTCTCATAATCCTGATCGACGCCAACACCATGATAGTACATATCTCCAAGATCAGCTTGCGCATATGAGTTGCCATTTTCTGCTTCAATTGAATATTCTTTGAAGGCAGTTTCATAATCACCTTCATTAAAGGCTTGAAACCCCTCTGGGTAGCCAGCATACGCGAACACAGAAAAAAACAAAAAGGCAAAACAAAATAATTTTTTCATAAGCACATTGTATATGTCTCTAAAGACAAAAGGGCTATGAAACAAGCAGAATTAGAAAGGATATATTCAAAAGACCTTCGTGGTAGTGATAGGTGGACTTGAACCACCGACCCCAGCATTATGAATGCTGTGCTCTAACCAGCTGAGCTATATCACCACGAAAGACCGCTATTATCGAAATTTTGCCTATAATTGTCAAGTAAATGCTTACCTAATTTAAGAGTTTATGAGAAAAATTGCAATTACCGGCGGTATTGCCTCAGGCAAATCAAAGTTAACAAATTTTCTTAAAAGCAAAGGTGAGGTAGTCATTGATCTTGATGAGATTTCTCACACTCTCACAGATTCAGATGAAGACACCATTAACGAGATTTCAAAAATTTTTGGTGATGATATCAAAAAACAATCTGGAGGCATTGACAGAAAACTACTAGCCTCTAAAGTATTTTCAAATAGTGAAAAAAAACAACAACTAGAAGAGATTCTTCATCCAAGAATTAGACAGGTTATGATGAATGAAATTGGCTCAGTAAAAAAAGATAATGTTTTTGTTGAGGTTCAATTACTGGCAGAAAAAAATATGGGGTCATTGTTTGATCACATCATCATCGTCTCAGCATCAAAAGACCAGCAAATCAATAGACTTAAGACTATCAGAATGATGGATTCTAATTTGATCAATCAAATTCTTGACCTACAATTAACTGATGAAGAAAGAAAATCTAAGCTGAGTATATACTCCAATGATATTCTAGAAAATAATGGATCAGAGGATGCTTTTCAGGAAAAAATTGAAAGTCTTTATAAAAAATTAGTCGATCAATAATCTTTCAACAATATTGCCATTGATTAAATGGCTATCAATGATTTCGTTAACATCGTCCTGGTCGATATATTGATACCAAACATTATCGGGATAAATCACTGCGACAGGTCCTGATTCACATCTACCCAGGCATCTTGATTCACTGACTCCAAATTTCTCTTTTCCTAACAGACCTTG
>Ga0213864_10000406_pt1 | contig 19426 bp, 20 predicted proteins | sample PICome_5_FD_160078 | JGI IMG/M metagenome (GOLD analysis project Ga0213864, IMG submission 160078) | Coastal seawater microbial communities near Pivers Island, North Carolina, United States - PICO247 | ecosystem: Environmental > Aquatic > Marine > Coastal | place: USA: North Carolina... | reverse complement strand
TTCAACGGCCTTGACAAAGTGGAATGCGATTGCGCGGTCTTCGACAGAAACAGATGCATTGAGTTCAGCACCAACGTCTGCTTCAGTCATGTTGTCGATATAGGATTGCCATGTGGATGCATCGACAAGTTTGACCATGTGGGTACCACGGAAATCCGCGGCACGGATTCCCATACGCTCAAGGAATCGACTGAATGGCGCTAGAAGTCCACCGCGTTCACTACCGCGAGTAAGGCGTAGTGCTTGCCAAGGAACACCTGCAAGTGCGGAGAAGATAGTGTCGCCCCCTGTGACTGGATTAACGAATACGGCTTCACCTGCTTGAATATCGGAATCGTCAAGAACAACATCAGTATCAAAGTTCATTTGTACATCTCCATCGAAGGTAGTAGTGCCTGCTTCTGCTACGAATGGGTCATCATGTGCATGGTCTGGATTACTGCGGACCATCTTCGTGGCCATTTGCCCATTATGTTGTGCGCGGAGGATTGTTGTTCCTGTTGATGGGTTTGATTTTACGGTGTAGTTTGCCGTTGTGAAAGACTCCCCGGTTGGGGTTGTAAATCGCTGTTGTCGTCTATTCATCATATCGTTCACCGTTGTCTTAACTTCCTTACTTTGGTACCGTGGCGTAGCCCGCCGACCACGCCAATAGTCCGACCAATGGGACGAGCAAGATAACACCTCCGCCGAGAATTTTGGCTGTTCGCATTGGGCCGGGGTTAACAGTATATAGTGTGCCTAGGTTGTTGAACTCCTTTGATAGGCTACTGATTCTTGCTTCATTTTCTTCTCGTACCTTGGCTAGTTTTGTGTGGTCGCCATGGTACAATGCTACTGTCAACTGCATGTTTTGTTGACGTAATAGTTGTGCTTCTTGAGAAGAAACGCTTCCCTTTGCCTCGGCGGTTGCTAGATTCTTTGCTAGTGAATCTGCAATCTTGGCTTGGGAGTCGTCGGTGGTTGTCGGAATGAGTGTTCCGAGGCCCCTAGCCTTACGACTAGGGGCGCCTACGAAAGGGCGGCTTCCCCCTCCTTGTCGGTATGACCCGATATACGAACCTTTCAGGTCCGCAAAGCCGAATGTTTTGGTAGTTGGGCGTCGGGGTGTCATGAACATTCCTCCGGACAAGTTATCCTTGAATTGGATGCTTTCGATTACCCGCTTGAGGTTCGCTAGTTGTGCATCAATAACTCCTACCTTTTGTTGGCGAAGTGCCTTGTTGTAAGAGGCAGAATCCGACTTGAGTTGAGTTAGCAAACGGAATGCTTCGGCGCTTGCGTTCATTGCTACTTGCTTCTCAGCGGTGCTTAGTTTGTCTTCAACGATTTTCAGTTGAGAAATAAGTGCGTTGCGTTCTGCGAGTTTCTTTTCGACCAAGTTGTTCAATGACTTTTCCATTGTGAAGTTTGCATAGGCACTGAAACGCTTGTCTAGGATTTCAAAGACTTGGTCTAAGTGAGCCATGTGGGCTTGTGCGCCTGCACTGCTTCCGTTCATCATGTACGCTTGATTTACACCAAGTAGGATGTCTTCAAGTTCGTAATCGAGTTTGGTTTTCTCCGTTGTAGGAAGCGTTGCAATCTGAGCGGAGTAAATGTTAGTGAAGCGTTCCAGTCCGCGCTTTGCTTTGCTGAGGACTTGTACCCAAATTGGGTCGTCCATGATACTTACTTGTCCGAAGCCGACGCTTCCGAGGGCTGAACCCTTACGTTCCTTTGCTACTTCATTTACAAGCAGTTCAATGCGAATCAAGGCTTCTTTGAAGTCCCGTGCAATCATTACCATAGTAGCGTCTGGTCTGGAAATGTAGTTGTTGTGTTTGTTGACTAGTGTATCAATCTCTTGTTGTACTTGGTCTAAAGTTGAAGTTCCCTTGTACTTTGCAAGTCCGCGGGAATCGATAATGTGTTCTACTTCGCCGGCAAATCGTTCTAATGCCGCGTTATATACGTCGCCTTGAATCATCGTTCTCACCTAGCGGATACTGTATGTACATATGAAGATACTGTCAATTCACGGGTTGTGCAATTCCCTTCATTACTGTGTTTTTTCCTGCTTTCTGGCCCGCAGTATAAGCATCGCTACCAATGTTAACAACGACTTTGGTTAATTGCCCTGTACCTTTTGCGAACTTTGCTAGCATACCGGGAATACGGGGTCCTAGGATTACCAGTCCTCCTATCACTACTGCACCAAAGGCTACTTTTCTTGCCCCGCTCATGATTTCATCTTTGAATTCCGTTCCAATGTCTGCGACGTTGGGAAGTTTCGGTAGTGAAATTCCGAGTTGGTCTGCATGAACGGGCCTACGCTGAATCCGACCTAGATTCGACGTCGCCCGTCCCGAAAACGTGGTTCTGTCATTACACGTCCTTTCTTGCGAGCAAGGTTGCTGTTGTTGTAAGTAGAACCGAATTGTGGGGCTTCAACAACGCGGCGTTTTGGAGTTGTGGGGCGAACAGGTACGGAGCCTAACCAGTCAAGGGAGGGGCCTGACAAATCATTGGCTGGGTTAATCATGTAGAACTCTTGGATTTTGCTACTTTGTGATGGGTCACGTGGCGCGCTACCAAGGCTTGTCATTCTATCTGAGGCATATGTGCCGCTTACGTCTTCTAGTGTGTGGTTATTTCTGTTCATACCGCCGAGCCCTCCTAGGGGTACTTTGCTTCCTACCGGTAGTCCAGTGGTTTTCCTGATAAGGCTATCCGTTTGATACGGCTTACCGAATGGGTTCAGGAAATCCAGAATACTGGAGGAATCTTTTGCTTTGGCCGCTTCTTGGGCCTGTTCTTGTGGGATTTGATGGCGCTCCCTAAACGCTTGCTGTCCTACATCAACTGCCTTGTCGGGGATTTGACCTGCTGTGAGTAGTGTTTCGGTTGCGGTCTTTCCTCCTTCTAGTGCTTCTCGTTGTTGTTTGATTTCTTCGGTGATGTTCAATTTCTGTTGAATATCGAAGTTGAAAGAGTTGCGAGATACAACGTATAGGGGTGTAGTTTCCCTAAGGGACTTTTCAGTAAGTTTACCTGCGTCATCAAAATCAACAATAGGACCAACCCAATTACTTGGGATTTCTACTACTGCGATTGAGAATGGATAAGAGAACGTCTGGCCTCCCTCTTGAATTGTGTAGTTCAATGGATTCTTTGGGTCTGCCCCAGATAGTCCGGGGAGTGTGTTCCCATCTTTGTCCACGACGCCTGTTGCGATATCCCTGAACCATTGGGCGCTAAGTTCTGACCCGAAAACTTCTTTCCATGCATTCTTGACGTTTCTTTCGACATTGACTGAGCCGAATTTCAAATCCGTGTCATCAATCAAATCTTCCGTCGTGATGATGTTTACGAGTTTCAACAGGTCGTGGTGCTTGATTCCGGGTTTCAGTCCTGCACGCTTAAGGAAGTACAATGCTTCGTGAACATCGAAGGCGATTTCGTTTTGTTTGGTAGTCAATGCAAACATTGAGTTGCGGCGATAAGTTGTCAGTGCTTGTCCGATGATAATCAGTTTTGCACCGGGTCTGAACTCGCCTTCTTTCCAAAATACGTTAGTGATGTTGGGATTCTTTGCATAGACTTCCTTCTCTTTGTCCGTTACATTAATTGTTTGATTTGCAGTCATGAACACTGAATTCGTTTTACCACGAATCATTGTCCCCATTATGTTCTCGTAGGAAGGGTGTCCATATAGCGTGTCGCCGTTGATTTCTAGTTTTGCAATCTTACCGTCTTTGTATGGTCGACCGATGACAGTATATGAACCATCTTTGTTTGGATATGCGCGTGAGGTCTTGCTTAACGCCCATCCATTCCAATGTTTCAGGTCTGGGTCGTTAGAAGCCAGTTGACGCACGAATCTGAAGTACGCGACGAAGGTACCGTCCTTGTCTAAGTCCAGTGAATGTGGTGGGTGGCGTCCGTATACCCACTTCTTTCGCTTTGCATCCCACCATTCGACTTTGACTGCTAGGCGTCGAATGTCTTTGTTGCTGTAACTGCCATCTGGGTCGGATTCGGGAATGTCAAGAGCCTTGTCAAGTTTATACTTGAAGTATGGCCCGGGGTTGAGTTTTGTTTTGATGACACTTTTCTTCTTGTGTACAGACTTTGCCTTTTTCTTGCTCTTTTTGTACTCGGTTTGAGCAAACATTTGATTGATTAGCATGACCTTTTCCTTGGGTACGCTAGTAGTTACATACTTCCAGTTGGGGAAGATTTTGCCCCCATCGTGTTTGACTAATTGCCCTACGAATGCGATTGGTACACCTGCTCCTACGGTAGTGTTTACCTTTTCAATAGCGTTCCATCCTTTCTTTCCACCATTTTCTTCATAGACATAAAACGAGGAACGGAACGCGTGTTCGGCTGTTGGATAGTGTGCGTATGTTGGTCCTACGCCTGAATGGGAAGAACCTCTTCCGGTGTAGCCGTGTTTCTTCCATCCGTGGTTTTTTCTTTTTCCATCCCAGTAGTCCTTGCCTGTTTCTGTTTTACCAGAAGCAACATTCTTTGGTTCTGGGATTGGTACGAACCCAAGGCTTCCAAAGGATGGGCTGAAAAGTACTGGACGTTCATTGGAAATGCTCATCGGGAAACTTTGGAGGTGTTGTAGTTCTGCTTCTGAGAGGTAATCAGTTGCGTAGTCAGATGGGATAGTTCGTGAAAGAATGATGTGGAATCCACGCATATCATAGACAGGAACATCGAATTCGATGATTCCTTCCCCTGCTCGGATTGGGCGAATGAAAAGCAACTGATGTTTCTGTCCTGCGTAAACACCAGAAAGATAAGCACCTCCATCACCGAGTACCTTGTATCGTACTGTAACAGTTTCATCTTCCTTGAAACGAAGTTTCTGGGTAATCCACTGGCCGTTCTGGTAAAGTGGAATTTCTTTTCTACGGCCTTCGCGAAGAAGTCCGAGTTCCATAAGGCGGAGGTTATGCCCTGTCGGTGTCTGCGTAGCAAGGCTACCTAGACTTCCAAAGCGACGGTGGCTTCGGGACTTGTGAGCATTCCTCGTTGCCCTGTTCATCGAGTCATCCTCTCCATCGCACTGCGGGTGCGTGGGAAGAATCCTGCAAGTTGTTGTTCAACCTTGGCCGTGCTTTCTGCGGCCGTGGTACGTGCATCTTCCGCTACGCGTTGTTGTTCATAGAAGGCACGTTGCCTCGCCGTCATGGTCCTGATTTCTGGTGCTGATTTAGCCATACGGTTCTTTTGTACTGTTAGCATACCAAGTTGACGAGCCTGTGCTTGCTGTTTTGGTGTAATTGTGCGTGTGAAGTATTGCCCGCGGTTGCTAGCGACTTGTTGCATGAAGGTTTTCTTTGCCGCGCTGACGGAACTAAATTGTCCATTGGTAATGTTGTTGTTGTAGGTGCGGACTAGTTCTTTGTATGCGGGGGTTGGGACACCTGCGCTATCTCGTGCAAGTGCGCTAACAAATGTGTTGAACTCGCGGGTATCATAGAAGGACTTACCACTGCTTGCCATAGGTTCCCGTGAGATTCGCTGATGGCGTGGTGCAGTGCTACCGAATTGGTCTTCATCTGCATACAGTTGTTGAATCAAAGTTGCTTCTTCCTTTGCAAGTTGACCAAAGAGCGCGGCAAGTTGGTTTTCCTCATGTTGTGCTTGGGATAGTTCGTGTTGTAGTGCGACCATTGCTTGACCAAGTCCTTCGTTAAGACGGACGCTTCCGATGTTGGCTTGTCCGAAGCGTAGGCGCCTGCGTAGACGACTGACGCGTTTCTTAGCGCTCTTTTTCTTTGCGGCTACCTTCGATTTCTTCAAACGAACCTTGCTTAGTTTCTTTGCGACTGATGTTTTCTTTAGACGCTTGGCCGCTTTAGATTTGCTTGCTTGACGAGCAAGGCGCTGTGATTTGGACTTTGCTTGACTGCGAATTGATTTCTTTTCTCGCTCGCGGCGAAGTTGATTTGCACGAAGGCGATTACGTTGTGCAATCATCGCTTTTTGGCGGTCGGACATAGACTTGGATTGGGCGCTAGTGCGGTCCTTGGTAAGTGCGCGATTTGCTCGTATGTTGCGACGGAATGGACTGCTTCTTGTGCGAGAGCGTGACATTGCTTTGTCTACTGAACGTGCTTTGCGACTTCCCTTGCTACGAGTCGGGCCCATTGCTCGACGTGCGCGCATTCTTCGCATAGCACGCTCTCGGGCCATTGCCGTAGGCATTCGGCTACGTCGTCGACGGGTTCTTTTCACTACCTTGGTTTTGGGCTTTGGTAGTTTAGAAATCGAGGCTGGTGGTGCGCGTGCTTGCTTTGCCTGTTGCAAGCGGTTACGTTGTGCAATCATCTTCGATTGTACGCTACTCTTTGCCGGTTTGGGGCGTTGAGGTTTCGGTCTGACTGCGGGTGGTTTAATTTTGGCAGTGGCAGTGTACGGGATATTGAATGTGCGATATGGGTTTGTTGAAGAACGGACATTGACCGGGGTTTGGGTTGCGTATTGCTTCAAGTCCCTAATTTTGGCTTGCTTCAAAGCCATTGCTTGCTTTGCAGAAGAAACATCAGTGATTTTTCGTTGGTTGATATCTCGTTGAATCATATCGATTTGCTTTTGCAATTCGTTGATTGCACTGGTGGTTCGTTCTGCGTTTGCAGGTGATTGTGTTCGTACAAATGGAGTTGGTATGTTTATCCCTCCCTAGTGATGAGCGCTAATGCTATGATTGCCCACGGCATGATTGCAAGACCTGTTGCGATTTGTGGTGAATCGACATCGATGTTACCCAGTGAGGGAGATAATACCTTGAAGATTTCATTCTTCGCTTTCTTGGTCTGGTGGTATACCGTGTTTTCTTCTGCTTCTAGTGCGGCTTTGCGCTCTTGCTCTAGAATCTTCTTTTGGAGTTGCTTGTTTTCTTTGTTCAGTGATTGGATGCGATTTCGATAGGCACGTTCACGCATTTGCGCTTGGTGTCTATTGCGAGTAACAATACGTGGGCGCCTTCGCATCCTACGCACTGTTCGCTTCCAACGGGCCACTGAAATCACCCTCAATTGTTAAGGGCTTTCCAAAGGACGTATCCGCCTGCGCCGTACATTGCAACGTCTTTCAAGTTCTTGTTCTTGAATGACGCATTACCAGTCAGTGCCATACCTGCTCCGGCCAGAACAAGGATGTTCAACAGACCTTGTGGCGTGTTACCGATGGTACCGAGTCCGTAAAGACCACGGGTGGTTAGGTTGTCTGATCCTTGGTTCCCTTCTGGGTCGTTGCCGAACATGTTCATGCGGCCTAGACCACCAAACATGATTGGTTCTGGGTCCCTTCCCATAAGGTTCAGGTTTAGGTTGTTACCATACATGGAACTAACCCCTTTACCATTGTTGTTACTACGAGGCATAAGACCTCGACGCTTTGCTTCTTTTGTACTCATTTGTGCCATGTATAATCCTCACTTTGTTCTGAAGTCCCACAACGCTTTGATACCTACGCCAAGTAGGGCTCCCATACCTAGCATCATCGCAGTTTCTCTATTGTTTGCAATGCGGCCAAGTAGGTTGCGTCGTGGAGTTGGAAGGTTGGGCATTCCTGCAAGCCCGTGCATTTTCAGGTTTTTTGGGTCGTTCATGATGTTCATTGCGGATTGGTCAGTCCGCATATTCATCATGTCAGTGTTGCCAAGCGTCGGTGCCGCTTGTGCTTCCCTTTCTAGGGCCGCGTCGATAACAGGGATGTATCCATCATCCATGTCGTCATCTTCGGTTGTACCTCCCATCCAAACCATTTCATCTCCTCCTTATTGCTCCTAACATTCGTGAGAACGGGTGTTGGTACCCGCTACCTAGGTTTGCCGATGGTACACTACCTAATGAATTCATTCCTCCTGCAATTTGATTGTAATGGATTGGAATTCTGGTAGTATTGGGGTCTGCGATAAGTGGGTATACTTTGCTTACTGGTACTGATTGATTGAGTTTGAAATTAGGGAAAATCAATTCTGCTACAATCCACTTGTTCCCGTATTGTCTAGTAGGGGCCATAGTACGAGTACATAGCATTACGTGGTTGAATACACCATCTTTGTTTGAATCAACAATCAAAGCACCAACAGGATAACCTAGAGAACCAAGTAGGGATGCGGCTACAATCACAAAGTCATCACAGTCTGCGGCTGATGCGCCTTTCTCGACATCTTTCAGGATGCGACGAGCCGTCATGAAATATTCAACCATGTAGGGGTCTTTGCGGTAGGTTACATTGTTCTGTACCCACTTGACGATTGCTCGGATTTCCCCGAGTTCGTCATGTTGCTTAACACCCGCACGATTAACAATTTGCACGGCCTTTTGCCGAACATACTGGTCGCGAATACCGTCTTCAATCAACTGTTTAAGATATTCTACGATAGTATCGAAGCGCTCAGTCATGGACGTCCCGGGTTTGAATTTTACCCGAAGAATTTGTTCGCCCATGTTTCTGGGATGAGGGTCTTTGTCTTAACTTCTTTGTTCCTCGACGTGTGTAACTTCAATCAGTACTTTGGCTTCATTTCCTTGTGCCGCGATTTTCTTTTCCACTACTAGATGACTGATTTGAGAATCGTTTTCGTAAACGATTCCTTCCATTGCATCTGCTACTCCTTTGTACAGATTGTCGACGTCGGGTTTCTTTGTTGACCATGTTTCCGATGGAGGATTTCTTTTCCTATGTGCGGACTTTGGAAGGGGCATGATGAATTTCATCCATACCCTGAGAGGTCCTTTGTATGGGAATTCTTCTTCGGATTCTCGTACTGCTTTGCGGACGTATTGTTCTACTACTCTTTTCCATTCTTTTGATTTGGGTGGGTCATAGGCACGAGCAAATCCCCCGCGGGTGCTAAGTCTTGGTCGTCCTTGTGGTACTGGGACTTCGTTGACTACTACTCGGAATATGTAATCACCGCCTGCGCTTTAGCGTCAATGGCTTGTTTCTAGATAGCCTTGGCTTTGGTGCAGGTTCAGGAGGTGTTGGAGGTGTCGATTCCTCTTCTTCGTCTTCCTCTTCTTCGTCGGTATAATATTCGTAGTCATCATCGAAGTCTTCATCGTCTTCATCGAATCCAAACCCTTCTGTTGGTTCTTCAAACCATTCTTCTTCGGGTGTATCTGTAATGTTGATGTTGCTCATGATGTCTTGGGTGGTTACGACGTTGGTTGTTGTACTGTCCCTGCGTTGGATGAATTCCATAATTTCCTCAGCGGCGTTCATCAATTGCTTCCAATCGATTCGCTTTGCCTGCTGGATGTAATCGTCAACGTCTACGCTACGCATATTGTCAAGGACTGAATTAAGACCGGCTTTGTTTTCCTTCAATTTCTCGACGACTTCTGCTACGGGTTCTAAGTCTAGGTCGCGTAAGTCAACACCAACTTTCTGGAACAATCCCTTAGCATCGTCGAGGTCTGATGTAAATGCACTAACCTTTGTATTCGCTTCTTCAAGGACTTCCTCCAATCTATCCATTTCATTGTTGATGTTCTCAAGATGTTGCAAGGATTCACTACTCTTGGTATCTAATTGGATAGTCATGTAGGCGATAACTGAATTGATTGAACCGTTCATTACGGCAAGTGCGACAATCCCGGAAAACAATAGTTCCTGTCCCAATACGTTAGCCATTAGAAATCCAACGGCGGTAGCAGGTGCGAGGAAAAGAAACAGATACAGCCAAGTAGGCCACTTGCGTTCCTCACGCTTTGCCTTTTCTGCTTCATAATCCAAGGTCATTGGGCCCACCTCATTGACCGGCCATGGCGGCTAGTACTTTGCGGCAAAGTGTTTGAACTTCGTACTTCTGAAGGAAGGTCAAGTCGTGTACTAGGCCTCCTGTGTCTTCAAAGGGCTTAATCTTGGCAATCAATTCCTCGTAGGTATGTGTTGCAAAGATGTTCGCGAATACTGGGTTCTTCTTGAGTTCACTGATGATGAATTGGATTACCAAGTTCTCGTCGCGGCCTCCTTCGATTTCCTCAAGCGCCTGTCGAAGTCCAAGTCCAATGTCGCGAACGCTATCAATCAAAAGAACGCGCTCGACCATGAGTTCCATCTTCTTCTGCGGAAGTAGTTTCGGGTTCTCGTTCATCACGATACCAACGGCCTTTTCGATGCGTTCCTGAAGTGCGCCTAGACGCTTAGGGTCTTGGAGTTCCTGTTGCTTTCCGGGGATTTGCGAGAATGCGTTCAGTAGTTCACGAGCGTATTCGTCTTCTGATGGTTCTTCAAAAGAAGGTTCTGGTTCTACTTCACCTTCCGAGAAAAACCCCGGTAGTTCTTCTTCTCCCTGCGCAGGCATCATGGGTTGTGCTTGCACAGGTTGTTGGAATTGTACCTGTTGTTGCTGTTGCGCAATCATCTGTTGTTCCATCATTTGTTGCTGTTGCAACTGTTGTGCGTATGGGTCGTAAGATGGTACATCGTACCCTGCGGGTACTGCGGGTTTCCTTAGACCGGACGCCGCAGTTGCGGCGGCGGTGAGAAGGTCGCTGTTAAGTAACTTACTTGCTACTCGCTCGACTGCGCCGCCTTCATTGTTGCCCATGAGTTGGTCGACCATCTTTTCTTTGAAGATGCCCTTCATCTCCGAGTCAAAAAACCCGTCGTTGTCGTTCTTCTTCATCATGTCGCGCATGAAAGCCATTTGTTGGGTGAGGAATTGTTGGTCCCTCGCCATCTGCTCACGACGGTTTTCCATTTCGCGCTGTTGGTCGAGGCGACGTTGTTCCATCTGTTGATATGATTGGAACTTCATTGATTCAAGTTGTAGTGCCTGTTGTTGGGCCATGAAATTCATCATCGCGAATACAGACGAAGATGTTGAATCTCCGCCTTGCGGCATCGGCATTGGTTCTGGGACACGAACAGGTGCGCGCATCATTTCTTCAACCATGCGCCCCGGTCCTTGTGAAGCACCGTTGTTAGATGGTTCAAGTGGATTGTGTGTTTGTTGCATTGTACTTCCGGGGAGTGTAAATGCAGACCTAGCATCCAAGCCTCTTGCACTTAACCATGCGGCATAGTACTTCTTGACTGTCTTGGTGTCTGCGCCGATACGGTCTGAGATTTCGTCAAATGCGGGATTTGATTGTCCTCCGCTGTAATATGGTGTTCCATCGTACCAGTCGTCGTCTTGGAAGACTTCGTCAAGTAGTTGTTTTCTTTCTGTTGGCTTCATCCCGTCCCAGACGGGGTCGCCGGTTTCTTCGTAGTTTTCTTCTTCAGCCATTATTCTCACTCCAATGGATTTCCATCAACATCACATGCAACTGCATTTCCTCGTTCGTTGTAGTAGTAATATCCGTCATCGTCTTCATAGATTTCAAAGTCATCTTCTTCACCTTCTTCGTATGTTGATGTTACGTCCATGATGTCTTCTTTGACACGACGGAAGAAATTCAAGCCACCTGCAAAGGCCTTAGAACCGAGCATCATACCAAGTTCCCCCATAGATTCCTTCAGTACATCTTCTGGTGTTCGTTCCTTCTTCGGGATTTCGATTTTGACACCGTGTTCCATTAGAACTGCGGCGCACATTGCGATATTCCTTCGGAATTCGTCAATGCTTTCAACAGTGTATGCATGAGGATTTGAAATCAGTTTAGCCCACTGTTGCATGTTTGCATCTCGTAGGTCTTTCAATTTCATTGTCAGGTCCTTGTTGACGAAATCGACATCTACAATTTTCCCATCTTCTGGGTCAACATCGTAGGTATCAGGCAATCAAATCACCTCAAGCGTATGGATTGTCGTCTTTCTTTTCTTCCTTGGGTTCGTCGGGTTTCGATTCTTCCTTTGGTGTTTCCTTTGCGGTTTCCGTGGAATTGCCGTATGGGTCTTCGTCTTCGTCGTCGTCCCAAAGGTATTCGTCATCTTCGTCAAGGTCAAGGTCGGTTGCGAGTTGTGCTACTGCGAGTCCCCATACCTGATTGATAGTGCTTGAGTCCGACCAAGTGATTTCCTTTACGCGGTCCCAATTGTACAATGTTAGCCCCGAATCGTTCTTGATGAACAGGCCAAAGTCATGTAACAAAATCGTTGGTGCTACGTATTCCTTCGTTTCGCCGGCTTTGTCTAGTACTGTTACGTTCGATGCAATTGTCTGCATGTCCCAAACCAATCTTCGGGTCGGACTTAAGGAATACCAAGAACCGATTTGTCACAAGTTGTTAAACGAAAACAAAGAAATGTGTTTTTACAGAATCACTAAATACAACATAGAACGTAGCACTGCATGATGAAAGAAGAAGAATTCAAATCGAGGTATGATAGAAACTCGGCGCGTGTAAAAGCCAAAAGAGAATCTAAGATTCGTGACATTTTCTATGCGGAGAAAGTAGAAATCGAGAAAGGAAAACGACTTCATGTTGCTTTACCCGAAAGTACCCAACGAGTAATCCAAGACATTCGTGAATTACATGCGATTGATTCTTGGAAGTATGTACCTGACATTGTAGTTGACGCATTGTTCTCCGAACAGATGCAACTGAACGACGAAGACCCGCTTGACCCGACGCACATGTTGAAAGACCGGGAAGTTGTTCGTATTGCTCTTGATGTACTTCGTCTATACTTACTTGGTTGTGACAGTTACAACCGTAGGCTGATGCGGAAGATTATGACGATGGATGGTAAGGAACTACTGCCTACGCAGATTGCGGCTAACGTAGAAAGTGGTGCGAAGTACTCCGTAGCGTTTGAAACGCTACTGGAACTACGTGATGAATACGAAGAAGACTTACAAGAAGAAAGGAAGACTGTACTAGACGATGAGAAGTTCGACTTCAGTGGTCTAGACTTCTTAGATGAAGACTAATCACAAGTGAAGTTCGCAGATAGCAAGTGTGTATCGCTCGCCATTCATGCGCATACGACGGTGTTCGCCTTCAATGAATTCCTGTGCGCTTTCCTCATCAAAGAAAGTACCTACTACACCTAGCGGATGATATGCAGTTGTTGGTTCAGAAATAAACTGAACCTTTGCATCATCTGGGATACCATCGGAAAGAATGGCGTCGGTGAGGTCATCGTCTGTTTCAGTATTGTACTTGACTTTGCGGTTAAGGCGTGGACACGCGCTTTTCTCACACCAGATTGGTAACCGTTCTGGGGAATACACGATAAATACCGAGGAAGCCTTTGAAATGTCATTGGCTTTGTATTCGTTTAATTCGCCTTCAAGTCTAGAATTTTCTTTCTGAAGTGTTTCGATTGTAACGCTCATCGCGTTGATGACTGCGTCCATGCAGTTCACCTCAACCTTCGTAACTTCCGGAAGACGTAACGATTGCTTCTAGTTTGCTAAGTGGTAGCATGATTTCAACACGTGGAATTGGGTTACGCAGAACGAGTTTGTTCTTGCGAGCGTATTGCTTGCGGATGTTAATGATGCGGTCTGCTTCATCGACGACCATGTCTTGCACCATGAAACTACCTTGGTAGTTCTTCATCCACCACGCACGAGTAATGCAGAACGCGATTTGATTGCGCTCGTTTACAAGTAGTGCGGCTTCTGTTGGTCCGACCCAAAGTTGCCATCCATCTTCTGGTTTGCAATCGTAACCAATCGGACGTGTTGCTGCGGCGAGTTTCGTAAGAAGGGATGAATGATGCTTGCGGTCTGCATCGGTTAGGTTCTTGTTTTGGAGGTAGCGATAACATTGTACGAACTTCTGAAGGTTCTGCGTAAGTACTTCTTCTCGTGTGAGTTTCGGTGCTTCCGCTTCGGAGGATTCTTCCGTTTCTTCTTCGGTGGATACTTCAGTTGATGTTTCAACAAGTTCGTCGCCGTCATGAACGCCGTCGTCATCGGCATCGGGTACGTATTCACCCTCTTTGTATTTCTTCCAGAGTTCGCTTACTTGTCCTGATGGGATTCCCTTGTGGAGTTTACGGAAATCGTTGTACGATAGTTTCGCCATGATGTTCCGACATTACATGTGGGTCTTATTGGTTTCCATCGTCGAAGTAAGGTGCGTATGCCTTAGTTACCCGTCCTAAGGCGGGTCTTGAACGGCCAGTTACCTTTGCAATCTTAACTGTCGTTAGAGGGAATTGTACTGTCCTGCATGTCAGTAGTAACCAAGCCAGGGCTTTCAAATCATCTTCCCCCACTACCAATCTTGGTTCAGTATCTAAGAAAAAATCTACTGCTTGTTCTATGATTTCATCTGGTATTTCCAACGCACCACCATATACTCGCATCCATGTTACGATAGGTCCATTTTCTTCTCCAGATACTAAACGAACGCCTTCCCTGACGCGGGGATTGATTTTGTTTGGGTCTTCTGCTACGCCACGAATCGCTTTATTGTTAATGACGTATTTCTTTTCCTTGACTAAGTGGATGAGGGTTGATGTTAGGACCATTTCCTTTCTGTATGTTCGTGGAGGGTAGAATTGCCTATCTGCTAAGGACTGGTGTGTTTGTAAAATACCGTAGTATTCTTGTTGAACTAAGATTCCAAGTTCTTGGGCTTCTTGTACGGAACTTTCGATTAGCATATCGGTCAAGTTCCTAAGTGCGACCTTCGCGCCTTCTTCCTTTCTTTTTTCTGCGTCCCATTCTGTTGTGATATCAGATAGTCCGGCCTCGGATGCACCTTCGTCATCGTCGGCGCCATCGCTTTCGTCATCGGTTTCCCCTTCTTCGGTAATTGCAAATTCACCGTCTTCTTCCTCTTCTTTGATGCCAAGTACTGCACTACATACAGTACAGATTACTTCGCCAGTAGTTCCACTAACAATAACCAGATTGTTCAATGCTCCGCACTGGTCGTCTGGCATATCCGCAGGGCATACGAATGTGTCAGGCAAGTTTATTTCTGATGTTTCCAATACCATTGTACATTACTCCGTTGATGAAAAGGACGGGTGTTACGCCTGAACCTGTTAGTCCCCATAGTAGGGAACGGGATAGTGAATCTGATGTAGTGTCATAGAAGTCGTATTCTATGTCGTAATCCTCTAGCAGTGTCTTTGCTTGTGACACTTGACGTTTCCAATCTTCCCCGAATAGAACATACACGTCCATGACCATCGGAGGCATCGCTCGTACAATACGCTTATCCTCCACTTGAAGTCAGCAAGGTGTATGGATGAGAGTCTTACGGGATTTGGTAGTCTGCCGAAATTGGTGTCACATAACGATTTGATGGAAGTCCGCGCATTGATTCAACAAACGCAAATTGACTTGCTTAGTAGTATAGAAGTACTGAAAGCAAGAATCGCAATGCTTGAACAGGAGGTTAGAGAATCAGAAAGTAAAACTTCGGATGAACCCATTCACAACGTATTCGATGTAGTCAGTCGTGAAGAGTTGGGAATCGAAGAACATAAGGAACCCGAGATTGATTACAAGGATGACGAAATCCGTGTTATCGAAAGCGGGTTTGAAGCACCGCCACCCGAAGATACTAAGCCAGAAGGTCCAGAAAAATGGGCCGATAACATCATTGCTGAAATTGACGAAACCGGTGGTAGCATGAGTTTGTACTGGAAACGAAGAGGCCATGTCCCCGAAGATGTCACTGAAAGTCAGAAGGTCGAAGTCAAGAAACATCTTGAATCACAAGGCATCAGCATGTACAAAGTAAACACGTTCAGGCATTTCTACTACGTTGGTAGCGAAGAAGAAGGTGAAGAAAAGTATGACGCATACAGCCAGTAAACTAGCATACATCATCCAACGAGGTGTACTTGACCTTGAATTGGTAGCAGAAAGTAAACACAATTGGGTAATAGTCGCAGAAGCCCGTGTCGACAGTGGGGCTTCAATGTCTTCTATTGATTCTGGGTTTGTTGATGTTCTTAGATTACATCCACATGCATCTGTAACAATCAATTCTGCATCAGGTAAGCGTAGGCGGGAGATAGTATCAGTTGGTTTCTATTGGGACAATGAATACTATGAATTAGATTTCAATGTAGCAGATAGAGCATCACTACCTACTCCTATTCTACTTGGAAGGGACTGGTTAGGAACAGAATAACTACTACACCACACACCACTACACTACACTTCACAATACAACACAACAACACATCATCACACAACAAAATGTCCCTTTCTATTCCAAACGATACCTACGTGTGCAAGACACATCTGTTCTGGGTCCTAAGTGGGTCCAAACTATGCAATACCACACTATTTTTTCCAATCTGGGTCCTAACTGGGTCCAAGTTGGGTCCCAAACTCGACTTAGGACCCAAACTCGCATTTTGGGGGTTTTCCGGGTCCTAACTGGGTCCAAAAAAATATTGCACCTTAGCAGTGCAACGTTTAGTATTTTCAAATCCGGGTCCTAAGTGCATTTTGGGACCCAGAACTCAGAAATGCAAGTACGGGGGTATCGCGGGAAAAAATCAAAGGGACAGTCAAAACTATAAGCCGTGTAAGATGACCACTGTTTCCCAACGGTGATATCATGGACACGGCAACTCTCCAAGAAGGTCTGTCAAACCTTCATTCCATCTGGGAGAAGCGAGATGCGGTAGATATCATAGTGGAATGGGCAAAGTCTGACCCATCCATCCTATCACTTTTCCGGGAACAGATTCCAAAAGAAGAATCCACACGTTCCCCCCGTCGTCGCATGAATGAAATCGCAGATTCCATCGAATCACAATTCACCGATATCGGATGTATCACTTACAAAGAAGCAAAGCGACTCGGATGGATTCGCAAGAACGACAGGTCAAGGGACTTCACCCGTCTTATGTCTAAAATCAAGTGCGCTGTCAAATTCGATGGACCACATCGCGACGGTTCTCGGGTTTTCTACTATCACGAAAGTCAAGACCCATCCCAATGGACGGCGGTTCCAGAAGCGGGACCAATCAGTATCCATTCTGATGGACTTGCCGCCGCTGAAGCCTTCCTTGAGCGTTTTGCTCTTGGAGGCTCGGTTCATTGGAAAAACATCGTTACCACGGAGAAGAAATTCTTCATTACCGACAAAGGCATGTTCGCCAATGTCAATCTCATGCTCGCTGACTGGAACAGTCGCTTCTTGCGTCCACTGATGCTAAGGAACGGATGGATTGGTCAAGCGAACCTGTACAAGAAAATGAACGAGGAGGAATGAATATGGTAGTAGGAATTGATAGAGCAACACGCGCACAGCAGGTAAGGAATTCGGTGAACGCATGGTTCATGTGGCATACCGGACGCCTTCCCGGAATCACACGACAATGGCTTGACCAAAGAGCGGAGAACACAAAGAACCGATACATCGAGTCCGGTCGCTTTGAGGAGGAAACTAGATTCTGGACCTTGTATTCACTGAATACCCAAATTGAACGCGACGACCGAATCGGACTTACGCCTGTCGTTACACTCGATTCTGGAATCCTCGCAGAAGGAGAACACATCCCACCCTTCCATCCAGAAGGATTCGTCCCAGACAATTTCTGCGTCCCCGGTGAAGAAATCCCACTATTCCAATCGGTCGAGGAACTTCTTATGTCATACAGGCAACTACCCAATTTCCTGATGTACTACTACGAATTAGTCATGGAACAAATCGAAGAAGTACAAAGAGGATACCTCGGTCAAGTCAATTTTTCGTTCTCATCCTCAATCGACAACGTTCACTTTGAACCACCGGAGTATCACGTCAGCGGACCCCTATACCCCGAAGAAACAGTATCGGAAATGCGACAGTCAAACGATGTGGGTATGATGAAGCGTCTACGAGCGCAGGTCATCTTCACAGGCAGTACGAACACGGCGGTAATGCTCGGAGCGTACAAATGCTCAGGAACACCAACGAACCCATGCGGCGCTGTAACTTACATTCAACAGGACCCGTACAGCGATAACCTTCAGGAACCATCCGCCTGTGCCGCAGATGACGAAGTCGGAGGATGCGGCCGTAAGCGTGGAGAAATCCAATTCACGCTACTGAACAAACCCGACAGCCGACACATCACCTATCAGATGGTTCAGGTTCAAGACATGGATTCTGATGACGGTTCACCAAAGACAATCAATGTTGAACTTCGTGGTTCTCTATGTGGTGAAGTTATTGATGGTGGTTTCGTTACTCTTGACGGTATTCTGATGAGCCGACCTATCGGCCGTGGAAAGAAGACTCGGGAACCATATTTCTTCTGCACATCTATTATCGAGAACGGAAAGCAACGCAATGTCGTCGTAACAGATGAAGAAGAAACTGTAATCCGCAATTGGGTCAATGCTCGTGATGCAGAACAAATCCTGTCAGACCTTGCGGCAAACTTCGCACCCATCATCCACGGACACAATACCATCAAGAAAGCCATCATCATTCAAGCGGTCGGTGGACTTCGTATCGAAGCACAGGATAAGCGTGGCGACATTCACATTCTGTTGTTAGGCGACCCCGGTGTAGCGAAGTCCCAATTGCTAAACGCGGCAGTCCGTCTTACACCGGGCTCCGTTCTGTACGACTGTTCACAGGCTAGTCAAGCAGGTCTTGTAGCCGCCGCGGAGAAGAAGAAAGACTTGTTTAGCAGTGGCGAATCATGGGCAATCCAATCCGGTGCGCTCGCACTTACACCAGAACATAGCGTATGCGCTCTTGACGAATTTCACCTGTTAGGTTCCAAGGATTCCAGTGTAATCGAAGCACTTAACGTAGCCCTTGAAACTCAAGAAGTGCGAATCACCAAGGCCGCTAAAGGTAAGGTAACAACCCGCGTAGCAGTGCTAGCCGCGGCAAACCCGAAGACCCGAAGCGCTCGATTCGACCCAGACAGTCCAGTACCTCTATGGGACCAAGCAAACGTGAAGTTCAACACCCTATCTCGTCTAGATTTCCTCGGAATCATTCGCGACATGGAAGAGGAAGCACTTGACGTCAGCATTGCAGAAGCGATGTGGGATGCGGCAGACCCGACCATGCAGATGCTTTCGGACAATGTGTTCCCACTGGACCACTTCATGCCCAAACTGATTTCACTTGCAAAGCGAATCACTACGGTTTTCATTAGCCCCGAGGCAAAGGAATTCCTCATTAACACATACACCGAAGCACGACAGTCTGCATTGACTGACGGAAAGGTTACACCACGACGTAACGAATCACTTCGTCGCTTCGCTCAAGCAGTCGCCCGACTTTGCCTTTCCAATACAATTGAATTGCAACACGCACAAATCGCAGAATCGTTGCTTCGCAGTAGCATGACCGACACCCATCCATCCATCATGGATGGCGGTCAAACCTCCAAGCAGGAACGCCTGTACGATGAAGTCCTCCGTGTCTTCCGTGAAACGGAATTGTTACCCGAACATGTCGAGCGCGAAGCACTTAGCATCAACCACGTGATGAAGCATTTGGCTAGCGACGGGAAGTGGCCGAGCAACCTTGATAAACCGACTAAACAAGTCGTAGGTCAGGCACTTGACCAGTTCAAGAAAGAGGGG
>Ga0213864_10000404_pt1 | contig 19470 bp, 19 predicted proteins | sample PICome_5_FD_160078 | JGI IMG/M metagenome (GOLD analysis project Ga0213864, IMG submission 160078) | Coastal seawater microbial communities near Pivers Island, North Carolina, United States - PICO247 | ecosystem: Environmental > Aquatic > Marine > Coastal | place: USA: North Carolina... | reverse complement strand
ATTTTGGGATTGACCATCAAGTGTATTTCATTCCTGAAACCCGGGAGATCGTACCATATTATCAGGTAGCATCTATATTTGTGGCGCCAAGTCATTCCGAAGGATTTGCATTAGTTACTGCCGAAGCGATGTCTTGTGAGTGTACCACTGTCGCATCCGAAAACGTGGGGGTACATTCCCAACTGATACAAAATGGGAAAACTGGGTACCTGTTTGAAGTGGGAAATCATCAGCAATTAGAAAAAATTTTAAACGGAATAATTTCAGGTGATCTAAAAGAAACGGGATCAGCTGCAAGAGCTGAAATTACTGAACATTGGAGTGCAAAATTGCAGGCACAAAGGCTGTCAGAATTGTACGAATCTTTTGAATTTTAAATGCACCGTTTGTAACAAATACTTGAGCTGCTCGTCTCCCTAGAAAATCAAGTAATATGAAAGAATTCACGTTAATCTTAGCATTTTTGCTTACAATAGGTGCAACCGCACAAGAAACAACTTTCAAGAAATTTTACAACAGTCATAAAGACAAATCAGCTTTTTCATTAAATCTATCAGCTTCGTTCGCTGGTGCTTTTTTAAGCGATGATGATAACGATGAAATCAAAAAAATCTTAAAGAAATCAGGAGATTTTAAATTAATGGTTTTTGAAAACGAAGACTCACAAGTTTCAAAAGATTTTAAACGTTATGTAAGAAAACATAAGTTGACCACATTAATGCGAATAAAAGAAAGTGATGGTAATGCAGCGTTCTTTATTTTAGAAAAAAATGACAGAATAAAGGAGGTCATTTTAAGAGCTAGCGATGATAATGAAAAATTAGTTTTATTCGGTCTGAAAACCGATATGACAAAAGAGGAATTAGCTGAGATGTTCTCAGATTCCAATATAAAAATCACCAAGTAATTCATTATGATTAAAAGAGAAGATTACCCAATCTTCTCTTTTAATTTTTCTACTTCTTTCTTACTATTCCCGATAAAAATTTCGTCATCTACCAGAAACACCGGTCGCTTCAAAAAGGTGTATTGATCTAAAATGTATTGACGATAATCTGCCTCAGTTAGGTTCTGATTTTTTAAGTCCATTGACTTGTACAATTTTGCTCGTTTATTAAAAAGAGCTTCATAGCTATGCGAATAGAAATACATTTCTTCGAGTTGGTCGACAGTGATTGGATTGGATTTGATTTCCTGTTTTTCGAAACCTTCCAGATTTACCTCTTTTAAAATTCTTTTGCAGGTATCACAAGTTTGCAAAAAATATACTTTCTTCATTTGATATCTTTTATCTTTACGAGATAAAATTAAGGATAAATATGAAACACGAATTCGAAATTTTAACAAAAGCGAGAGAATTGATACTTAAAGAATTAGAAGGTTTATCCTTAGAGGATTTACACAAAATTCCGAATGGTTTTAAAAATAATATTGCCTGGAATGCAGCTCACTTAGCCGTAACTCAACAGTTAATTCATTATGGATTATCGGGCTTACCCATGGCTGTTTCAGATGAACTAATTGCGACGCATAGAAAAGGAACTTCTCCAACAAAAGTTTTTACAGTAGATGAATTCGAGGAAGTAAAATCCTTATTGAAAAGTTTGCCAGAAAAACTTATCACTGATTATGAGTCAGGACTTTTTAAAGTGTACAAAACCTATCCCACAAGCACTGGGTATGTGTTGACCTCTATAGATAATGCCATTCCGTTCAACAATATCCATGAAGGAATGCATTATGGAATCATTCGCTCGATCAAAAAGATGTTGTAATGGAATATTTTGCTATTGCTTCGATATTAGTAGTGCTTTCAGCATTATTTGGATACATCAATGTGCGGTTTATTAAGTTGCCAAGTGCTATTGGTTTGATGGTGGTAACTATCATTTTTACATTGATTGTTCTCGGGATTAGTTTTTTTGATGACACCTTCTTAGAATTAGAGAAAGAACTCATCACTAATGTAGATTTTAAAACCGTTGTTTTAGATATCATGTTGAGTTTTCTGCTATTTGCAGGGGCATTACATACCGATTTCAAACAGTTACGAGCGAACAGAAAACCTATTATTGCTTTTGCCACGTTAGGTACGGTAATATCCGTCTGTATCTCAGGTACATTCACCCATTATTTACTGCAGTTTTTAGGATTTGAGGTGGCTTATATTTATTGTTTACTCTTTGGAGCCTTAATCTCTCCCACAGATCCTATTGCAGTTTTGGGAATCATGAAAAAGGTAGGTGCGCCAAAAAATCTTGAGATTAAAATTGTAGGCGAATCATTGTTTAATGACGGAGTTGGTGTTGTTTTATTCTTAACCATCTTTCAAATTGCACAAAAAGGCGGAGACATTAACGCCTTGGGAATTGCTCAATTATTTCTGGTCGAAGTCGCAGGTGGATTAGGAATAGGATTGCTTTTAGGTTGGATTACCTACAAACTTTTAAAAACCATTGACGATCACGATACAGAAGTTATTTTAACCCTGGCCTTAGTGATGGGTGGAACAGTGCTTTGTCAGAAATTACATGTTTCTGCTCCTTTGGCTATGGTAGCGTCAGGGTTATTAATCGGAACCGATAAGGTTAGGCATACATCTATGAGTAAAACCACAGAAAATTACTTGGATAAATTCTGGGAAATTTTAGATGTCTTACTCAATGCTGTGCTTTTTGTTTTGATAGGTATGGAAATCCTTGTGCTAACTTTTGATACAACGTATATTTTGGCGGCAGTATTGGTGATACCACTATTGTTATTGGCTAGATATGTATCACTATTAGCTCCTATAAAATTTTATTCCAAACAACTAGAATTCGTTCCTAAAACCAATTTAATAATGACTTGGGGCGGATTACGAGGGGGAATCTCAATAGCATTAGCCTTAAGTTTAACCGCAGTTATGCAGCGTGATTTATTCTTAGTAATGACTTATTTAGTCGTGGTATTTTCAATCATTATTCAAGGATTGACAGTAGGGAAATTAATTAAGAAATTTGCTAGTGATAATTTGTAAGTTTGTAACCTTTTCAAAGACTAATATTCAAAAATAGAAGACGTGAAATTTAATACAAAAACAATCCACGGAGGACAAAAACATGATGAAAGTACAGGTGCTGTAATGCCTCCAGTTTATTTAACTTCAACTTATGCACAGGAGAGCCCAACCGTTCATAAAGGTTATGAATATTCTCGAGCAGCAAATCCTACACGAACGGCTTTAGAAAATAATTTTGCAGCCATTGAAGGTGGATCTCACGGATTCGCATTTTCATCTGGACTATCGGCGATTGATTGTGTTTTGCGTTTGTTGGCTCCAGGAGATGAAGTGATTGCAGGAGATGATTTGTATGGTGGCACCTATCGAATGTTTACGCGTTTATTTTCGAAATACGGATTGGATTTCCATTTCGTAGATATGAGCAATCCTGAGCATGTATCGTCCAAATTAAACAAGAACACAAAATTGGTTTGGTTAGAAACACCTACGAATCCGTTGATGAAAATTGCCGATATCGAAGCGATTTCCAAATTGGTGAAGGACTATAATGATTCTATATTGATTTCTGTCGATAATACTTTTGCTACACCATATTTACAGCAACCTCTGAGTTTAGGTGCTGATATTGTGATGCATTCGGCAACAAAATATTTAGGGGGTCATTCTGATTTAATTATGGGAGCCTTAATGGTTAAGGATCCTGAACTAGCTGAACAGATTCATTTTATTCAATTTGCAGGCGGTGCTGTTGCTGGCCCTATGGATTCATTTTTAGCGCTAAGAGGAATAAAAACACTTCATGTTCGTATGCAAAGACATTGTGAAAACGGAAATGCAGTGGCAGAATTCTTAAGTAATCACCCAAAAGTTGCAGATGTATATTATCCTGGTTTGGCTTCACACCCAGGTCATGAAATTGCAAAGAAGCAAATGAAGGATTTTGGAGGAATGGTGTCTTTCCGATTAAAAGATGATAGCAAAGCGGCTACATTTAAATTTTTAGAGAACACGAAAGTCTTCACGTTAGCAGAATCATTAGGCGGTGTAGAAAGCTTAGTAAATCACCCTTCCACAATGACCCATGCATCGATTCCCGAAAAGGAAAGATTAGCGATTGGAATTACAGATTCGTTAATTCGTTTAAGTGTCGGAATTGAGGCAATCGAGGATTTACTTGCCGATCTTAATCAGGCTTTGAACACTTAATTGATCGTAAATATTTCTTCTAAGAAATAATTCGCTCGTAGTTCGAAATCTCGCAATTCGGGATGGAAAATGATTACTTCAGGCTGTCTTTTGAGTAAAAAATTACCCGTGTCCCATTTGTTATTTTTATTATCATCAATTATAGCACGAACGGTATATTTTTTTGGTTCTAGCAAATCAAAAATAAGAGACTCACTGCCCGAAATGCTTCGTTGTTCAATAATATCAGTTTGATTTCTTCCCGAGAGTAATTGAACGATTACATTCTTATTTTGAGAATTATTCACGTTTAATGTGATCCTGCCATAATCTTCGATTTCCTGTGTGTAAAGACTATAATTAAGGGTATCATGAGAAACCTCATAAATATCTTTTAAGGCATTTGGAAGCAGTTTAATGGAATACTTTTGAACCGGTTTTTTCTCAAATACAATTCCAACTTTATTTTCTTTAAGGGATGGAATTAAGGTAAATGGAATATTTAGGGTATCCTTATCTAGAATAGAGATTTTCATGGAATCAATCAGTGTAATCGGGGTATTACTTCTTAAGAAAAATGTATCTCTAAAATGTAAAGTTCTTCTGATGGACGGATTGACAAGCAAAGAATCAATCTTCTTTTTGCGCAATCGAACGGTCACCGTATCGATAAAGTCATCTTTCTGTACTACAAAGTTTAGCGAATCACGATCGATAGGCGTAAACCAATAGTTTAATGAATCCCGACCTTGTTCATACTTCGCCACACTTTGAAAAGAATCTGGAACTTTACTTAAAAGTGAGATACTAAAGTTTTTACGATTACCAGTAAAGCCAAATTGAATTTTTCCTTTGGTTAATTCCTTTCCTCTGGCAAACTCAAAAGGTTGATCCTCATAAAAATAGACAATTGGTGTTTCGATAATACTATCTTGCGGAAGGCTGATCGTATCATTTAAAAATCCTATTCGATCCATTTTCGGATTGAAGATATAATCGCTAATTTCTTCTTTTAACGCAATCACTTTATAGGAACCTTTTCTCAAATTGAAGAAAGAAAAGTTTACCGAATCTTGAGTTTTGGTCACGTAATTCGGTTTTTTCTTATAAACGATAGAATCGGTGTAAGAACTATCTAAACGATACAGTAATAAACTGATGTTTGCCTTGTTTTCAATGGTTCCGGCCTCTTTTACCGATCCTTTTGTAGTTAACGAATCGATGTAATCTCCGGTGGAAAAAACATAACTAAAGTTTTCTAATACATTGGATTCGTTATTGTCTACCACAGCATTTCCAAAATTGAAAATATAGGTGGTATTCTCCTGAAGGGTATCCAAGATTTTAATCTTAATTTCCTTGCTTGGCGAACCTTGTGGAGAAATTAAAGGCGGATTTTTAAGTGGAGGAGAAACAATTAATTGTTTATTCAAATCTTTCATTCGAACAAATTCATCGAATTCAATTCGTATCTCTTTTTCTTTGAAAAATAGGCTTTTATAAGGTGGTTTTGCGGTAACAAAAATAGGAGCATCTTCATCTTTTGGACCTCCTTCTGGTCTGCCTGTTTTGGCACAATTAGACAAAACTAAAAAGCATATTGTGCTGCAGATAATACTAATATTTCGAATCGAAAACAACCTCATTTCGCTACAAAGAAACGATTAATTTTTCATAAAAAAAGTACAAAAAACTATTCGGTATATGCCATGCTTAAAACACTTATGTTACAGTTTACAATCTTTGTGAATTCCTCGGCACATGCAGTTACTGTTGCTCCAGTTGTGATCACATCATCCACAAGTAAAATGTGTTTGTTCTCAAAGAACCCAGGTTCCTTAATATGGAATTTGGTGTTCACATTCGAAAAGCGTTCCATTCGGGCTTTTAACGTCTGTGTTTTTGTTGATGAAACTCTTATGAATTGATGTTCTAGGACAGGTTTGTTGAGATAAATGCTGATTTGATGTGCGAACTTCGATACTTGATTATACCCTCTTGTTCTCAACTTTTTTGGATGCAACGGAACCGGAATGATGTAGTCGATAGTTTGAAATTCAGCAGTATCCTTAAGAATCGAACCTATCCATTTTCCAAGCCATATTCCGATGGATTCATTTCCTCTGTATTTTAGCTCTTGGATTATGTTTTTTACCATACCCATTCGCCTGTAAATCAGAAGAGAATACCCCAATTGAATCGTCACTTTCCCATAAAAAATTTGAGTGATTACATTGTTTCTGAAATCTGTTATGGGTAATTGCGGTAACTGATGAAGACAGTTTATACAGACATATTTTTCTTGATCGAGAAGTGGAATTTTACATTCAATGCAGAGGTCAGGATAAAAAATCCTGATGAGGTCGGAGAATACGTTCAATTTCATAGCAATTCCGAAGATAAAGTTGAATTAAAAACCATGCAACTATTTTATGAAGAGAAACTAAAAATACTTGCTAGAATTGAGTAAACACGTATATTTGTGGCCATTATGGCAGGACAAGAAGATCAGTTTAAGAAGGTTTTATCGCACGCTAAAGAATACGGATTTGTATTCCAATCCTCAGAAATTTATGACGGATTAAGTGCGGTGTATGATTATGCGCAACACGGTGTTGAGTTAAAGAAAAATATTCGTGAATATTGGTGGAAAGCAATGGTACAATTGCACGAAAACATTGTTGGAGTAGATGCTGCCATCCTTATGCATCCAACAACATGGAAAGCCTCTGGTCACGTTGATGCCTTTAATGATCCTTTAATCGATAACAAAGATTCTAAAAAGAGATATCGCGCAGATGTTTTAATCGAAGATTACTGTGCAAAAATTGAAGGAAAGATCAATAAGGAAGTAGCCAAAGCAGCGAAACGATTTGGTGATGCTTTTGATAAAGATCAATTTGTTGCTACCAATCCGAGAGTTGTTGGATATCGGGATAAGATCAATTCGATTTTATCAAGAATGGCAAAATCCTTAGAAAATGAAGATTTAGCCGATGTCAAATTATTAATTGAAGAATTAGGTATTGCTGATCCATTAACAGGTTCAAAAAATTGGACAGAGGTAAAGCAATTCAATTTGATGTTCGGAACCCAAATTGGTGCTTCTGCAGAAAATTCTACTCAGGTATACTTGCGTCCGGAAACTGCGCAGGGAATTTTTGTCAACTTCTTAAACGTTCAGAAGACAGGACGTATGAAAATTCCATTCGGAATTGCTCAAACCGGAAAAGCGTTTAGAAACGAGATTGTTGCGAGACAGTTTATTTTTAGAATGCGTGAGTTCGAACAAATGGAAATGCAATTTTTTATCAAGCCAGGTAAGCAGAAGGAATGGTATGAGCATTGGAAAAAAGAACGGTTAGCTTGGCATTTGAGTTTAGGCATGGGCGAGGATAACTATCGTTTTCACGATCATGAAAAATTAGCGCATTATGCGGATGCTGCTGCAGATATTGAATTCAATTTCCCATTCGGATTTAAAGAATTGGAAGGAATTCATTCCAGAACCGATTTTGATTTATCGCAACACGAACAATATTCGGGTAAAAAGTTACAATACTTTGATCCGCAAGAGAATAAGAGCTACGTGCCTTATGTCGTTGAAACTTCTATTGGTTTGGATCGTATGTTCTTGGCTGTATTCTCAAATTCATTGATAGATGAAGCTTTAGACAATGGGACTACACGTACCGTATTGAAATTACCTTCGGTATTGGCACCGTACAAAGCGGCAATTTTACCATTGGTTAAAAAAGATGGATTGCCAGAAATTGCCAAAGAAATCGTTGAAGATTTAAAATGGGATTTCAATACCTTTTATGATGAAAAGGATGCTGTTGGTAAGCGCTACAGAAGACAAGACGCTATCGGAACGCCATTCTGTATTACCGTAGATCATCAGACCTTGGAAGATCAAACAGTTACGGTACGACACAGAGATACAATGGATCAACAACGAGTTCCTATCACAGAATTACGAGCTATGATTGGTAAAGAAGTTTCTGTGCGAAACTGGTTAAAAAAGATTCAGGAATAACTCAGAGTCTCCAGCCGATATTGAGTCCAACACGAGGAACAATTACTGGCGAAATTGAACCAAAAAGGTTTCGTCCTAAACCACCATATAGATCGATGACCAATCCTCTGCTGGCAACATATTTCATACCGACGGCAACACCGAGTGCTCCGTCTGTATATTTTACACCATTATCTTTTCCAGAATTGATTCCGATGAATCCTTCTCCGAAGAAATTCCAGGTCTCGTTGGCACTAAAATAATGTCTGTAATACGGTGCAATCATAAAGTCTTCTTTGTATCGAAAAGAAACGCTATCGTTGGTTAAATTCACCAATGCCGATATACCAAATGAAGATTCTTCATTCAGATAGTTTTCAAAAGAAACTTCCAGACTTCTTATGATTAGGGCATCTGCTAGATCCAATTTTAATTCCGTTTGGCTGTATGAAAATGAACTCCATAACAGTGCTAAGGCAAAAACAATTTTTTTCATTTTAAATGTATTAATGTAAAATAATCAACATTCTGGTTACACAAACATACTAAAACTTAAAAAGTAGATTATTGAAAAGAAAGAGAAGTTTTAAAAAGATTTCAAAAATTAAGAAGTGATGATTTCATTGGATTTAAAAGTCAGCTCTTAATTGGATGGTTCCAGAATGAATTGCCCGTACATTTTCACTTTTTCGTCCGAAGTAATTCAAATTGAGATTCAAAAATGAATTTAGTTTTTTATTGAATAAAAGATTCCATGTAAAATTTCGGCCTGCCTGCAGTCCTTCTAGCATTTGATATGCAACTGGGGAGTTTGTGTTGCCCGAAAAATCATTTAAATAGTAATTGAGAACAGCCGAAATTTGTTCATTCTTTTGCCCAAAATAAAAATATTCAATTCCGAACTTTTGTTGATTCAGCTGCTCTAAATTTAAGATGGTATTCTCCTTTTTCTTAAAGTGGTAAAAGGTAGAAAATCGGTTGTCTTTCGAATACAAGAAATTCAATTTTGGTTGAATCTCATAATTATGCAACAGATAATTTCGATCGGCAAAATTTTCAGTATCCAATCCATTTGTACTGTAGGAACCTAAAAATTCAATCAACCAGAAATTCGAGAATTTATGTGCGAAATCAAGTTGATGTAGTTCTATGTTATTCTCCTGATTTCCAATGAGAAATTGTTGTTTTAATTTCGAATTCCCATAGGTATAACTAGTGCTGTAGTTTTGCAAACCTCGATTATAATGCAATGTGTTTCTAAAATTTAATTGCAGACTAACTAGGTTGTTTTCACCGAAATCAAATGGATTCAGTTGAAAAGAATTTTCAGATCGTTCCTGTTCGTTATTTGCCAAAAGTGAGGTCTGATTACTAAAGTGTGACATCCATTTTTTAAATCCGTCCCGGTTTCCCCACTGATTAAAATTCACAAAGATATTTTGTTGCCATTTGGCACGCTGTGTAGGGACAAATCGGATATTGGGTTTCGGTAATCGCAAATATTCGGCCTGGTCTTGAAATTGTGCGATTTCAAATTCGTTAAAGTCTTTTATTCCGTCACCGTTGTAGTCAATCCAGGTATAAAAACCGAGTCCGGGTTCGGTTCTTACATAGATAAAATCCTGCCGAGCCACATTTCCCGATGAGGTTTCATAGGTAGTGTTTAGGGAAACAAAATTGTTAAACAGTTTTTGCTGATAAATAACTCTTGAGTTCAGTGCTTTCTCGTTGGTGGCAAATTGGTTTTCGGTTAATCGGTAATTCACGAAAACGCTCAGATTGGTAGTTTTATTTTGGATCAATTTACTTTGAACATAAAATGTTTTTCTTCGATTGATCTGCTCAAATTGATTTGCTCTGATACTATCATTCGTCCGAAAATTCACTCCGAATTTTGCATAAATTTTAGTTGAATCTCCGACTCCGAAATAGGCTTCATAATCTTCATATTTATGACTCGTATTGATGAATTCCTGATTCGTAATGTTTTTTCGAGTATTGTCTTCAATATTCAAGGCAACTCCCATCCAACTTTTTGAAAATGAATGTTCAATCTTTCCAATAGAGCGTAAAAATGAGTTTTCCTCTAGTGTTGAGGTATTAGTTAAATAGCTAGTATTAAATCGTATAAATGTATTCTCGAAATTGAACTGAGATAGAAATTCGTGTTTATTCCCATTGAATAAATCCACATAATTTAAATGGTTAAAACGATAGGTGATAAATTCATCATTTTGATTTTTTAATTCCCATGCTGACTGAAAATAATTCTTCGTGCCTCTATTGGTCAAGAGGTTCCAATCCCGATTGAATTCAATAGATTCCCACCGCTGAAGGGTTCTGAAATTTTTATGTGCGTATTCATGACTTAGAGCAGCAGTTAGTTTCCACTTCTTGTCAATCAATTTTTGCTTCAATGTAACCTTAGCGGCCAGTCCTTTATTTTCTGAATTATCAATAGATGAAAATAAATTCGGGTCATTATTACTCAGTGCAATTTCTGATGTAATTTCTGTTTTTTCTGATGGCTTAATTCTCGATTGAACCACAGCAAATTGTGATTTTGTTGGTGCAGTTAACCGAATGATGGGTTGGTAATCCCCCTGATTGACACCTACGAAGACGAATATGTTCCCGATGGCTGTGGTACGATCCAAAACATAATTCCCATTATTCTGACCCACCTGACTAAAAGTTACCGTGTATAATTCGTCAGTTTCATTTGTCGAATATTCAAAGAAATCGACAATACCATTATTTGATTTTTTATAGAGTATTTTATTTTCATCATAAGTATCCAAAAATGCACTTTCTGCAATCATGGCATTTGGATCGTTTCCTGCATTGGCGAGAATTAATTTTTGGTCATCGCTAAGGTTTTGTTGTAGAGCCTGATTTTTCGCATCATTCTCACTGTAGAAAAAAGCTGAAATCTCGAAATTTTCCTTTTTGTATTCAGCTTCGTTATAGGTGATGAATCGTGTAAAATTCCGATCGGAATATTGGAATTCAACGGTTATCCGCATATCATTAGTTATGGGGTAGGTGGTGTTGAATGTGATTTCACCCAAATTGTAATTGATGATATAATCTTTGTTTTCTCCGCGCTCTACCGGAACCCCATTTACAAATACGCGATCACTACCTTCAATAATTAAAATTGCGGCTTCATTATTTTGTCCGAACAATTTATACGGACCTTGATTACCTTCTACTCCGGTAAATCTGAAATTATTGAATTTGCCTCGCACTACAGCCCCCGAAGCTCCCAAACTGAAATTATCAGACACATTGGCTTTTACCCGTAATCCGGCAATCTGTTTGGTAAACGGGACGAAGAAACTTGTTTTATTGGAGATAGAAATATCACCGGCACGTACACCCCAATTGTCACTAAAGATCTCCATATAAATACGATCGAAATCTGTGAAATTTTGAGAATATCCATTGGTTTGAATCGGAATATTAGTATCGAAAATCCGTGCTTTTAAATTGACATTTTTTGAAAGTTTTCCAGAAATTTCGAGATCAAGAGCCGAATTGGTCACCGCATTTTGATTATTTCCCGAAGTGACGCCACGAGCTATAAATCCACGAGTTTTAAGTCCTTCAAAAAGCTGAACATTTTCTTTTTTATTTGAGGTTTTGAAACGATAAACAGGATCCTTACTGGTTTCTTCTAAAATTAGATTTTCGCTGTAAGGCGTATAAATTTTTGTGACAAATTCAGGGAATCGGAAATATTCTATGGTTATCTGAGGATGCTTCTTCGAATTAATAATTAACAAGGCATTTGAAAAATCAACTTTATAATCGGATGCTTGGATTAACTTTTTGCTTTGGTCGAAAATTTTAAAATTTACCGGATTGATGGGCACAGAATCAAAACGTACCGAGTCTTTTTGGATGCTAACAGAGATTCTTCTAAATGTGGAATTTTCGATTTGGGCTTGCACACTTATGCAACCGAATAGAAAAAGGATTAGAAGTATTTTTTTTGGCATAAATAGTACCTAAGTAACGTAAAAATATACTTTTTATGCTATTGTCTAGATTAGAATAACGATTGTTGTTTGGAAGGACTTTCGTGATTCAACAGCCATTGCTTACGCCATTTTCCGCCTGCATAACCTGTCAAAGATCCGTCAGACCCAATCACACGATGACAAGGAATGATAATTGCAATCGGATTTTTACCATTTGCAGAAGCCACGGCCCGAATCGCTTTAACATCACCAAATACGTTACTTTGCTCTAAATAGGATCGAGTTTTTGAAAACGGAATTTCCAAGAGAATCTCCCATACTTTCCGTTGGAATTCCGTGCCCTGCGGATTCAATTTCAGATCAAAATCCTCTCTTTTGCCATCAAAGTATTCGCTCAATTGCGCTACACAAGTTGATAATGAATCTGGAATGATTGTAGAAATCGGTTGATTGTCAGTTAAAAAAGTCACTTCTTTGACACCCTCATCATCACCAGTGATATGTAATAGTCCAATAGGAGACGATATAACTGCTGATTCAATCATGTTCAAATGCCGAAAACTTCTTTAGAATTCTCGGTGGTTATTTTCGCAATTTCCTCGTATGTCAATCCGTAGATGTCAACAAGTTTATCTAGCACTTTTTCGAGGTAAGAACTTTCATTGCGTTTGCCTCGAAATGGTTTTGGTGCCAAATAAGGAGAATCCGTTTCAAGAACAATATGTTTCAAATCGATTTGATTCAGAAACTGATCAATTTTACCGTTTTTGAAGGTAACAACACCGCCAATTCCCAATTTCATATGATAAGAAATGGCCTGATGTGCCTGCTCTAATGTTCCAGTAAAGCAATGAAAAATACCTCTTAATTTGTCGTCTTTCTCCGTTTCTAAAACCTCAAAGATTTCATCAAAAGATTCGCGACAATGAATGACTATTGGAAGATTTTTTTCTTTTGCCCATCGGATTTGTGTTCGAAATGCTTCTTGTTGCTCAGACAAGAATGTTTTATCCCAATACAGGTCGATTCCGATTTCCCCAACCGCGTAAAAATGTCTGCTATCTAGTAATTCTTTCACATGAGCCAATTCTTCTTTGAAGTCCTCCTTTACAGAAGTTGGATGTAACCCCATCATCAGAAACATATTTTCTGGATGTGATTTTTCTAAATCCAACATTCGATTAGTGTAGGAAGAATCAATGGCAGGAATAAAAAATCGAGAAATTCCTGCATCAATCGCACGTTGAATCATTTCATCTCGATCTTCATCAAATTGCTCCGAATATAAATGGGTGTGAGTATCTGTTATCATCATAATGAAGAAGCAAAATTATTGAATTATTTTTGCAAAAAGAATTCAAAAACATGAAGGTTTTATCTGCGCAGGAATTGCATAATCTAGCCATGAATGTGGTAGGAGAAAAGTTGACAGAAATGGGTTATGAATTTCAGGCGATTAATAGTCAATTGAAAAAACATCCGCAGTTTGTGTTGTATAAAGAGGGAGAACCTACCATTTTTGTATTGGTAAAGGCAACCTCCAACTTACAGCATCCGAACGAGTACGATGTATTGTGGATGGAGACTTTTAAAGAACATGCCATCAAGAACGATGCGAAGGTCTGGTTTGCCGGTGTCGGAATTGCAAACGCCGAATCGGTAGACAATCCTGTATTTAAAGATCAGCCGTACTACCTGGCATTTGAAGATTTTGTCGAAATATTATAACAAAAAAATCACCTTGAGAAAGGTGATTTTTTTATGCTTTTGTCAACGATACTGCTTATTCAGAATCTTGCTCTAATAAATCAAAGAACTGATTTAACTTAGGCATTATAATAATTTTGGTTCTTCTGTTTTTCGCTTTGTTTTCTGGCGTGTCATTTTCTGCAATTGGAATGTACTGACTTCTACCTGCAGCAGTTAAACGCTGAGGCTTAACACCATACTTGTATTGTAATACTCGAACAATAGAAGTAGCTCTTAAGGCCGATAAATCCCAGTTGTCCTGGATGATCTCTCTCTTAATTGGAGTAGAATCGGTATGACCTTCGATCAATACATCCATCCCTGGTTGGTCCTTAATCACTTTTGCAATTTTCTCTAAGACCGTGTATGCATTTTCTGTGATGTTGTAGCTACCACTTTTGAATAATAATTTGTCTGAAATAGAGATAAACACAACTGTTTTCTCAACGTTTACCTCGATATCTTCATCCTGAATACCATCTGTTAGGTTTTTTGTTAAGTGATATTTGATGGCAAGATTGATGGAATCTTTTTGCGTCATTGCTTTACGAATTCCGTTGATATATTTGTCTTTTTCACTTAATTGAGAAATTACTTTCTTAATGTTATCTGATGACGATTGTGTCAAGATGGTTAAATTTTCAACCTGTTTAAGGGCGGTTGATTTGTCAACCTCTAATGACTGCACTTGTTGCGCTAAGCTCATTGTTTTAGTTTCATTCTTCTCTTTTTCAATCAAACATTTTTGCAAGCTCGCTTTTGTAGCTAGAAGCTCTTGTTGAGTGCTATCATGTTTTGATTGCAAAGCAGTAAATTCTTTTTTTGAAACGCATGATGAAAATGCGATTATAAAACTGAATAAAATTGATATTTTTTTCATTACTCTAAAATCTAATAATTCAACCCAAAGTTAATAAATTCGATAGAAACTAAGCTTGATTAACAAAGAATTATGCAAAAATAAGCGGTATTTTTGTCTTGGTTTTTCAAATTTTCTAAAAATGAAAAAATACCTTTTTTTAATTGCGATTTGTTTAATTTTTATTGATTGTTCTGATGATACTTCAAAAAGAATGGAGTTGATGGGCTCGATTTTTGGGACTACCTATAAAATAATTTATCTAGGAGACGCTAAAGATTATTCAAAATCAATCGATAGTATTTTTGAAGCGACAAATAACAGTGTGTCAACGTATATTCCTACTTCCCTAATTTCAAAGGTGAATAAAGGAGATTCTACTATTGAAATTGATACAATTTTTAAAGAGGTATTTGTGAAGTCAAAGGAAATTTTTGATGAAACTGACGGATTTTTTGACCCTACAGTGGGGAGTTTGGTAAATGCCTATGGATTTGGTCCAAAAAACACAAAATTGGATTTGACCAAAACTCAAATTGACTCAATTATGAATTTCGTTGGACTTGATAAAGTGAGTCTGAAGAATAGCCAGATCATAAAATCTAATGCGAATGTTTATTTGGATTTTAACTCAATAGCGAAGGGATTCGGAATTGATTTGGTCGCTCGTTTTTTTGAAGATAAGGGGATTGTAAGTTACTTAATTGAAATAGGGGGCGAAATTCGCACGAAAGGGGTAAAAGACGAGGGAAAACCATGGGTAATTCAGGTTGTAAATCCGGTTGATGCCGAAAATAATGGAGGCTTTACAAAAATTAATTTGTCGGATAAATCAATGGCGACTTCTGGTAATTACAGAAAGTTTAGGATTGCCGATAACGGGACAAAATATGTACATACCGTAAATCCGAAAACCGGATTAGCTCAGGAAAGTAATTTGTTGAGTGCCTCGGTAATAGCAGCCTCAGATTGTGCAGACGTCGATGCCTACGCTACAGCGATTATGGCTATGGGATTAGAACAGGCAACGGTATTTGTAGAGAAGCGTACTGATTTAAAAGTTATTTTAATTTACAATGATTCTACTAACGAGTTGAAAGCATATTCCAATCTAGATGAATAATGTAATCGCGAGAGGTAACCTTTTATACAAACAATAGGGCTACATGAGCTATCCTAAATACGAATTCCGCAATTATTTTCGTTACTTTGTTAGTCCAAAAACAAAATTGTTACATTCCATGAAAAAAGTATTTGTCCTTCTAGGTTTGTTATTTTCAATTACTTCTTATGCTCAAACTAATGATGAAATTGCTGGCGTGTATTTGAAAAGGGCTAGAAAAGTAATTGAAGAAAGTATAGATTTTAAAGAGGCAAAAGTACTTTACGAAAAGGCAATGCGATATGTTGATTCTGTAAAAACCTCAGACATGGCCATGTTGGGCGCGCGCATCTATTTTGAAATGGAAGAATACAAAAAAGCTAAAAAATTATCCAAAAAATATTTTGCGCTTGTCAAGAACCGTAAAAGCGAGGAATACGAAGATCAATTGGAGTTAGCAATTTTAATTACTGAGGAACTCGAACAACAGGAAGAAGAGCAGAAGCGACTGGAAGAAGCGCGCATTAAGAAAGAAAAAGAAATTAAGTTCATCGATTCCCTAAAAATGGAATGGCGTGCCAAAGCCAAATCGATGGCATTGCCATTTGATAGTATCTATGCATTTAATAAAAATCAAGTTGCCATTTATAGTAACAAGGGAAAACTTGGCTTATTAAATGATGTGGCAGAAGTTATTATTGAGGCAAATGACTTTGAGGACGTAGTATCATTTGATGGTATCCTAATTTTTAAAGACAAAGTTAATGAACCCTCAAAATTATACTATTACAATACATCGACGGCCGAAGGTTTTGATGTTCCTGCATTATCGACGTACAATACACTGTCCACGCATTATGGAACTATAATGTTACCAAGAGCTAATGGACAATTGGTTACCTATCCTAACAATTCATATGAGCCCTTTATTTTTGATTTAAATTCGAAATCTTTGGTGCGCCTGGAGAATCAGAAAGATGTATTTAAAAATCTCCGAAAATCCGATGCTATCGATAAATACAACAATGATGGTGAAGTAAAAAAGGATAAAAATTGGTATACTTTTGGCGGTCATCTTGGTGGTGGAGTTCATCCTTTATATAAAGAAAATTACGTATTGAGTGGTTTCCTTTTTTCTATTGATGGTACCTTTATGTCGACAAAAACCGATTATCAATATTTAGGGTCATTTTACAATAATACCATGCAGGCCATTAAAGGAAATGAAACCATTTGGGTGAATCAAAACGGAACGAAGATCAGTGCGGTAGAAGATGGATCGAAAGGGTATTCGGGAGAGTCTAGAATTGTAAAAACTAATGGTGGCTTCCATATCATGCAGGGAGATAAAATTGTTTCAGGTGAGGATAGATTAGAAACAATTGAAGATTTTGTTGCCCGATTCTTTAAAAAGTAAGGCAATTTTATTTGAATACGACAGGTAGGATTTCTCCTTTCTGTAATGCATATCGTTCTAGTAAATCTGGAGCGATTTTTTTTGTGTAATCAATTTCTTTGACTGTAAATCCTGCTTCCCGAAGTCTGTCGAAATAATCAAGACCATACACTCGAACGTGATCATATTGTCCGAAAATTCGAGTTCGCTCCTCTTTATTGGTTATACTATCATCTTCAAATGTCTCTATTCGATTGATGTCTTGAGGTACCTGGAAAATCCCCCATCCACCAGGTTTTATCACACGGTATAATTCTGCCATCGCCTTTTTGTCATCAGGAATATGTTCCAGGACATGATTGCAGAAAATAACATCAAATTCATTGTCTTCGAAGGGTAAGTTGCAAATATCTGCCCTTACATCTGCGAGTGGAGAATCCAAATCAGAAGTTATATATTCTAAATTCTTTTGTTTTCGAAACCGCTTATAAAAACATTGTTCAGGTGCAATATGAAGTACGTTCTGTTGATTGTCTTTTGTGAAAAAGTCGGTTTCCTCTTTCAAATACAACCACATCAATCGATGTCTTTCTAGCGAAAGAGTAGAAGGCGATAATGCATTCGGACGTTGAGTCTGATACCCGTAGGGCAGTAGCTTACGAAAGCTTTTTCCATCAATGGGATCCGTAAATCTGTTGCCTTTTAAATAGAGAATAAATAAAGGCTTTACCCAATAACTCACCTTGATTAACCAAGGTCTTGGAATCGTATTCAGTATGAGTTTGAATAGTTTCATTTAAACCACTAATGGTTCTTTTCGAAAAGGCTCTTCTTCATCACTCTCAATTCCTAAAGCCTCGTAGATATATTTAAATGTAGATAGTAATTCAGGTTTACCGTCAACAATGGCTACATTATGCTCAAAGTGAGCCGATGGTTTCTTATCTAAAGTCGTAATTGTCCATCCGTCGCTATGCTGACGAATTTTTTGAGTACCCATATTAATCATGGGTTCAATAGCAACGACCATCCCTTCAACAAACTTTTTACCGCGACCACGTTTCCCATAATTTGGCATTTCTGGATCCTCGTGCATTTTACGTCCAAGTCCATGTCCAACCAATTCTCGAACTACCCCATAACCATGGGGTTCTACATATTTTTGAATGGCATACCCAACATCACCTACACGATTGCCCAATTTGAACTCTTTAATTCCAGCATATAAACTTTCTTTGGTAATGCGCAAAAGCTTTTCTGTATCTGTATCAATCTCACCAACGGCAAAAGTATACGCATGATCTCCGTAAAAGTCATTCTTAATCGCTCCGCAATCAATAGAAATAATATCACCTTCTTTTAATGGTTTTGTAGTTGGAATTCCGTGAACCACTTGTTCGTTCGGGGATATACAAAGCGTATTCGGGAAATCATACAATCCTAAGAAACCAGGAATGGCGCCTTCAGAGCGAATAAAGTCCTCAGCAAGTTTATCCAGATATAAGGTAGTTACTCCAGGTTTCACTTCTTCGGCAAGCATTCCTAGTGTTTTTGATACCACTAAGGCACTTTCTCGCATTAATTCAATTTCTTCTTTTGACTTTGGAATTATCATTACTTCAAAATGAACTGCAAAAGTATAAGATTATACGGACTTTTTAATCATTATCATAGGAATGCTTATACAGCTCTCCAGAAATGATTTTTAAAATATCTTTTTCTATGGATTCTCTTGGATATTCAACGAAACGACCTACTTCTTTTCCTCGTCGGTAGAAAATGAACGTTGGGATTCTTATGATGTTGAATCCAGCTTCTAAACTATCTGGGGTTCCCTTGCTACGATTGACAGTTATTAACTCTAGATTCTTTTCGTTAAAGCCCGTTTGATCAAGGATTTTGTAAAATCGAGGCGTTTCTCTCTTGCTGTCCTTGCACCAAGTACCCATATACCCCTTAATTTTAAATTTCTTGATTTTCTTTCTGATTTTATCAATCACCACACTATCAGTTTGGTAGTATTTGTACTCTTCATCAAACCAATATTTAAAAGAGGGATCAACGAAAGAAGTTCGATTTGCAATACCGATGAGGTGACCCTGTTTGTTCTTTTTTGCCGTGATTTTCTGTTGTGCATCACAGTTGAAAAAGACAAAGCACAAGGCGAAAAC
>Ga0213864_10000403_pt1 | contig 19500 bp, 28 predicted proteins | sample PICome_5_FD_160078 | JGI IMG/M metagenome (GOLD analysis project Ga0213864, IMG submission 160078) | Coastal seawater microbial communities near Pivers Island, North Carolina, United States - PICO247 | ecosystem: Environmental > Aquatic > Marine > Coastal | place: USA: North Carolina... | reverse complement strand
CGCGTCGCCGATAGCATCGGTGCTATCCGACTTGTAGCAGGACCCATCCGTCCAAATCTCCAACTTCACATCACCATCCACTGACAACGCGACGATAAAACACATGCTCCCCGAACTCTCCGAGAGCAGGTCGGGTAATTTCGATGATGTCGCCCACGGAGGCACGGACCGAAGCAAGGCCCGGGTCAGACGCGAAGATGGTTGGGAGTTGACTTTGCTTGAGGCCCTCCCGTGCAAGGAATTCTTTCGCCTCAGCCACCGTCAGGCGACGGTGCTGGCACATGAGGTAGTGTCCCTCCATGGTCCACGCAGCACATCCTCTGACAAAAGCCTACTCCACGCTCGGGGGGCTATCGTTGGTATAGACCACCGCCCGCCACAGGTAATACGCCGTGAAGAGCGCCCAGAAGATGAGGCCGGGGCGGAAGCCGTTGACGAACCAATCCAATGCGGTATAGAGGCCGAAGAAGAGCGCTGCAAACCAACACATGGTAGCATGGACCCAGATGGGCACGACACTTTCCGCTTGGAGGCCGTTTTCGCCCCACGGGTCACTGGCCGTGTACATCAGAGACCCTTCATGATGGCGTCGATGTCGTCTTCCTCGTCGTCATCGTCATCGTCATCTTCGTCGTCCCAGTCCTCGTCTTCGTCCCACTCCCAATCTTCGTCATCGTCGTCATCGTCGGAGTCTTCGTCATCGAGGTCTTCGGCCTTGACCTTGGGGTTCTCCTTCTTGTCCTCGTCGAGTTCATCCCAATCAGCGTCATCGAATTCGTCGTCCCACTTGGCGGAGCCCTTGCCCTTTGGCAAGCGAATGGGTGGGCGCTCCTTCTTTGCTTCCTTCTTCGGCGCCTCTTCTGGGGCTTCGTCGTCATCGGACATGTCGGGTTCACCCTCACCGTCGTCCATTTCGAGGCTGGTGAGGTTGAGGTGCTGGTTCTTCTTGAGGTCCAGCCCCTTCAGGAATCCTTCGAGTTTGTTCTCGGCAGAATCCTCGTTCATCGCATTCACTTCAAGCGTCAGGTAATAGGTGAAGGTCTCCATGGTGTTCCCCGTGCATGTCCAGCCACGTTGTGAACATAAAGGAACTGGTCAGGCATCCCTTTGGAGGGCTTTGACTTAAATGCTACAACGTGCTCAGCGTATCATGGCAGCCAACGATGTTATGACCACCACCCGCATCAGGAAATACGACCTTGAGAGGCTGAAGGAAATCTCCATGCCTCGCGAATCGAACTGGGAAGTCATCCAGCGCATCATTGACGACTACATGTCTCGGAGGGTCTGAACGTGGCTCGCTACAACCGTGTCGTCCAAAATATCGAACGTTGCTTTCGCATTCACGAGGAGTCGGACAACGTCCGTGAACTCACCTTCCACGCTATTCGGGATTGGTTGAACTCCAACACCAAAGATGGCGTGACGTCTGCTGGTCTGGCGAACCTTCTGCGCCGCCGCCCTCAATTCCGGCGCATGCGCACGGAGCGCAAGGACGGTTCGAACATCACCACCTCTTTCTGGGCACTCACGGAGAACCTGCCGGAGGCACAAAGCATCCGCGACGGGTGGGTCGAAATTAACCACCCGAAAGAGTCATTACCCGAGCAGCGTATCTGATGTTGCCTCGGGGGCACCTCCTCGGGGTGGCGTTCCCCCCGGGGTAGGGTTGGGTTTCCCTTTCAAGGTATGAGCGCCACCCCACCTCAACCTTTATCTCCGAGTGCAAGACTCTTCATTCCGTCCTGAGGGTTCTCCTCGGGGCGGGGGCCCTCAGGGCGCGTTTCTCTCCCCCCGCTCCACCTTTTCAGCGAGGGTGATAACACACTCCGCAGCGTATAACCAATGGAGGGGGAGCAGCGCTTACGCCCTGCTCCACTACAACCTCCACCCGTGCCTGAGCGAGTGTTATCACTTCTCTCAGCGTATAACCAATGGAGGGGGAAGAGACCCCCTTCAACCGATTAGTCAATCGACTAATGTTGCTGGAACGAAAAGTCAGCCAGAGCGTCGCTCATAGAGTGCTGGCTCGGTAGTGAAGGCAACGAAATTTACGATTAACACGCTCAACTCTCACATCTGAGAGGGCCAGAAATTAGTAGCGTGGGCCTTGGTGGAAACACCTTGAGCCTCATGGCCGCAAGTAATGCGATGGCACCCTTCGGGGTGAACAGAACACCGGCTACCTGCCCGAGAGGGCAGAGACCATTGTGCATGCACTGATGCCCTTCGGGGCTACAACATGCGCCTGACCAGTTCGGCTGAAGGCGATAGTGCATGAGGAAGTCAGAGTGAAAAACAGATGTGAACCCGTACAATCGTGCAAAGAGAGAGTCATGGCGATGCCCGGACACCCCACGGCATTCGCCGTGGGGTTTCTCTTTTGCGTACATTCGTGTCGACTAACGACGCATCAACGGGGGCTCAAGAGTCCCTGCCAATCGTGAAGAACATCCACCTTTTGGTGGCATGTGAACCTGAAACGGTGAACATGACGGAAGAAGACCACAACCTACTGGAAAAGATGGGCATCACGCTCATCATGACCGGGGTTGGAAAACTGAACGCCTGCATGGCTGCTATGAAGAGCGTTGCAGCCGGTGCTGATTGGATTATCAACATCGGAACTGCTGGCTCTATGACTGAACCCAAAGGGACGGTCATGCAAGCGCTTGGCTACGCTCAGCGGGACGTCGATGCGACGCTCATTATGCGTACCTTCGTCCCTGACTTCCCCAAGTTCCTCATACCGTTTGAGAACGACATCGTCCTGAGGCCCAAGAGGCTTCTCAACACCGACCTTGTTCAAGGTCTGGTGTTCACGGGCGATAACACCCACGGTTTCACCGAGACCAACGAGTTGTACCCAGCGTTCGACTGTGTCGAAATGGAGGCCTACGCAATCGCAAAGGTCTGCCTCGATGCAGGGATTCCCTTCGACTCCTTCAAATTCATCAGCGATGGTGCTGGTGAAAACGTCGGAGAAGAATGGAACCAGAACGCTGACAGCATCCCTTGGACGAGCCTCCTACGAATGATTGCAGAAGGCCTCGGTTCTCAGTGACCAACCCACCCCTTGCATTTCGATGCAAGGCGGTATTCGTGACCAAAAATCACCCCGAGTGCCCTTGCGGATGCAAGGGCGTATTCGAAAAGCACGACGACCGCTCCTATGGATATTGGGAGTGCCCCCGCTGCGGGGAAGACTCAGACCGTGATGTCGGTCTGCCGTGCTTTGAATGCGAAACCCACGTCGATGCGCGCTACCTGCGCAGCCTCGAAGAACGGATTAGCATCATCCCTGTGCTCAAGATACGCATCGAAACCGATGAATACATCTATGAAGAGTACGAGGAGGCCTGAGCCTCCATTCGACTACCATGTCAGAAAAGGAAATCGAATCCGAAAATGTGCGACTGAGGCAAGAGGGGCGTATTGCATACGAAGCCCTCGGCAGCAGGAAACCAACAGAAGGTAATTGGCCTGAGGGCCACAAGAACCTCGACTACCAGTATCAAATTAGGTACATTTGCTCACTGTGTCGACATGTGTCGAACGAGCAGTTCTTGATTTACTGGAAGGGGGAGAACGGCCACCCAGAGTATGCGCCATACACCTGCGAAGGGTGTGGCGAAAAACTCAGCCGGGTGGACGACACTCCGCTTTGGAAGTTGGACGCAGAGAAGAGCAACAACGTCATCGCTGCTGCTCTCATGCGTCACTACCCTGAGTGACCCGCTTCAAGCGCACAACCAACCACCTCATCGAGGTGTACAACAGACCTCAGTATGTCAAGGCGTGCTGGAGTCATCCGTGAGACATCATGTCGAACAACAACGAAAAAGAGGACCAAAGCCGTGGTCCAGCCCAAGAGGAAGGAAAGCGCATTGTCAAACAAATGAACACGACGAGGAAGCGAACGACAATCCACATCAAGGGATACGTCATTCGAGCCTTCCACATTTACGACGAACGCAATGTATTCTACGAATACGCAAACCCACACAACGTGTACTGCGACGATTCAATCGCCTGCCGATACTGGGGCTACACCAGCACAGATGAAATTCTGGCTGCTGGCGGAGACCGCGGGAGGCCCCGCGGTTTTGACAGTCTCAACACCATTCTGGAGAAACCCGTTTTGCCGTTCAAAGACGAGCGGGACGCTGTTAACGCTTGGATGGAGGAGAACTTCCCCGGAGTTCCTCACATCATTGGCTACGCCAACATCCAGCCGGGAATCATTGATTCAGCAAGGAAATTCCTCATCCGCCCACGCCATGAGTGGGCGCTTTACGGAAAGTGGTACGACCTCGGTTGGTCGGACCTCATCATGTTTCCTGAACTGCTGAGCATCAAGGATGGAGAAGACTTGGCCCCAAGTTGGGTCCGAAACTACTGGAAAAATCCAAGAATGAGCATGAAAGCGCTCATTTTTGAACACCCAGAGTTCTTGCGAGTCAAACTCCGACCCCAAATTCTCAGCAGAACGAAACAGACTCCGACTTGGTATCGTATCAACCTGAACGACACCAAGGAGCCTGCCGACGGCGAATCGAATCTGACCGAAAACGAGTACACTTGCTGCGAATGCGGCTGGGAAACGAAACTGGTCAAGCCACTCAGCCTCCGGGCGGGATGGCCGACCACGCAAAAGCCCTACCAAGGCTACTGCGAGTCCTGCACGCCGCAAATCTCGAAGTACGATGGCCTCGAAGAACTCTTCGCGTGAGATTCATTTGTTTCGACCACCATCCACCTCACTGAGGTGTACAACGCCCCTAACCCGCCAAGGCGGGGGATGGGGCCCCAAAACCGCCGAGTGGATTGGGCCATTTCCTACGGGAACCCCCTAACTGCTTGGCATTCGTGTCCAAACCTGAACACAACCTACGCCCTCTTCCATTTTTGGAGGGCGCAATCAAGCGTTCCAATGAACCCCATTCCCGGGACTCCTATCAGGGAGTCAGACGGGGTGTCGAAATCAGCCAAGAATACCTCTTCGGAGAATACGCTTGGGAAGCAGAAAACGACACAAAGAAGGGACGCAACTTCAAGGACTACTACTGCCAATGCAGCCAATACTCACCATTTCATGGTAAGTGCTTGCGACCTCACACGACGTCGTATTGGGCTTGGGCTGAAAGATGCACGGGCGAGCAAAACGCTACCCCCGCTGGCTATTCCCAGTGTGGCTACGTCGCCAGAAACGGGCATATTTGTATGCGCAGCAAAGGTCTGGGTGAATTCTACTGTGCTCACCACCAAACCCTCTTCATCATGAAGAGAAAACGGAGTGCCGAATAACCGGCAACCCAATCGTGTCTGAAAACGACAACAAGGAGGGCGTGGCCTCCGAAGAAACGACCACGGATGAGAAGAACCTGCGAGAGGCGAACCTGCAAAGGGCGGACCTGTACGGGGCGGACCTGTGGAGGACGAACCTGCGCGAGGCGGACCTCGGGCACGCGAACCTGCGCGAGGCGAACCTCGGAGAAGCGAACCTTGAACTGGCGCGCATGGACAGGGCGAACCTGCGAAATGCGAAACTGTTCAAGGCGAACCTGAACTTCGCGGACCTGACTTGGGCGAACCTGCGCGGGGCGGACCTGTACAAGGCGGACCTGAGCGAGGCGAGGGGCCTGAGCGAGGCGATTCTGCCTGAAGGCTGGCGCGAGGCGCTGGAAGCCGCAGGACTCATCTGAAGTGGAACATTACACCACGATACGCCAACCGGCGTGGCCGGTCCCCCCGTCCTGCGGGGCGGGGAGGACCCTCAACCGTCAATCGTTTCGTCGTGCGAGAAAAATGTCGAACGACAAGACACAACTGATTGAGACTGAGGACGATGAACCTTGCTGCAACTGCTGTTGCTGCTACGGAGTGTACTGCGGCAACTGTGGTTGCGGCTGGTGCGACTGCTACTACGGCTACGGCGATGAAGAAGAGTAATCACACTTCACTCTCAATCACGGACTACGCGAGACTGTGGCCTGCCCACCCACAGTTGATATTCAGGGCAACCGTCAATCGTGCCAGAATTGGTTATCATGCGTGGTGTCCCCGGCTCGGGGAAAACCACCCTAATTCAACAAAAGTATTCCCAGCACTATGTGTGCTCGGCTGATTTCTTCTTTGAGGAACTGGCCGACAAGAACGGGACGTCCTACATCGAGGAATTCAAGCCGTGGATGCTATCGCAGGCCCACGCTTCCTGCTTGCGGGCGTTCATCCTGATGCTTGATGGTGTCAACGACCTCGTCGTCGACAACACCAACTCGCAGAAGTGGGAGTACGGCAACTACATCCTGCTCGCTCAAGCGGCGGGCTACGATGTGGTCATCGAAGAGATGCCCTGCAAAAGCATCTCTGATGTCCGGCGCTACCACAAGCGCCAAACTCACGGCGTCCCTTGGGAAGCCATGGAAGCGATGTTCAATCGCTGGGAAACGGATGAACGGTTCAAACCGTGAAATCCAATCGTATCTGCACGAGTGATAACACCTCGTGCAGCGTATATACAATGGAGGGGGAAACACCCCTTCAGTCGTGAATGATAACCTCATTCATCAAGGTGTGGAGGTGGTCAATTTGACCCCACACGCCGTGAATGTATGCACTGAGGATGGCGACATCCTCGTGTCCTACCCCCCATCGGGCACTGTGGCGCGCTGCGTCAAGTCCGAAGTCAAGGTGGGTAGTCTGAACGGCGTGGACATCATGTCCGTTCACATGGGCGAGGTCTATGACCTCCCCGAACCCCGCGAGAACACGGTTTTCATCGTCTCTCGCATCACCGCTTCGGCGGTCCCAGAGCGCAGCGATGTGCTCTGCACCAACGGTCTCGTCCGCGACGAGGCGGGGAACCCCTTTGGGTGCCTCTCCTTCTCGAAGGTCTGAGCCAATCGTTAGAGGGGTAATTCCTCTCGGCCCGGAGGCGCGAAACGTCTCCCCTGCCGGGAGCCCTGTGAAAACCGAAGCCCATGATTGAACAGTGCATGGGCCCAGATTGCTAACTGTTCCTTCCGTGGAGATGACTCTGGCAAGTCTGAGCCTCACCACGGTCGAGCCATGAACAGACGTTCGTGAAAGCCTGAGATGGTATCAACGGCCCAACGAACAGATGTTCTGAGGCACTTTCACCAATCTGAGACCGGAATTCGACGGAATATCCGGCTTGGAGAGGGAAAGTTGTTCGAGTGTTATCACTCCCTTCAGCGTATATACAATGGAGGGGAGAGAACCCTCAATCGTGAACCCGCGAGGGGAATCCATGAGCCCGGGCTTATAATCCGGGTGACTTGGGAGTGGCTGAAAAATAGGAGGGCTGAGTTCCTCCGGCTGGCTTGCAGGCTGGCTTAACAGCACCGTCAAGGGGGTTAGCACCCCGGAGGGACCGAACCGAGAGGGAACGTTCCGAATCCTGTAAAGGGACAACGGCGGGTTTGGCAGAAAGTGTTACACTCAAAGACTGATGTTCATCAGGAACTGTCATTGTGGGCTGAATAATCCCACCTCCACCCCAAGTATTCGTAGTCAATCGTGCCCCGCGAGGGGCCAGCACCGGTTGGGCCGCAAACCCTTCCGGTGAACGGAGTGACCGAGAAAGCGCACTGAGTGCGCGGCCCTAATTTCCTTTGAGGGGTAAGGTATCACAAAGTACGGAGGCACTGCCTCCTGATGCGGCCTCAGTGATGAGCGTCGTATCTCCCTTAGCCGGGACACTGTGGGTTGCAGGCTGCAACCTGCTCGGAGGTGCAGACCTCCCTCCCACAGTCCCGGCAGTCGTCTATCGAAGAAGAAAGTCAGCAGATGCAAATCCGCTGACTTTTTTCTTTTGCGTGGTGTCGTTAGCCTGAGTATTGCTCGGGCGAGCGCCCCAATACGTCGATAGTCCCGTAAGCCGTCGTCTGACAAGGGCGGCTGCGGACTTGTTAGTCAATCGCAACAATCGCAGCACACCATGAATGACTCTCATTCGTGACCTAACCGTCCCACATGGTGTGCTGAAGGAATGAGAGTCTGTATGAGGGAAGCCTTCCCTCGGGGAATACGGACGTAGGGTATCGACTTTCTGGACGCCGTCGCAAGACGTGTTAGTTCCGTGGGACGAACGCTGCACCAAGGTTAGGACATAGGGAGGGTGCCCAGCAGGCATCAAAGCCCTCCCGCCCGGAGCGGTCGGTTAGCAGCCGTCGCTCCACCCGTGACAGGTCACACAACGAAAAAGAGGCCTCGGAATGCTCCGAGTCTCACTCAATCTGTCAAGAACGCCGCGCCATCCGCATACGTCGTCAAAAAGCGACGACATCGGAAGGAGGCAACGCAGTGACGCCACCGGCGTCCTGCACTCGGTGACAATCATGTCAACCACCAACAACAAATCTGCTGGAGGGAAGTCGTCCTCCAGTGGTGGCCGAAAGGGCCAAGGAAAGCGCAACCAAGCAGAGCGTGGCAACACGCGCAAGACGAACGACAAGAAGGGCAAGGGCAACCAAGGCCCACTCACCGTGGCACGACTCAACATCGTGGCCTCGGCACAGTGGGCGCTCATGTTCATCCAGCAGATGCTGAACTTCCCGGTCAAGGGCGCCAAAATGCTGGCCTCCACCGTGGACGACATCATCTGGCAGATGACCACCATGCCCGTCTTCACGGCGGACCCCAACTTGGCCATCGACACCTTCAGGGAACTGAAGGAGAAGGGCCACACTGATGCCTACGGGCGCGGGTTCACCTTCGAGACCTTCAAGGAGTTCCTCAGTGCACACCCCGTTCTGCGCCGCCTCAGACTGAGGCACGACAAGGGCCTGACGGATGCTCTCTACGGAAAGCACACCCGTCCGAAAGTCAACAAGGCTGCTGACGCGGCCTTCAACGAGGGGCACGAGGCGTATCAAAAGCGCTTCGGGGCCTTCCTCAAGGAAAACGACCTCACCGTTGAGTCCTTCAAGGCATTCAGCGACAAGGTCAAGGAAACCTTCTGGAAGACCTTCAACCCCAACTACAACCCTGACGCGAACTACGCCATCTGGCAGTTCGACGACACCACCTCCGGCACCGTGACCGCTCGCAAGGGCGACATCGTGTCAAAGTCGCAATTCCGCACCCTCTTCTCGGCTCAATACCGATTGGAGGGCAAGGAAGCACCGTCCCGGGCATACCGTCTGAAGGGCACCGTCAAGGTGCACCCCAAGATGGCGATGGCCCGTGACAACGCTGACTCCAACCGGAAGACCAAGGGCGACCCCGTCGAAGTGAAAATCGACTGGGTCGCTGTGGAGATGCCGAGCAAGGGCGCGGGCGAGTTCTATCTCAACCGCATCATGCACCTCGGTGACGACACGGTCAACCCCGCTTACGGGCACCTCCTGAACGACGGAGGCGTCAAGAAGCGCTGGGACAACGCTGGTTGGATGCGACTTGGCTGGAGGCCGGACCCACGACTCGCTCACGCCTACGGGCCTGAGGTCGCTGCGGTCCTGTCGGACTACAAGGTGAACGTCGATGACGCTGTGGCCACCATGACCAATGGTGGTTCGCTGCACTACGTCGACGGACACTGGGTGATTGCCGAGGCAACGGTTGCTGAGAAGCCACCGAAGCCCGCCAAGAAGCCCAAGTTCCCGGCTGCTCGCGGACAGAACAACGACAACGACGAGGACGAGGCTCAACCCATCAACGTGGGCTAAGCAACATCCCGTCAGGTCCCAACGAAGACCTCCCGGCCTATCAACGAAGCCGAGCAAGCCCGCAAGGGCGGATTCTGGGTGGAGGCAACGCATCCCAGTGCAACCCCGGGCATTCTGCCCACCACGCACCGTATGAGGGTTCCATCCCCTGCGGCGCACCCGTCAATCAACTGACAAGAAAAAGCCGATGGCCTAACAGCCGTCGGCTTTTTCTTTTGCTCCCCCGTGGAGCACTCGTGTCCGTAGTACGGAAAACACCAACCAACCTTGAGGGTTGGAAGAAGGAATACCTCATTGAGGCCCTTCAGGAAATGTTCGGCGCCGAGTGCGTCATTGTCGCGAATGAGGGCGAAAAGGTCCCTGTTCGTGGTGAACGGAGTGGCCGCCAACTCGAAGCAGACATCGTTGTCCGCCTCGGGAATACTGGCGACATCGGGTTTGAGGTGAACTCAAACACTGGCAACTACGAGGTTGTCGCTGACTGGTACATGATTGGCCAGCACAGGGAAAAACTCGCAGCGGCTGGTATCGAGAACACCGACCGTGTCTCCGTTGTCTCTGGAGTTCTCCAGAAGACGAACCACGCTTTCGTGAAGAAGAGCCTGAAAAAGAAGGGATTCAAGAAGAGCACGCTGAAGAAGACAGTCGATGCCGACGGCAACGAGTGCTACGAAGCAGTGTTCACCAAGGGGGGATTCTGAATGAAGAACAACGAAGAAGTCAAGGTCCGCTACTACCCAGACGGACGAGTCACCATTGAAACGCACGGCCTCAAGGGCGTCAAGTGCGAAGAGGTGACGAATGATGTATTCAAGAAGTTGGCAGCAGGACGCGGTGAAACCAAAAACACCGCAGAACGCTACCAAGGCGGAGACGGTTCCAAGCGGACCCTCCGACAGGGCTGATACGCCCAATCGGGAATCGGCAGAAATGCCTCCGAGGGGAGAAATCCCCGATGACGGATAAAATGCTCTCGCGGGTGCGCATGCGCACGCGGGACGCAAGACGACCGACGTCAGCACGACGCAAAAAACTCGCGGTGGCGCATGCGCACCCGCGAGAGCGGAAAGTGTTGCCGAGCGAACAGCCATTGGAAGAGCGAGCATTACGCGTTCGCCAGCACCATGGTAACTCGCAAAGAAACATCGACAATGAATACGACAAAAACTACCTGATGACGAGGAGTTCTCGAGACACTCGACCGCTCTTCGTCGAAAAACCAGCGACAACGTGTGTTAGTGCAGGACCTGTGGGAAAAACACAGCCTTGCACGCCGGGATTTCGTGTCAGAAATGACATGGAATCTGAGGTGCACGGAAAGTTGGTATCCTGAAACAGAAGATAGTTGAACTGCCAATGATAACGTATGTTCATGGCAGAAACTGGAACCTACGCGAACACCACTTCGACTGACATCGCCCGAATTCAAGAGGCGGCGAATGAGAATTGGACCAGCGCTAATGGACGCCAGTCACAGCAAACTCTTCTTGCCAAAGGCAATGCCAATGAAACGGTATCAGGAGAAAAGGGATTGTCAAACCAAACAGCAAGGAATCTGGTCAACGATTCAGATTCCAACCTTGCTGGAGGAAATGTTCCTGCAACGAATCAAATGGAAAACGGTCCGCCCACCCGGGTGGAGACCGAGTTTCAACGATGAGGGAGGATTAACGTTCGTTGAGATGGTAATCAGGCACCAAAGAGTGCTCGACGACGTTGTCAACAGCAGAGAGGTTCTGAAAGAACCAACAAAAGAACTACTCAAACGAGTAACCATCACCAAATCAATTCCCTGAGGGGGCCCAGTAGGCCAATTACCTCGGGATAACATTCTGAACAGATGTTGCGGGGACCTGAGACACGAGATTCTACTCGAAGTTCAGGGCCCCCGGCATTCCTGAGTTCCTTCAGGCGATGACAACATCACACATGTCAGAGGACATCGACTGGTAATTCCAAGTTGAAGACCTCGACAGTTTAGTCGCACGGCGTGCTTGGATGTTCCATCCAAGACTAACCGTCGGGAGAAATCTGCTACCTAACTTGTCGACAGACTTGCTTAGAAGAGGGAGTAATCCCGCAGCGGAATTGTATGCTGTCACGACTACAACATGTGTTATGTCTGTCCTGAGGCCAATTCTTGGTATCAGGACGTCAGAGAAAAAGTTCTGTCTCAAGATTTGGAGATTGTAATTCTCGTATTGCGGATTCAATTCCGCTGTCGAGAGACGCAAAGTTGGGACCTTGAGTCCTGTCTGTAAAACACGCGTGGTGGGTAATGCTACCTTTCAGGTAAAGGGTCTTCCCCGACCTGAAGTTCATTTACCCGTGCGCTTCTGCTCTATTCCCACCAGTATAGAGTGATTTAGTCAATCGTGTCCGCAATGGATATTTTGGATACCCGCCTACATGAGTGCGCTGCTGCGTCCATGGCTGGTATCGCAATCAGCAGCCCAGAAGAAGATGAAGTGGTTCGTCGCGTGTGTGATTTCGCACTGCGCATCGCCCCTTCGTTGAACCGGGACAATGGAAACACCCGAAAGGTGTACGTCTGGCACCAATCCACCGGCTTCCGCCGATATGGATTGTTTGACCGCGACGACGCTGGCCGTTTGATTCCTGTCGAGGAACTGAGTGAAGACGACGTTCGTTCGCTTGCCTGTCGCCCCATCGCGGGTGACGTGGTCGAGACTGACGATTACGATGACATCTTCGCATTCATCCGCGACTACGACCCGAGGCAACAGAATTCTGGTGCTATGTTTGTGCTATGTGATTGGCACAACTTCATCGGCTCTCAACCAAAGGAGCCGACTGCTATCGACGCCCAAAAGGTCCTTCTCAAGGAAACCTCTCAGGCCGGTAGCGCAAAGACCGTTGTTATGCTGAGCCCTTCTCAGTGGAACATCCCTGTCGAATTGGAGCAAGTGGTCCGCGTTGTGGACCTGCCCCTACCTGACAAGGGAGACCGCATGGATAAGGTTCAGGGGTACGTCGATACCTTCCGTAACAACCCGGAACAGCACAGCGCTTACAGCAAGGCCGCCGAACTCACCGACCGCGAGGTCGAGATGGTGGCTGACGCTTGCGCTGGACTCACGCTCTTCCAGATGGAGAACACCCTGTTGATGTCCCTCGCCACCGAGGGAACCTTCAGCAAGACTTTCATTCTGCGAGAGAAGCGCGAGATGTTGAAGAACCAAGGCATCGAACTCATTGAGCCGAAGTCTGGTTATGGAGACGTTGGTGGTCTTGAGCCTGCAAAGGACTGGGCCCGCCGATACCGAAACCGCTTTTCGCAAGCGGCCTTCGATTTCGGATTCAAGCGTTATCCGCGTGGCATGTTCATGACCGGCATCCCCGGTTGTGGCAAGTCGCTGATGTCCACCGTCCTGTGCAAGGAATGGGGACTGAACGGTATTCGCATCAAGGCGAGCGACCTCAAGGGGTCGCTGGTCGGCGAATCTGAGCAGAAGACTGCAAACATCATCAAGATGGCCGAAGCCAACGCACCATGTATCATGGTGGTGGACGAGGCTGAGAAGATGTTCGCTTCGACTGACGCATCCCGCGACGGCGGCGCCTCCCAAGGTGTCCTGTCGCTGTTCCTGACTTTCATGCAGGAATCCAACAAGGGTGTGTTCGTGGTCTTCACGCTGAACAACATGAGCGCCCTACCACGGGAACTCATCGACCGTTTCGAGGGCCGGTTCTTCTTTGACCTGCCCTCCGACAGCGAGCGTGCTGAAATTTTCAACATCCACATCAAGCGATTCAATCGCGACCCTGCGAACTACGACATCGAGGCTTTCGTCAAGACGACGGATGGCTTCAACGGTCGTGGTATTGAGGCAGCCGTGGCGGAAGCCTTCGGTGTCGCCTTCGCAGATGGTGGGCGTGAACCAACCAACGACGACTTCGCGTCGGCCTTCGACGTCATCGGCGCTGCCGCTGACCAGAAGACCGTCGAGAGCCTCCGTGAGGAAGCCAAGGCGAAGCAACTGATGACGGCAAACCGGGTCAACGAGCAGGCTGCGGCCTCTTCTGCGAGCCCAATGGACTTCAGCCGAGTCTGAGTCCGCCCGCCCTTCGGGGCAATCGTTCGATGAACATCTGTGGGGGCGTCTGTCCCCACTCCCTTTTTAGCGGTCCGATAGAGGGCCAATCGTGCGAGCCATTTGGAATGGACGAACACCGGAGACGTTGAACATGGCAGAAATGCTGACGGCTCTGGCAATTTACCATGTGTACGAGAAAGAAGGTGACGACTACCTTGAGGCAACGAAGAATCGACGCCTCCCATGGGTCCTCATCCGCGACATTCGCGGAACTGTGACCAAGGACGTCATCGCCGGATTCAACCGCCTCTTCCAAGAGTCGGTTGGGCTTCTCCGTGAGGCATGGAACGCGGACGAAAAGGTCCGAGAGGAAATGAAGGCGAGGATGGAAGCCGGGGAATTCAACCCTGCGCTTGACTTCGTCAGCAACCCCAAGATGAAGAACGCGGTTGGTCAGGTCTTGCTTCGGCAGGCTGACATCCGCGAGGGACTACTTGGTCCCGAAGCCTTCGAATTTGCGGCTGAGAAGATGCCCCCTGCTCTTGAAGAAATGGAGCAATTTGTGGGCGAAGTGCTTGCTACTGCTGGTGCCTTTGTGGTGCAAGAAATGCAGCGGCACTCCCTGCGTCCGATGGACGTCAACGCGCTGGATGTGACCATCCGAGCCATCGACGAAAACGGACCGCTTGTCGAATTCAACATCGACGAGAGCGTCGTCTTCAGCAACGACCAGAAGGAAGATGCCAAGCCCGAGAAGGGCAAGGACAACGGTTTCAACCCCATGTATGGTTGAGACCAATCGTGACCTTGATAGCCACCGGTTATCAGACCACACGCGCGGGCGTGCGGGGAAGTCTTGATGGAACGGTATCATACGCATATTGATGCTCGAGCCTGATAGCCAACCCTACTGGGAAGGAAAAAGAGTGCACCTTTTGAATTCCCGAACACGACAACATGACAGACACGGTTGAAAATATAGATACCACCCCCTGTAAGCCCCGCAACCGTGCCATCAATCAAGGTGGAAATCAACTGTGAGACGTGGGAAGAGTTCGTTGAATTCTTCGGACCTCTCATGGCCAATGCACAACCCGAGGTGGAGACCGTCGTCAAGGCCATCGTGCCGGACGCTGTCCCTGAACCTACCGACGAACCTGAGCCCCAACCTGAAAAGGAAGAGGCTGCGGAAAAGACCCATGCCTGTCGAGGCTGTGAAGCGGTGTTGGTTGTAGGAGAAAACTGGTATCCTTCGCAAGCGAAGATTAGCAACTACCGGTGCAAATCCTGCCAGAACCAATACAACGCCGAGCGGAAGAAGGCTAAGGAAAGCGGGGAATCCCCGAAGACCAACAAGGGACGACCGCGAACCCGAACGTGCAACGAATGCGGCACCAAAGACACCCCACAGTGGCGAATGCACAAAGGGGAACGTGTGTGCAACGCATGCAAGATGCGCTTCCGACGGGCTGAAAAGTCGACTGAGGAAGGGGAACAGAAGCAAGAGGAAACCAAGCAGAAGCCAAAGAGCCGACGCAACCTCGCGTGGACGACCAAGCCTACGGGAAATAAGAAGGGCAAGGGAAAGAAGAAGGCGAGCAAGCCTGCTGACCCCGAGCCCACTCAAGAGCAACCAAAGACTCGTCCAGTGAACGACATGTTCACGGCGGCTTACGACGCCATGGCTACGGCCATCGCGTCCACGTCGATGGCTGACACCAACAGCATCCTCGAGACCATCAACGTCACCGAGGCCGAGCAAGAGATGGCGACTGAAATCGTCATGAAACTCATGCGCGCTGCTGCTGGCCACGCCAAGAACGAGTTCAACATTGGGACGGGTGACAACCCAACCCTGCTCTGTTTCAGCGCTGGAGCCACGCTCCCGTCGCTGGACATCCTCCGGGCCTACTGAGGCCCAATCGTGGTGAACATCACCCTACAAGCAAAAGTCAGACCACGCGTTGCACAAGCACTACGAAGGCATGATTTTGAAATTGAACAATTCGATACAACGCTCTCCCCGAAGATGCGTGTATCAGGGGAACTCATTGACGGTGGAACAGACGAGAGATTTCTGCTCCGAGTCAAAGATGACCTCACCCTTGTCGTCGCTAAAGGCGATAAGGGACTGGTGGCTATTGGGACGACTACGTTCGAATAGCACCAATCGTGATTGAGGAAAGGCTCAATGGACCGGGCTGGGGACAGCCCGAAGAGGAAGAACCTGAGGAAGAACTGTGGACATTGTTCCCTAAGACGCCTCGTTACGGGGGAGAAGAAAATCTCCCTCGTCGGCGTCGGCTTTTGGTGCCAAGTGCACCAGCAACACCTGTTGTTCCGACTCTGAATTTACTTGAACAAATGCAACGAGAACTGACTGGAGATGAGAGCGTTGGACTTGGGTTCGCCCGAGCCTATGCGCTTGCCAGTGTTCTGCTGGACCCGGGAGAACAAGTGACCTTCAAACGCTACATGTGGAATGAAGAATTGTACTACGACTTTGAGACCAACTTGGGAGAAATCGAAATGGTTGGAGCCCAAGACGATGGTGAAGACGTAGCCGGGATGTTTCTGGTCTTGACTGACGAGGAAGCAAACGCTCGTGCGAGGGACTACATCGAAGAATCGCTGTGGGCTTTCAACGCGTCATTCCTTGCAGGGCAGACTGGACTTCCAGAAGCAGCGTTCGCTGGTCTGAGCGAACAGTGCGAATGCGGAAACGAACCTATCAGGCAAATGATTCAAGCAACCTGCGGGATTGAGTCCCTTGTCGAAGCGGCGATTTCAGCCGACGGCAGAGGCCACTGGCTCGCATCTTATGACCACGAAGAAGTGGAGTTCAACAATGGACGAATGACCTTCTTCATTTACCGCATCAACTGATGCAATCGTGTCGTTTATCGAAAGACTGACCGGAAACCAACTGGAATCCGCGCAAATGACGAAAGACGAAGAAATCAAAAGGCTCACTGATATGTGTGCGCGTTCCATCGACAGGAACGGGAAACTCAACAAGAAACTTCAGGAAACTGAACTTGAACTCAAGAAAAAGTCAGCATTGGCTGTTGCTGTGCTGGAAGACCTGAGAGAAAAGGAACAAAAAAACCTCGACCTCGAAAGCGACAATCAGCGTCATGTCCAAATGTTTGACCGCATGCAAAAAAGGAACATGACACTTGAGGATGTGAACTATCAACTCAGTGCCCTGATTTACAATGTCATCGGTATGCTTGCAGAGCAAAACGCCGAAGACGTGAGAGAGCAACTCGAGTACCTCCTTAACCGGAGCAATTACGACAGATTTTGATTTCCGGGTGAAAGCCCAATCGTGAAAGTGAGCACACTTATCCGCCTGCTCCAACAGGTGCAGGATGAATTGGGTGATTCGACAGAAATTGTCTGGTATCACCTCGAAAACCACAGCCTCGACAGCGACTTCCATTTGGAGACCATCATCCCGTTTGATGCACAAAACGATGATGACCCTCCTTGGGTCGAGATAACCCTCGGGAAGTACGAAGAGGTGAGTGCAGACAGCGGCTCTTGTGGTTGCTGCAACAGGACGGACGAATGAGCCGTCAATCGTGAGACTATTCATACACCCAACACGGGACTGCAACCTCAGTTGTAGCGGATGCTACCTGACGGACATTCCCGGGATTGAAGACCTACTCCAAGCCGAACTGCCGATGACGTATTTCGAGAGCATTCTCGAGTCAGCGGCCTTCGCTGGATTTGATGAATTAGCGCTGCTGGTCAACCCCCAGCAGAAGAGCATGACCCACCTCGGCCTCGCCGAGGTCGCAAAGGACCTGAACATGAAGGTCAACATGACCACTACACACAATGTCATCCTGAGCATGGGCCCGCTACTCCTGAGCCACTTCGACATCATCTCGATGTCCGTGGACACGGAGCGATTCAACAACCCCAAACAAGCAATTGACTTCGTTGACCGGGTCCTGACCCACTTCGAGGAAAACAACTGGAAAGGGCACTTCAACATCAATCTCACCTACTCCACCGAGGTCTTCGAATGGGTGAAGGACCAATCCTTCATCAAGAGACTCGACCGGAGGTCCGACAGCATCACACATCTGATGATGAAGCCGCTGAAGGACACCTACGGCTCCATGGAGCGCTTCCAAGAACTCTTCGAGGAAGCCTTTGACTTGGAGCACCTCGACCTCACTGGGACGAAAACCTACAACCAGCGAGCCGAGCCCTGCACACATCACATGCTGGGGCTCAGCCAGTGCTACGCTGGCTACGAGGAACTGAGCATCGACCCCAACGGGCAACTGTCTGGCTGCGTGTTTGACACGCATGACCGGGACGTCAGCACCGTGGAGAAGTTCGATGCTTTCCTCGAAGGTTGGTTTGAGACACGGGCTCCTGTGGAGCACTGTGCGCTCGTCCAGTGAGTCAATCGTGACTAAAGAAGCCACAAGAATGGCGCCAAATCCTGTGTTTGCACACAATTTGGCAATAATGGTTATGCTGGAAGTTCAGCGCAACTGGGGCTACATCCCTGAAAATGGTGACTGTATGCCGACAGAACAGTTGAGCGAACGCTTGGCGGAACTGGGCTACAATCACAGGGGCTATCCCCTACCGGTCTCGGAGTGAGACCAATCGTGTCAAATGAACATGACATCACAATCGCGAGCATTCGCGAATACGAGACCTCCCGTGGGGTTGGTTTCGAATGTATCACCAACAAAGGTAGCATCTGGAATGACGGACATGGCGGCGGGACCTACTTCAGGGCCAACGCCCCAGAACATCGTCACTTGGAGCGGCTGAGAGAGGAAGTCTTCGACGACATTCTCGCAGCATACGACCTCGAACAGATGTGTTCAGAATCTGAAGAGATTCAACGCTACCGTGCACAGCGACGTGCAGCGGGTGAAGACGACGCACTCATCCTTCTCCGTGTGATGGCTGGACTGGCCGAAACACCACAAGAGAAGGACCTGTATGAGTCAAGCATCAACCGCCGTCTTTCGAGGGGAGAGTGATGGCTCACACCCGCGCTGAGATGAATTCCATGCGTTCAATTGAACTCATGGAACGCCACTTGAACCGCATCGCAAACGTCCTTGAGCGTCTGGAATCGTTCTTCATCGCAACAAGCGTTGAGGAAGTCCAGAAGCGTGTCGAGGACATGCACAACGGAAGGGCTTGACCCTTCAATCGTGACAGAAAAACTGACACTCTCGGACGGCGCTCAAGGCGCTGTCTGTGTAATTCGACCGGACATGACGACCGGACAAATCACGTCGGCGATTGGCCTGTATGACACTTCGCGGGGCTACCAGTTGAGAGAATTGCACGTCTTCTTTGACGGCAACAAACTGGTCATGCACCAAGGACAAAGCACACTGGTATTCACCTCTCCTGAGGTGGCCGGTGCGCGCATTCCTTTCTGCGCGTCATTCAGGTTGTTCAACATACAATACCGGAAAAACTCCGGCCCGTGTGTGTTTAGCCTGACGCCGCACACTGTGGTTTTGACCTCCCAAGAATTGGGTGGCGAGAACACCGCCGTGGAGCAACGTCCAAGGGTGGACTTCGGGTACATCCACGAATCCGCCTACGAACTGCAAGTGCCCTACAAACACCTGCGTTCGCTCGTCAAGTCTGAAGGCAATATCATCATCGTCTTCAAGCCGGAAGGCTTCGGGCTCTATTCAGAGAAGCACGAAGCCATCTCGCTCCCCGGAAACGGGGAGATTCGCTACCAT
>Ga0213864_10000402_pt1 | contig 19542 bp, 27 predicted proteins | sample PICome_5_FD_160078 | JGI IMG/M metagenome (GOLD analysis project Ga0213864, IMG submission 160078) | Coastal seawater microbial communities near Pivers Island, North Carolina, United States - PICO247 | ecosystem: Environmental > Aquatic > Marine > Coastal | place: USA: North Carolina... | reverse complement strand
ACCATCACCTGTAATTGTTACACCTGGTGCACTTGAACCTGCAGTAAATGTTCCACCATTAGTCACTACGATTCTTTCTATTCCGCCGGCAGCATCTTGGCTATTATGTGTATAAGAATCTCTTGAGGCTTTTTGGTTAAGATATTGTGCATAGTCAGCTTCTGATAAATCATTTGCAGCTGCAGCATTATTTACATATTCTACTCCAGTATCAGCATCAATAAATGATACTGTTTTAACTGGCATATATGTATTTGTTAAAAACTTTTCAGAATCAGCAACAGAAACTGTATACATATATTTCCAAGTGTAACCATCTGTTTCAGCTGTTGGTGATGTTAAAGTTTGAGTTGGTTGTATTGTTGAACCACCAGTTGTAGGTGCATTAATACATTTATAAACTTTAAATTCAGATGTAATTACATAAAACTTTTTATCAAATATAGATGAATCATTTGAATCCCAAGGTACATATACTGTACCAGTTTCCCATGTATATCTTCTTACTACATGTGATACATCTGATGAGCCAAGCTTTTTAATAGCAATTAAATTTTTTCTTGCTAATCCAAACTCATCTAAGTGATCATCAGGTGGAAAATCTGATGAAATGTTTGTTGAGTCTGTTCTATCTGATAATGCGTTTGACCATACATCGGCTTTACCTATACCGACATACACATTATTAGATGTATCTGCTATATCTTCTTTAAAATTATTAGCATTCAGTACTCTAAATTCCGTTGATACTATTGCTGCCATTATTATTCCTCTATTCTATATGAATTGTTGCGTTAGTGTTATATTTATTTATATCTGTTGAATCGATAGTTTGTATAGTTTGGTCACCAAAAAACTGAATAGTTTGGCCTCCACTAAACAATCGAGCCGTTGTATAAAAATTATCTTTTTTTCTATTAAAGTATTTATTAGCAACAATTAAATCAGATCCATCGTCTTGATTGTTGCATAATATTTTTGAAATCATTGTATCATGTTTTACACGATCTTCGTTTTGTATTAAACTCTTAATTCTTACTTCAGGGTCTAATGCATATCCTCTTCCAACTCCACCTAATGTTATAGCACTGATTTCATTATCTGAATCAAGTGTTACTGTTGCAGTTTCTGTAACATTAGTTGATAGTAAATTACCAGCTGCATCTCGAGAAGTTGGTGCATCAAAGATTAATGTAGGAGCAACTGTATATTGTTTATCAGCTAAACCATAGAAAATAACCTCTGCTATTTGTCCTAACAATGAATTATTACTACCATCTACAGGTGCACTTGCTGTAATAAACAGATTTGTAAATCCACTACCCGCACTATCAATTGTAATATTATCTACATCAATTTGCCCATCGGATGTAAGTGCTAATGTAACTGTTGGGTTAACTGTACTTGTACCTTCACCATTGAATGTTAAAGTAGGAACTGCTGAGTACCCGTATCCTGGTTCAATGACTTCTAAATTTGAAAGACCACCTGAACCGTTAAGTGTTACTGAAAATGTAGCTGCTTTATAAATTTTTGCAATGACTGTTGGATTGAATGATGAAGCAAAAGCTTCTATTATAATAGGTACATCATCAATTGTTAAACCTGGTACTATACCTGGCATAGCTGAATTCAATCTTGTATCAGCTGCAATTTGTTTAAATTTTGATGAAGTTTTAATTGTTAAATCACCATCAGTTGTATTAACACTTGTCAATAGTATGTTTAAAAGAATCTCAGCAAAATAAATAAACCCTGATGGATGTACTAATCTATCGAATACATATTCCCAATCTTCAATATTACGAGCTGTCTTAATTAAATAACTAAACTTTTGATATCTTAAACTATCATGAATTCTAATTTTCTTTTCAGATAGCATACCTTTGTTTGTAGTAAACGAACCTCTTGGTTCAAATGTTACAGTTGTACCATCAGTTATTGTTACAGCTGATGACACAGTAATAGTTAAACCATTTGATGAAATATTTTCAACAATAACTGAGTTATCATTACTATCTTTAAAACTTCGAGGTACTTGAGTACCTGCAATAATTTGACTTCCTATTTGTATATTACTATTTGCTGCTGTTATTACAAGCGTTGTTGAATTTGTAACTGCACCATTCAGAACAGCTGTGGTAGATTCTTCTTGTGTAAATGTACCTGCCGATGGTATGAGTGTATTGTCATAAGGAAATGCTATCTCAACATTTTCTTCAAATAATAATCTAAAAAATATTTCAATTGATTCTGTTGAACCTCTGAGCTTATAAAACTCAATAATGTTTTTATATAATGTTCTTTTATTTGATAGTATTGAAAATGGTACTGCAGGTGCAATTTCTTTTTGTTGTAATTTTAAATAATTTTCTGAATTAACATCGATATCCATAGCAGATTCGATTGTATTCATAACATATGATGGCCCAGGTCCCGCATAGTATTTAATAGGTGTAGTTAATTTTGCTGAAAATCCATTATATGCAGCTAATAAATTTGTTCCTTCAAGATTACCTTGATCATCTATTCTTGGTTTTACTGTATATGTTTTACCGACACCTTCCAATGTTGATAAAGAACCAGGTAATTCATTACCATTTGTAATTGCTATATCACCTGAAGTTAATGCAATTGTTGTGCTCACGCCCGCGGGTGAGGTGACTACTAATGTTGATGATGAACCTTGTTGATCTGTAAAGAAATGATCATTTTCATTATTAGGATCTGAAACACGAAATGTTACTTTATCATCTAATACAATTCCAGTAAAAGTTTCAGTTTGATCATATAAAAATTCATCAAGGTTTAAAAATGTATAATAAGCCTTAAGGAGCTTTAATAATTCTGGACTCCTATTTAATATTTCAAAAGGAATTAGTTGATCAACTCTTAAATTTTCTTTAGTTTGATCTTTACTTGAAACAAGCTTTTCTAAAAATCCTGGTGAAAAAGGTTTATTATTCGCAAGACTCATTATTTAATTCTCGAATTCGTTGTGTAATTAATACTACCTGCTGCTCCAGCTGTTGCAATTGTATCTACTTGTGCATTCACTGTTACACTATTACTATCAATATTTAAAATTTCTTGTCTTTTTGGTGCTATATCTAATGAATCTGGCACGACTGTAATTTTAATTGGTGTATTATTATCTGAAGGGAATGAATGCAATGTTACTTTACCATTTGTTAAATCAACTTCTCCAGCATCTGAAACAACTGTAATGTTAGTACCACCAACAATTTTATATACAATAACTTTTCTTTTAAGTGAACCACTAATAGGTACATCACCAAAGAAATGAGATACACCACCTATACTAAATGCTGATGATGTCAATACAAATTTAGTTGATTCACCACTATTATAAATTGCTTCTGCAAAATTAATTTCAAAATTATTTGATGCTGCTGTAGTATTAGGTGTAATATTTTGGAACATTCTTGGTCTTACATTACTATTTTGAATACTTGGATCGGCGTTATCAATCGCTCTTAATAATTGTGAATGCCTAAAGACACCGTCAAACTTATTTAAATTATTAAAGTTATAATCAGAAATTGTATCTCTTACAACTGATTGTAATGATACAACATCTCGATCTGTAAGGTTTGGATTATATTTTACAAATACATCAAGTTCTAAATTAGTAAATTCTGGATCGATAATCTCTGGAATAATAGATACGATATTCTTTCCTTTTAATATTGAATTTTTTATCTCATCTTTTTCATCTGTTGTAAGTGCTGATGAAAGTAAAGGTTTAATAGCAATATATACTTTACCATAGTCAGGTGGACTTTGATCTTCACCACCCCATGTAGATATTGAATCAATGTTTGTAAACTGTTTTTTAAGAATAGACGCATAGTCTTCTGCAGTTACTGCTCTATCCTGAGTAGCAAATGTTAATGGTGCATTGAATCGAATTGATTCAGTTGTTTCTTTTTCTACACCACCAGCTGAATTACTTACTACTGAAACTGTGTATGTTGATGAACCTGTTAAACCTGTTATTGAATCATTAAATACAAATGCATTTGCACCATTACTTTCTTCACCATTTGTAACTACATAATCAATTGTGACAATATTATCTGTTGATGGTTTTTTACCTGTAATGCCATCGCCAAAATAAACTTCATAGTAACCTGAATTATTTTCTTGTAAAAAATAAACTTGTGATGTAGAATTAATACCTGTAAGTGATTCAAATTTTGTATATACATCAAATTGAGAAGAGTTTTGATTATTTTGTAGCCTTACTCTGAGTGATGATGTATCAGCATCGTCATCTGATACTTGAAACTTTTGATTTTCAATACTTGCATCGACACGGTATTTAAGAGTTCTTAATTCGCCTTCAGCTAATGTAACATTTGAAAAACTATAAGTAGCTGTTGTACTACCATCAGTGACTAAATCTGCTGAATGAGTTCCAAGTAAAACATAATCATAATTTGTTCCATCAGCTAATGTTGTTCTAAATTTTTGTCCACGATTTAATGTTATAGTCGATGGTAAAGTAGATGGACTATCAAATGCACCCGTTTCATTCGAAGCATCAATTGTAAAATTAATAATTGACCTAGGTGAAAGTATTGACCTAGGAGTATATCCTAATAGTTTTGCTCTTGTAACTATATTACCGCGTATTTGAGCTGAATCAAGGAATGATTCATTTAATGAATAGTGAGCATTCAAGGCATTATAATGTGTATTATATGCTAAGACATCAAGTAATACACTTAGTCCTGAACCATCAAAATTATATCCAGTAAACTCATCTTGAGTTTTAAGATAGTTCTTTAAATTCTTTTTAATTTGATCGAAATCTAATTCTGTTACATTTAAGTTATTTGCCATTATCTTAACCTTCTTAATACTATTTCGACAGAATCATCTATGTCGAATTCTTTTATTCTAAATTGTAATTGTATTCTATATCTATTCTGATCAGCTTCATCTTCAATTAATATATTTTGAAGAATAACTCTTGGTTCAAACCTCTTAATTGTAGATTTGATTTGATCTTTTATTAAACCCTTTGTAATTGCATCTGCAGGTTCAAATAATAATCCTCGTAAGTCCGCTCCCGTACTTGATTGGAATGGTCTTTCAAATCTATTAGTTTGTAATAAATTTTTTATAGAATTTTTAATTGCATTATCATCACGTAATGGTATGATATCTTTACGGATTGGATGTAGTGTCAAAGCTAAATCTATATCTGTAATAGTTTTTTTACGGCTATCAATACGTGCCTTTTTAAGGTCTCCACTGATTGTTTTGTCTTGTGATAATAATGCCATATAGTTATTTATATAAGTTAACTGATAGATTCATCAGCAACTGAGGTTAATTGTTTTGCAGGAACTGGTGATGATGCACCTCCCGATCCTGGTACTTCAATGTGTTTATGTGTTGCTAATGTTGGACTGTTACCAGCATCTGTAGATATATCACCAGTCGCATGTAATGTACCTACAACTTTAGTATTTCCTTTTAATTCTATTGTTCCATCTTCTTGAAATTTTATATATGAACCGGTTTTATGTGTAATCCTTATTTGTTCTGACCCACTACTATTATCGATTTCTATTTTATGACCTGCTTTTGATTCATATACTTTATTATCTACTGAAGCATATGATGGTATATCACGAGTTCCGTCTGTTTTGGTTGCAATACTTCCCATGATAATAGCATCTTGAGCTGAAGGGCCATCTCTAAAAAATCCAACAACCCATGAACCAACTTCTAAATGATGATTACCACCTACACCTTTAAGAGATGCAAAAGAATTTGGCATCATTACTGTGGACCATGGAAGATTTTTCTTTATTTCTTCATCCTCTTCATTAAAATAGCCATAAGGAAATACTTTTACTCTATTGAGATTTTTTGGATCGTTAATATCTTCAACTCTACCAATAAACCATGCAAATTGTCCATTTAAAAATTGATCATCACCTCTATTCATTTGCTATTTTCCTTTCATCTAATGTTTTAATAAACGAATCTTTCTTAGCAGATACAACCATTGTATATCCACTTGGTTGAAATAAATGTTCTACTGTAGTAACTAAATGATTGCCACTCAATACTTCTGATTCATTATTAAGAGTATCTTCTATTTCAGCTACACGTAATAGTTCTAAATTGATTATAGCTCCCGCATGTAAATCAAAATCTCCAGGTATTTCAAACCTTTGTGCAGTAGTATCATTTAATGCTTTATGTGACATCATTTCTGCAAGTGATTTCGATGTAATATTTTCATGATAATTATTACTATCATCAAACGCTAAAGTATTTTTATTAATAAAATAATTTCTTCCTTCTGTAAATGTTTTGATATCTGTATTTGCAATTTTAGAATCACTTGCTAATGGTGGATTCTCGTTTAATAAATTTTTATTTTTAAATTCGTATACTGTTGTATCGTATATCTTTTCTGCAATATCAATATGATGAACCGTAGCACCATAAGAACCTTCTGCTCCTGAATAAAATTTTGACATTTTAATTTCACTACGATCTTTTGTTATTTTTTTCTGTAGTTCTTCAAAGTATTGCATTTTAATATTATTCGAATCTTCATGCACTGGTTTCTCTATATTAAAAAATGGCTTATTATCATATTTATTATATATGCCATCACTGATCATTTCTTTCTTTGACCTACAACATATTTTACCATTTGCTTTTTGATAAAAATAATATGGCGTTCCTCCATCATCTGCATTACGTAATAACCAATTAATTGCAAAGACAGGTTTCATACGAGGTATTATACATTTAAAAGCTGTTCCGCTCTTACTTATTTCTAAATCTTTATCGCTTATACTTAAATCACCTATACATATTTTTTTAATACTATTCTGGAAGCTTCCTGAAACATGTTTTGAAATTGTTTTATATTGATTTAAATATGCAAATTCAGGTATACAGGAAAGTGTGTATGTTAATGTACCCGGATTAATTCTTTTATATCCAGCAATTTCTGCAATAATAACTTCCCTTTCAATTTTTTTTAATTCACCATCTGGTTCTTTTCTTGATAAAATAAACTTTATTTTTTCTGTGCCATCAAGTTTAAGTAAATCAATAAAATCGTGTGTATCTACAATTGAAATATTTACAAGTGTTGCTACCCTTCGAATGCTTTCTACGATTTTTATTTGTGCTATAAGAGATGTAATATCGATTTCAGTTCCATCGCGTAATATAATATCACCTTTATCAAAATCATAATTAATAGGTTCTTGTGAAGAACTATCAGAATAGTGATTAGCTGCAGCTTTAAGCATTTATTAAATTCTCAAATGTTTTAGCAAATTGACCGATATAATTAGGGTCAATAACTTTTAGCTGTGAACGCATTTCATTGAGTTCTATTTCATGTTGTTGATATGATACATAACTTAATTCTGAATCAGCAACTGCGCCAGGAATGTGTAAAGCATTTGTCTGTGGTCTTTTCTTTGCATCATTAGTTTTATAATAATAGTAAGGTGCTTCTTTATATTTAAATACTTTATAAGAACGAACAACATCTCCAGAAGTTGCACCTTGAATTGTTTCATCAATATTATCATCACCTTCACCAAGATATGCTGTAGCATTTACCATATCTCTTACTATAAGTTGATTCATATCAAGATTTTTTCGATATAGTTTACCTGAAGCACCACTCGTATTGCCAACAATAGTTTCACCTATTTCAAATTTACCTGCTATACTATGATCTGCACCTCTATCAGCTCTTGAAGTAATTGCGTATCCGTTATATTCTTCATTAATGTATTCGCTTAAATCTTCTTGACTCATTGGCCAAGCTCTATATCCATCATGAAGAAAATCATTTACTACAAAGAATGTCCAGTAATATTGACTAGTACCATATAAAAGTTCAGACACCACATCTGGTCTTTCACCATTTTCTACATTATAAAAAGTATATTCAGTATAATTATCTATGAACTCTTCAATCGGTTTTACATGTCTAAAAATATCTACAACATTTGTTTTAATTCCATTAAGTTGAAAATCATATCCTATTTTTGGAAACTGTCTAAAGAAACTCATTTATCTTCTCCTCCAGCATAATTTGTTAATACACCCATTTCAATATCACTTTTTAATTGAGGATCGTTACCATGGTCTCTATACAATTGTGTATCTTCTTGTAATGTTATTGACATATCTACTTCAATAGGGGCACCATTTTTATAGAATGCATTTGTTGATTGGTTATATGTTGTATTAAATGAAGTGATTTGAGTTCTAAAAATTTTAGGGAATGCATAATTTCGGTCTACTCCCAATTTAAATTCTACTTCAACAACTGGTGGATATTGTAATGCTATATTACCAACCTTTCTTGGATATGTAGCTTTTCTAAATATATTTTCAATTAATGTTATCCTATTAGTATCATCTTGATTTTGTGCTGCAAATTTAAATGCAAAGGTAAAATTTCTAATATTTTGTGTTTCGTATGTAGCCCTTTGATATTTATTTACAGCAATTCTTTTATTCAAAGCTACTGCACTACCAACCATACTTGTATCAACACCAAATAAACCTTGAAAAGCATCTTTACCTAATAATGCTCCTGCAGTTGCATCTGATTGATTGAAATCTGAGCCACCTACATAACTTTTTATTGCATCTGCACCACCTTCTATTAAAGTTAAATCTACTACTCCATAGGCCGCGCCGTCTTCAATTGATAACCCCGGCGGCTGTGGTAAAAATATAGATATTGGTTTATCATTCATTATTTTAAAATGTAAATAAGGTTGATCACCATTTATATCTGCTGGGAATCTCGTTACGAAAGAGTTTGGTTTGTCTGACATTTAATGTTATTTCCTTTATAAATAAATATTTACTATAGAGTTATTTATATGAGTTACAAAGGAAGATACACAATTAAAAAGCCAGAAAAGTATGCTGGTGACCCTACAAAGGTAGTTTACCGTTCATTATGGGAAAGAAATGCTTTTCGATGGTGTGAAAATAATCCAAAAGTCACATTATGGAATAGTGAAGAGGTTGTTATACCATACAAATATAGTGTGGACCAAAAGTTACATAGGTATTATGTAGACTTATTAATTGAAATGGATAATAAAAAAGTTTATCTAGTTGAGATTAAACCTAAAAAAGAAACAGTACCTCCAAAGAAAAAATCCCGTAGGTCTAAACGCTATATTAGTGAGTCATTAACATTCGTCAAGAACCAGGACAAGTGGAAAGCTGCATCTGAATTTGCTGAACACAATGGTTGGCAATTTCAAGTATGGACAGAAGAAACTTTAAAGAATCTGGGCATCAAAGTACTCGCTAAGTAGTATAAATATACTATATGGCAAGTTTATTCGACACATTACAAGCAAACGCATTCAGAGCAGGTGTACAGGCACGTACGAAGGATTCACAAAAATGGTTCCAAGGTAAGTTGCAAGATATGACAATGCCTAGTAGACAAAAGCTTTTAAGAGACCCAGCCTTAGAAACAACAGAAAGAAACTTAATAGGTAGTATGTATATGTATTTTTATGACCCTAAACATAAAAAGACTTTACCTTATTATGATAGATTTCCTTTGACAATTATGGTACAAGAAGCAAAGGATGGATTTCACGGATTAAATTTACATTATTTAAATTATAATACAAGGGCAGCATTTTTAGATGAACTTATGGGATTAGCGCCGAATAAACTTCAGAACGATACAAGATTAAGAAAGTTAAGATATGAATTATTGCAAAAGGCTCGAAAGTATAAAGAATTTAAACCTTGCTTTAAGCATTACTTAACAAAACATGTTAAATCAAAATTAACAAGAGTTCCAATGACTGAGTGGGAGATAGCAATATTCTTACCAGTAGAGCAATTTAGAAAAGCCAATGCTCAAACAGTTTGGAAAGATAGTACAAGAATAGCGAGATCATAATGAACCCAGATAGATTATTATCAGCAATTAATAAAAAAGGTGGAATAGCAGAATCACATAGATTTAATGTAATATTTAGTCCACCCGATACATCGCTACTTAATTTAGATAGAGAACAAGTTATATCAAGTGCCGTAGCCGGTTCATTTGATGCAAAGAATTTAGTTAATGACCCAAGGGATATTACATTATTATGTCGTTCGGTAAACATGCCGGGTAGACAAATTCAAACATTTGAATTTCAGGCACATAAAAAAATGATTAAAATTCCTAATGGAGTAATTAACGATGACGTAAACATGTCATTCCTTTTAACGAATGACTATTATGTTAAAAAAATGTTTGAAAATTGGATGCATAATATATTTAATGTAGAAGATTATTATGCAAACTATTTAGATGACTATGCTGTTGATGTTATAATTCAACAGTTAGACAAGAATGACATTCCGGTATACGGAGTGAAATTGAAAAAGGCCTTTCCAATAACAATGGAAAGCATTCCATTTGATAATAATAATGAGAATGCAGTTAATGTTTTAAACGTTGGTTGGTCTTATGAAAATTATGAGTCACAAGGCTCATTGACTTCAGCTGCTAGTGGATTATCTAATCAGCTGGGGTCTATATTTGGATAATATTATAGGAGAAAATTATGGCGTTGCCGGTATTAAATACAGCCAAGTATGAAGTGACAATACCTTCATCTGGCAAAATAGTTACATATAGACCTTACTTAGTTAAAGAAGAAAAGGTTCTTATGATAGCGCTAGAGTCGAATGATAACAAACAAATTCTTCGAGCTCTAAAGGATGTTGTGAATTCATGTGTTGATAATGTAAATGCAAATGAATTAACTACATTTGATTTAGAATATTTATTTTTAGTTCTACGTGGAAAGTCAGTAGGAGAAAATATAAATATTAATGTAAAATGTAAAGAGTGTGATAATCATACTCCTTATAAAATGACAATGGATAGAATTAATCCACCTGTTGTTAATGAGGAAATAGATAACAAAATTATGTTAACAGATGATGTTGGCATAACTTTAAAATATCCACTTTTGGCAGATATCGAATCATTATCTGTTGATGACAATAATAGTGATGAATTATTCGATATTGTTGGTGCTTGTATAGATACAGTGTTTACAAATGATAGTGTACATAGAATGGCTGATGAGAGTAAAAATGAAAGAAACAAATTTGTTGGAAGCTTAAGCGCTGAACAATTTGGTATGATGACTAAATTCTTTGAAAATATACCTGCTATGAACGCTTCAATTAAATGGGATTGCATACACTGTAAAGCGAAAAATCAAGTAGAGTTATCAGGTCTTCAAAGTTTTTTTACTTAGGCCTCTCTCACGATAGTCTTGTAAATCATTATAAGACGAATTTTGCGATGATGCAGCATCATGGTTATAGTCTAACTGAGTTAGACAATATGCTGCCATACGAAAGAGAAATATATGTTTCACTTCTTACAGATTGGATTGAAGAAGAAAACGAAAGAATTAAAAACGAAGAAGCTAAATTAAGGAGATAATAATGGCTGAACAAGATAATAGTAGAAACGAAGTCGAAATAGATTTAGATAAGTACATGGCTATGATCGAAAAGCTTGATGAACAAGAAGATAAGATCAAAGAAATGCAAGAGGAAGCTAAAAAAGCAAGAGATCAATTAGCTCCACCTAAAAGAAAATTTATAGATTTATTTTTAGATGATAATGATGTAAATGAAAAAGCAATAATTGGTTTTATATCATTTGGTTTAATGACTATATTTGGTATTTGTGACTTAGTTACAGCATTCTTAGGACAAGATTTAGTTATTTCTGATACAATATACACATCATTTGTTGTAGTAACACTTGGTGCATTTGGTATATCAGAAGCTGGAAAAGCATTCGGCGGAAAATAATAAATGGCTCAAGACCCAAATCAATTAACTTTATCTGAGATTTCACAAAGTTTAAAAGATATAAACGAGCGTGATGCTGTTAATAATGCATTAGAAAAGAATGAAAAACTTATTGATAGAGCGCTTGAAAACAAAAGAAATGAATATAGTGAAGAAACAATAGAGCAATTAAGAAAAACTAAAGAATTAATTACCGGTGATAAGCTTCAATCTATGGAAGATAAGCGAGAAGCGAATAGACAATTAGATGAACAACTCAGACTTTTAGGTATAATTGCAGAAAACTCTTTAGAAAAAGATACAGGAATTCCTAAACTGAAAGGCTTTGGCCAAATGGGTTTAGGATTTGTTGTTGCAATAGGTGCTGCACTTATTGGATTAGTTGTTGGTATAGTTCAGGGTTTGGGTACTCAATTAAAAACTATTGTTAAATTTTTAGGTAGAGGATTACGAACAGCATTTGGTGGATTCTTTAAATCTTTAACAGCACCATTCAAAAGTATAACAAAAAGCACAAGAGGTTTTCTTAAACCAGTAACTGATTTCTTTAAAAATATTGGTAGAGCATTTAAAGCTGGATTCAAGGGACTCAAAACATTTAGATCTACAACAGGACAATTTGCTAAATTAGGTTTCTTTGGTACTATAGGTAAAACACTCGGAAATGCATTTAAAGCTATTTCAGGATTTGGAAAAACACTTGCGGGGTTTGGTAGAAGTATATCAGGTATTGCGAAAACAATAGCTGGTGCAAAATTTTTAAATATTGCTGCTCCGTTTAAATCTTTTATAAATGGTATAAAAAACATAGGTAAAGCATTTTCACCATTGAAAAGTGCAACTAAAGGCGCATCAAGTATCGGTAAATTTTTAAAGCCAATTGGTAAAATTGCTAAAACATTCTTTAATGTATTTAAAGCTTTTGGTACTGTAATTGGTAAACTAATCATTCCATTGCAAGTAATATTTAGTGTTATTGACGGTGTCAAAGGATTTATTAATGGATTTAAAAATCAAGAAGGTGGATTTTTAAAGAAAATGGTTGCTGGTCTTATTGGTGCTGTAAAAGGTATATTGCAAGGACTAATTGGTATTCCATTAGATTTATTAAAAAGTGGTGTTGCTTGGCTTCTTGGAAAAATGGGATTTGAGAATGCTTCTGAATTTTTAAAATCATTCTCAATTAAAGATTTAATTGGTAAACTATTTGATGGCGTCAATAAAATATGGCAGGGAATCATAGACTTCTTTGGAAACATGTTCTCTGAAGAAGGTAGAGCTGAAAATATGAAAAAACTACAAGTATTTGGCGATGTTATGAGTAACTTTATCAAAAAAATATTACGTATTATATTACCAGACCCTGATGCTGATAGAAAATGGTACGATCCTAGAGGTTTAGTTGCTAAAGCAATTCCATCATCTGTTTATCGTTACGCTGGATTAGATCCCGATACAGGTGATGTTATTGAAACAGAAGATATTACTAACAAACTTGTAGATGATAGTAATATGGATTCAAGTTTTATTGCACCTAATCTTAACAATCAAGATGTTTTAAAGAAAAATGATAATTCTCAATTTGATAATTTAAACAAACCTGAAGTTATTAATCCTGCAACATTAGCTCAAAATGCTCAACAATATAATCAAAGAGTAAATAATAACTCATCTAATAATAGTTATAATTACTATACAGCTGACCCAACTGATATACTTGGTACTGCTTTAAATTCCCCAACATAAAAAAAGGGACTCCGAAGAGTCCCACTTTTCGACCGCGTATACTGCAGTATTACCGGCCTGGCCCTTTCGGACTACTCTTGAGCTAACTTAGCAAAATAACTTAATGTATCTTCCTCTTCTTTGTCTGCAGTCGGTGCAGGAGAAGGAGCATCAGCAAATGGTGTTTCAGTAGCTTCCACTGAGTCCATTACTGGAGCTTCGGCAACTGGTGAACCAGCTTCGATACCTAGTACTCTATTAAGTTTGAGCTTTAACTCATCATATGACTTATAATTCTCAGGGTCTGTAAACTCTGTTAATGAATATAGTTGTTCATATGTTTCTTGCAATCTTGTTTCGTCACCACCATGTAGTTGTGAAACACTTGCAAACTCTGACTTATCATAGTTTACCCAACCTTCAACTTTTCTGATTTTAATTTTGAAATCAGCGCCTTCCCAGAAATCGTATGGATTTACTGGTTCTTCATCGGCAAATTGTGGTTGCATAACATCCATGATTTTATCAAAGATTTTTTTACCAAATTTATAAAGGAATACTTTTCCTTCATTTTCCGGATTAGCTGGGTCAGATACTACAAGAACGTTTGACACATAGTGTAACCTTCTTTTTCTTTCCCTAGCGATTGCTTTATCCTCATCTCTACCAGTATTCCATAACACTGAATTCATTTCTGAAACAGGGTCTTGTTGTCCAATAGACGTTAATGAGTTTTCTATATACCATAGACCAGTAGGTCCTTTGAACCCGTGATCCCAGTATCTTACCCAAGGAAGATCTTCACCTTCTTTTGCTGGTAAGAACCTAATCACAGCGAATCCATTCCCTGCTTTATCTCTGGTAGGTTTCCAGAATCTATTATCTTCATAAGAAGTAGTTTCTGGTTTAGTTGTGGATACAGCTTCCGCCGCCTTTACGAGTTTATCGATTGATGAGCCTCGCATGCTCTTAAGATTTTCTAAAGACATTTATCTTTCTCCTATATTTACTGAATTATCCACTTTATACATAACAAAAACAATTTATAATACTATTATACCACACTTTCATGTGTTTGTAAAGGCCTTTTTCAAAACATTTACACATTTTGTTTTATCGAACTTTACGAATGGTTTATATTTAGTAATCTTTCGATAGATATCAGGCCAAATAATTGTTTCTGATATCTTCTTGGATTCTCTATCCATAAACCCAGTTATGGAGTCAATGATCACAACTGTTTCCAATTGTATTTCATCTTGCATCCATAACTGTATTACCAAAGGATGCTCATTATTGTTTGCTTCTAATAAAGAGTCAAACTGATTATCCTCTGCTAATTTATTTATATCGTTTTCAAAGGTATACGATAAACTTTCCATAACTTTTTTGTGCTCTCGGTAATATCTTTCTCCACCTTCGTTGAGCATATCACCTACATATTTTACATCATTCTTAAAGTTAGCTACATAGAAGTCCATAAGGTTTTCATATGTATTTGCTATTTTAGCAAAAAAGTATTTATCTTTTCTTTTAAAAAACGATTGAGGTTTTATTGAAGTCTTAAAGTTATATTTAATTGCATCATAACCATCTGTTTCAAAATGTAGTTTTAATGCATTATATAATTTATAAGATTCAAATGGGTCTTTCATATTGGAAGTTTATTTCCTTTCTTTACTCTTAAAAGATTTAAGTTAGTAGCTTCTGCTTCTATCTTTGCTTTCAGAGAATCAGTCAATAATCTTTTCATACTCTTGTAATCCAAACCTCTTTGTTCTACCACATAGGAAGCTGCGTCAATATAACTCATATTCCCTGTGGCGACTAAGTTTTCTACCGCAGTAGAAAATCTTTTCTTAGTCATTATTTTTTCTTTTACTTCTGAATCAACCAACGAATTCATCCCCTTCGTCCCAAGCACAACCTGTAAGGCCGCCAGCTTGTAACGCTTTTAGAGTTCTAAGTACTTCTTGAGCATTCCTACCTGTATCAAGTGCATTCACTGAAACATGTTGAACTACTCTTTCTTTATCAAAAATAAAGGTTGCTCTATAACAAACACCTTCATCTTCATTTACAATACCTAACTCATGTGATAAACCCAATCCGCAATCTGCAGAAGACATGATTAATATTACCTATCAATTCATTATCTTTTTTCCATGCAAGTTTACAGAACTCATTATCACCACTTATACCTATAACATTAGCATCTTCTACTAATGCATCCATGCCAGCAATTTCTGTTGGACATATAAAGGTAAAGTCTTTTGGATAGAAATAAATTACACTCCAATCTTTTTTCAATGGTGTGTAACCTTCATCTACGTTGACATCAACAAAGTTATTATTTTCGTCAATTCCCTTAAGCGAAAACGCTGGGAACTTATCTCCTACGCTTAACATTAAAATACCCTCATTAATATACAGTCAGAGTTAATTCTTCCTGTTGGTTTATTTATCTTAGTTGTAATTCCATCCCATACTTTTTCAATCTGTTTTTCAGTTTTCGAAAGTATAAGTGGTAATACATCTTCTGGTTTTCTCAAAGTCGCAGTTCGACTTGAGTCATCAAAGTTCTTAATCGATGTACCTGATATTTCAAACCCATGTGCTGAGTCTGTTTTATATTCAGTTAGCTTTCTCTGTTTGACATTATATACAAATAGTTTATGACTACCTGGAATAAGTACAGGATTAATAGAAACAAGTTTTGACTTAATATCTTCTTGACAATATTTTAGTTTAGTTACTTGTTCATCTGATGACTTTGGTTTTCTAGCCTTTGGTGTTCTACTGGCTTTGAAAGACAATCTTAATTTTTCTAAATCTTCGAAACATGTCTCATATTGTTTCATTATCTTTCTTTTATCAGCTTTACCAATATGTGAATATGCTTCTACACATTGTTCACATGTTTTTTCATAGGCTTCTTTAATGTTAGTATATTCTTCTTCTAACATTGCTTTAAATATATTAATTGCATTACCTTTAAGACCATGCATTTTAAATCTGTTATAAGCACCGAACTTTTGAGTATAGTTACCATCGAACCAACCTTCAACAATAATACTATCCCAGTCATGCCATATAGTATCAACTACTTTTCTTCTTGTTCTTTCAGCAGGTGTAATTACAACTACATTCTTTTGCTTTTCTTCAGCTTGTTTCTTTATAGTTAAACCTTCTTTATAACATTCTTCGATTTTATCTTTAAACCTTTGAATCGATTCATCATCGAATTTCCATCCACGGTAATATAATTTAATACCTTTGTTTACTCCCATGAATTTCCAATCTTTTACTTTACGTAATACAGATACTTTCTTTTTATTATATCCCATTACATCTTCTGCAAATTGATATATTGTAGGTAAGTAATCTTTATTCTTATAAAAATAATTATACCAATTGTTTGCCCTTTGGTATTCGAGTGATGTGAAATCACTTTCATTTGTAAATATTGGTTCTTTACCCAAATATTTATCTTCTAACGTAACGCCTCTTCTAGCCATAATACTCCTTAAAAATATGGGGTGCAGTGGTTGATGATGATAAGGAGTTGATCACCGCACCCAGCATATTATAAATTTTTAATTCCATCAACATAATTTTCAGCTGCGCTTTCTGCCCATGCTAAACTCTTTCCTTTATATGGTTCTCTTTTCATGAGTGTCCCATCGACATACATTTCAATACCATATACTCCATCAGATCTTTTAAATACTTCTGCTCTTCTACTTTCTCTTAAATAAGTAGACATATAACTATACGTAAATCTTTTTTCAAACTTAGTCATTTTTTCTTCCCGCCTTTTTTTGTTCATCGACTAATACACTACTCATATAAGCAAAGTAACCTGTTACACCTAATAGTATAAACCCAAAGAATTCTTCAAGCCAACCCATGTAATGTAATCCATAATAAAATGCAAAACAAAATGTTAGTATAGCAAGCCAAGTTGATGCTTTGTACCAATCAATACTACTTCTTTTCATATATTTACCTCTCCCATTCCAACTAAAATAGTTAGACAAATTAGTGTTACTATACTCAATATACACATCCATTTGAATATACCGTATAGTGTGTCCATAAATTTATTAAACATTAACCTCTCCTCATTTTTGCAATGTCTTCAGCTTCTTGTTGGCTGATGACTGGTACTGCATTTGATTTATGCATAGTAGCAATACCTTTGACTAACGTACCAGTATACTTTGGACTTTCTTTCTTTGCAGTATCGCCTGCCTGTGACATCCATGTACCATTTGCCATTGCTTCTTCCATAAGTGATTTATATTGTTTTGCTTGTTGATTCCTCAATATATTCAATTGAGTTTCTTGTACTTCACGTCTTTTGAAAGGTAATGGCTTTTTCTTTGTAGCATTAGCTGCGTGATTTTTTCTTCTTTTTCCTGTTGGACCATATCTTAAAGAGCCCATATAAAAACTAGTCATTCCCATAATATATTCTATTATACCACAAATTCGAGTAAATGTAAACCGTTAAACTGCAAATCTTTCATATTTGTCTATAAGATCATCACCTTTAAGTTTTTCACCAAGAACTCGAATTAGTTTACCATCTTTTCTTCTTTCTATCCTACCATCGTTAAAGGTAGTATCTACTACATGGCCATCGTCAAGGTATTCGTCATATGCCATTGTTACTTTAGTTGTATCAAATGCATGTATTCCTGCAATACCATCTGCCCATATCTCAGCTTCTAATAATAAAGCTTGACGTTTTACTGTTTCAGTATATTCTGTCATGTGTTGTCTCCATCTCTTGTATGAACTTGATGTTTCATAAAAAGTTTATCTGCTTGTCTTTGAAAAGACTTCTCTACTAATCTATCGATTGCTTTTCTAAACCATTGTCTTATTTTACCCATAACCATACTCCATAACAAACGGCAGCTGTAAATACACAACCGCCTAATATCCATAACCATTCAATAATTAATCCCATGAGTCTTGATCCTTCATAGCATTATATGTTTCAAAATATGATGTACTTGCAAGGTAATCCTTAGTTTGCTTTTCACTATAGTACATATTTTCTTCTTTAAAACAATCCAATCCACCAGGTGATTGATGACCAGCTTTTTTTACTGAAGCTGTTAGTTTGTTATAATAATCTTTAGGCTTACTATAAACTTTTTTGACGGTAGCTTTAAATTCTTTTTCTTCGTCATACTTTTGCTTTTCAGCTAAAAGTGCTTCTTTCCATTCTTTAAAATTATCCATTAGTTGTTACTCCTTCATAAAAATAGTCTAACTCACTGATAGAGTTTTTATTCATAATAGAATCGATTACTTTATCTTTGAATCCTAGTTTATATAATATTGTTTCCACGAATGTCATTTTTACATTCAATGGAATCCTTGTTGCGATATGCTCAAAATTCATATACATTATGCAGTCTCCTTATCAAAATTTAAATTATGTAATACAGCATGTGCCATACATGCTTTGTCTTGTGTGTATCTGATATCTGTATTATCAAATATTCTGAATGCATCAAGTGCATTCCAATAATCATCAATGGTATTACCACCAATGTTTACTGTCCACTCATGGTCATTCTGCCATGGTCTTGAACCTTTCCAATCATAGAGAGTAAATACTCCGTATTCAGTTTCTCCATCACTATTTGTTCTTTGAGTTTTAATAGTCCATTCCATAGTAACTTTACCACTCATTTCGTTTGGTGCGTAATAGATTGGATCACCAAACATTTCTATTAATTGATTTGTAGTTACACCTTCCATATAACCTTTTCTTGATGTACCAACCGCAGGTGATTCGGTTGGGATAAATTGAATAGTTTCCATTACGCTGCCTCCAACATTGATAGTGGACAATTCCAAAGCTTGCCATCAATTTCGACTACAGCTTTAGTTCTTTTG
>Ga0213864_10000401_pt1 | contig 19546 bp, 8 predicted proteins | sample PICome_5_FD_160078 | JGI IMG/M metagenome (GOLD analysis project Ga0213864, IMG submission 160078) | Coastal seawater microbial communities near Pivers Island, North Carolina, United States - PICO247 | ecosystem: Environmental > Aquatic > Marine > Coastal | place: USA: North Carolina | collected... | reverse complement strand
TAATCCGCCAATAAAAACAATCAGAAATGAAACTATTATATTCGATGTTAGTGATAGCTCTCTTTCTATAGATTCTCCAACTTCTGGTAGAATTCCTTCATTTGACTTTAATTTATATAAAGATTCGAGTTTATCAAACTTATTATTTGCTATTGATTCTGAAGGAACCTCGCAAATAATAAAGAATGGAAGTGTTGGATTAAATGATGCTACAGTTCAAATAAATTTAAACTCAAATTTACCTGATACTTTATTTTACAATCTAGATCCAATTGAAAACAACACTAACTTAAATATAAAGAAAGAAATAAAAGTTGACTCTGAAGTGGAGTCAAATAATTCCATAGAACTGAGAAATAGTGCTTTTTCTGGTCCTAAGGTAATTACGGCAGTTGGAATGAGTACGGTTGGTTTAACTAGCTTTACTTACGAGGTTGAAAATAGTTTGGAATTTATACCGTATAATCAAACAAACTCCAGTATTAGTTACACTACTTCATCAAAAACAGAAAAGGGTCCAATAGCAGGTTTTGAAAGATTGTCCTCTGGAGAAGGATATACTTCTTTCCCATTTATAAATGGAGTCATTAGTGAAGAGGGTACAGATGCCATTTTGGTCCCAGAATCTGACAATATAGGTTCTGTAAAGTCTTCGGAAATCGTTGATATTGGATATAATTATTCTATAGACAAAACCTTAAGACCTTTCGCAAGATTACCTCAAATATTTAAAATTGAACCTCTTTCAAAAATTGCGAATGTTGGACTTACTTCTATAGGAGTTAATTATAACTCACCTCCAGATTTAATAGTGATAGATTCATTTACAAATAAAGTTGTAAATGATTTGATATTAGATTTGGATATTAAAACTAGTAAAGTTTCTATTATAAAAAATACTAAAGGTTTTTATAATAATATACCAAAAATAATACCAACAAATAACACTAACGGAATTAAAATTTCTAATATTACATATGATTCTGGAAATAAAGAAGTTACAGTAACTTTAGATACAAACTTTTCTACTGAAGAACTTCCATTTGAGGTTAATGATAAGATAATTATAGAAGGAATATCTATAACAGGATCTGGGATTGGTTATAACTCTAAGAACTACAATTATTCTTTATTTAAGATAATTTCCATAGATCTGTCTGGATTTTTACCAAAGATAAAATACTCACTTAAAGAATACTTAGGAGAAACTCAAACACCAGGAACTTTTGATTCTGCAAATTCTGCTGGGACTATAACTCCAGAAAAATATTTCCCACAGTTTACTATTTCACTTGAAAAAAATAATTTTTCTATTAGAGAAACTGTTAGATATGGAAATAAAACCGGAAAGGTTGTTCAGTGGGATTCTAAAAATGAGGTATTGAAAATACAAACTGAATTTAAATATGAGGGAGAATCTATTATTGAAGGAACTTCCTCAAATTCTTCGGCATTAATTAGAAGAAATGTTTCTGAAGATACATATTATCTAATAGATTCATCTTCAGTTTCAGCAGGTTTTTGGAACACTGATACGGGATTTTTAAATAATTCAATACAAAAAATTGCTGATAATGATTATTATCAATATTTCTCATATTCTTTAAAATCTGAGATTTCTATTAGTGAATGGAATCTTGCTGTTAATGATTTAAATCATACATCAGGATTTAAAAGATTCTCAGATTTGCAAGTTATATCTACTACAGATGAATTTAGTGGAATCTCTACAGTCCAAAGACCAGATGATTTAGGTATTGTAGTTGACTTAAATAGTCAGGTAGATATAAATTGCGTTTTTGATTTTGATTTAGTTTCTGAAAATTATTTCTTCATCGACGACACTTTATCAACAGATGAAATTTATTTAGATTCTAGAGTAATACAAGACTATTCAGAATCAATTGGCAATAGAGTTTTAGTCATAGACGATATTAGCAATGAATTTAATACAAGGTTACCAGCAACATTCGTAACATCATTTAACATCTAAGTAAACAAATGGCAAAAATAAGATCTCAAAAACTTTTCTTAAATGTATCTGATGATAGATTTAGTGATAGAAAGCAATCTTCTATTGTAGGGTCTTTGACTAATGGAACAGAACTTTTCATTAACAATTATGCTAAAGTGTTTACTGCAGATGAACTTGGTACTTTTGATGTAGTTGTTTCTCCAGATGGATCAAACAATCTTCAGTTTTTTCCTTTGGACGGAAGAATAAATGAATACAACTACAGTTTTATCACCTATGATATTAAACGGAATGTAGAAGATACTTCAAATTTTCTTCTTGGAGATATTGTAAGTATAGGTTCTTCTTACTCTGAAATTAGTGCAGGAGGATCTGGAGTCATTTCCAAAATTTCTACTGATTACACTTCTTCTAAAGTTTTAGTGGAAGTATCTTCATCAAACAACTTTTATGAATATACTGAAATAACTTTGGTTGTAGATTCGAATTTGAATGATGTTATTATATCCGATTTTGGAAAAATAGTTTTTGATGACGATCCAACTGTTGCCGGTATAGGAACCTTTAATGCTTTCATATCTGGATCTGAAGTAAATTTGGAATATTATCCAGATCACGCAACTTTGGGTGATTGTAAAATTAATACTATCAATATTGGAATTGCCAATACAAACTTTAGTCAAGAAGGAACAATAAATTTAAGATCTGGTTCTCTGCAGTCTATAAAAACGGAAATAACTGCTAGTCCCACACCATCAGCAAATGTTGTAGGTTCTTATAGTGAAGACTTTCAATCTTCTTACATAATAGCGCAGGTTACAAATTTAGATACGGGAGACCTTGAGTTTTTAGAACTTTTTGTAGTTAATAATAACACAGATGTATTTTTTGTAGAGTATGGAAATATTGTAACATCAAGCTTTTTAGGTTCTTTTAGTACAAATAAATCAACAAATACAGAAATATTATTTACACCAATAGAAAATGCTAATATTGAAGTTGTTCTTTTCTTAAACAACATAACTTTTATTGAGTTCTCAAACTTTCCCCCACAATTAGACTTAGAAAACTCTTCTATTAGTTCGGGCAATGCAATATTTGGATCGGGAGATAAAACCTCATTTGATTTAAAATATCAAGGAGATTTTATATTTGAAAAACTATTCAGAGGAGATCTTCCTGAAAAAGTTAATTTGGATAAAGACTCTATAAGAATTCCAAATCACTTTTTTGTTACTGGAGAACAAATATCTTATAGATCAAATAACTTTGACCCAGAAAATACTTCGTCTTCTATTGGAATTGCCCCTACAACAATATCCGGAGTTGGATTGACAGATAAACTTTCTGGCGATTTGTATGTTTATAAAGTAGATAATTCTAATATAAAATTTGCTTCTAGTGCTCAAAATGCCTTGGCACAAGTACCAGAACTTTTAAACATAACATCTTTGGGTATTGGAAGAACTCATTATGTTACATCCACAAAACAAAACCAAAAATGCATTATTACAATTGATAATGTAGTTCAATCTCCAATATATGTAAGCACTTCCGGAACAAGCATACTTCAGAATAATTTAATTGATAATACTTCAGAATTGAGTTTAACTTTTGAAGATATAACAGATTTTTCTTCTGGAGAATTCATAAGAGTTGACGAAGAAATTATGAAAATAGTTTCTGTGAATTCTGGAACAAATGAAGTATTAGTCAATAGAGGAGTTTATGGAACTGGAATTTCTTCGCACTCATCAAATACTTTAATAGAAAAAATTGAAGGTAACTATAATATAGTTGGAAGTAGAATATATTTTGGTTCGGCTCCATATGGTGAGGATATTTCAACAATAAATGCGTTTGGAAGTGTCATAACAGAAAGTACTGTCAAATCAACATTTCATGGAAGAGTGTTCATCAGATCTGGTATTCCAGAAGGATCTGAAGAAACTTACCAAAACAACTATCTTTTTGATGATATATCAGATAATTTTAATGCCATAGATTCAAACTTTAGTTTAACCTCAAATGGTTCAAATATACTTGGGATATCAACTGATAGAGCAGTTGTTCTTATAAACAATGTAATGCAAATACCAGAAGATGACTTTACATTGACTGAAAATTTAACAGAAACTAATATACAATTTACTGGGGCGGCGACATCTGTTTCTTATGATCCTAACGTAGCTTCGATTCCAAGAGGAGGAATACCAGTATCAATTGGATCTTCAAATGGTCTGGGTTATCAAAAGTTAGTTTCTGCCGGAGGAACCGCAATTGTATCTGGTTTAGGTACAATATCAAGTATTAGTATAGGGTCTAGTGGATCTGGATATAGAGCAGGAATACAAACAAATATAAGAGTTGGAGTTAAATCCGGAACAAGTTTAGAGTTTATAGGAACTGCGGTAGTTTCAAACGGATATATTGTAGGAGTAACTATAACAAATCCAGGAGGAGGATATACAATATCAGATCCGCCAGAAGTTATTATTGATTCCCCACTTCCATACTCAAATATTCCATTAGTTTATACTTCTTTAGGGACATCTGGTTTGGGGACAGAAGCAAAGGTAGACATTGTTGTTGGTCAAGGGTCAAGTGTGATAGACTTTAACATTAAAAACTATGGATATTCATATTCTCCAGGAGATGTTTTGACTGTAGAAACTGGAGGTTTTACTGGCATACCAACAGATCCATCAATATCTTTTGAAGAGTTTAGCATTAATATAGAAACTGTTTTTAAGGACAATTTCTCTGGATGGTATGTTGGAGGACTAAAACTTCTAGATGATATAAGTTCACAATTTGATGGAAATAGAAAAACATTCTTTTTATCTGATAATGGAAACATATTCTCAATTATATCCAAAAAAGGATCTGATATTGATGTTGAAGCAACCATTTTGGTAGTATTGAATGATGTTATACAAGTTCCAAACATAGCATATACTTTCTCTGGAGGAAGCAGACTTGTATTTAAAGATTCTCCCAAAAAAGGAGATAGTTGCAGTATTATATTCTACAGAGGAACTGATGGTATTGATGTTTTGGATGTTGATATTGAAAATACAGTCAAGAAAGGTGATACTTTACAGATAATAGGAAATAAACCAAGTTTAATAGAGAAAAGTAGAATTGTTGAAGAAATAACTAGTCCAAATTCAGTGGATACAAACTTATATTCTTCTTCAGGAATATCTCAAAACTTAAATCTTTTAAGACCAGTAACTTGGTGCAGACAAAGAGAAGATTTGGTAATAAATGGAAAGATTGTGGGAAAAGATAGACCTGAATATGAACCAAGAATAAATCCAACCTGCAACCTAATAAAGAGTGTTGGAATTGGAAGCACTATGATATTCGTAGACTCTCTAGAAACTTCTTTCAACTACAAAAATGAAGATCCATCTTCATCCGACTTTATTGAGCAAGTAGAAATAGTTGAAACTTCAGATAAGATTTCCGCAAGATTTTCTGCTACAGTCAATTCTTTAGGTAATATAGATTCTATTAATATTGTAGATGGTGGTTCTGGATATTTAGATGCTCCAATAATATCAATACCTGCTCCCACATTAGGAGTTTCTGGAATAGCAAGTGCTGTAGCAACAGTAAGTTCAGGTTCAGTCAATAGCATTACAATAACAAATCCAGGTTTTGGATACAGTGAATCTTCTCCTCCATCAATACTAGTAGAAACGCCAGAATTTAGAAAAACTTATTTAAAGAATATTACATACACTGGAGATTATGGAATAATTACTGGAGTTTCAACAGGTTCTGTTGGATTTGCAGTAACTGGAATATTATTTGATCTTCTGATACCTATAGATTCTCCATTGAAGGATAGTAGATACACTTCACCAACAATTTTAACAACAGGGATAAAAGAAAATTACTATTTGAAGGTTTCAAATACAAATATAGGAAATCCAGTGACTTCTTTAGATAGTAATGGAAATATAATTGGTATTGGAACCCAATACTTAGACAACGTATATCAAGTTGCTTCAGCCACTTTATTTACAAACTTTAATGGATATGGTTATGAAATTACTTCTCCAGTAGATATTGTAAGAGTTGCTGTTAGTGTTTCCGACTATAATGCTCTCACTGGAATTGGTTCTGATAAGTATTTTGGAGATTTTAGTTGGGGACTAATATCCACAAACAGTGCAGGAATACAAACTTCTTTTGACGTTGGTATAGAAAATGGTGTAGTTGGACTCAATAGTTCGCCTACAGTAAAGAGATTTAATCCATTGAAATCAAATACATATACCGTGGTATAATAAATAGTTTTAAAATTTTTAAGATAAATGTCAGCAATTATAACTGATCAGTTTAGAATATTAAACTCAGAGAATCTGGTCAATTCCATAGGATCTACAGATTCTGCATACTATACTTTTGTAGGTTTGACCAATGCTGAAGAATACGACCCAAATTGGGATTTTACACCACCAACACCAATAGATTCTTTCAATAACTTTGATGATATTTGGGATACTGTCATCGCCCTTAAAAAAATTAATAAGGTAAATGACGTAAGAAGAGTTGTTAGAAAAATTCAGTGGACTTCTGGAACTACTTATGATATGTACAGAAGTGACGTAAGTAGAAACAGTAAATCAATACCTTCTGGACAAACAAATTTATATTCATCAAATTTTTATGTTATAAACAGCGATTTTAGAGTCTACATTTGTTTAAATAATGGAATTACCCCAGAAAACAACACTGGGAGACCTTCTTTGGATGAACCCACCTTCACAGACCTAGAACCAAGGACTCCTGGCGATAGTGGAGATGGTTATGTATGGAAATACTTATATACCATCAAACCAAGTGAAGTTGTTAAGTTTGATACTTTGAATTACATTCCGGTTCCTTTGGACTGGAATGCTACTGAGTATGATGCAATAAGAGAAAATGCTGAAACCAGTGGACAACTAAAGGTAGTCACTATACAAAATAGAGGAAGTGGACTCGGTGCTCCAAGAACTTATACCAATATAAATATAGTCGGAGATGGATCTGGAGCTAAGGCAACAGTTGTTGTTGGAGAAGACTCTACTGTAGAATCTGTAAATATAACTTCTGGAGGATCTGGTTATACTTATGGTTCTTTAGATCTTTTATCTGGAGGTTTGGTTTTATCTTCAGGTTCAGTCTCACCGGTGTTTAATGTCATCATTCCACCTCCAGGTGGTCATGGAAGCGATATTTATAGGGAACTTGGGGCATATAATGTTTTAATTTATTCTAGAATTGAAAATGACCCATTAAATCCAGATTTTGTTGTTGGTAATAAAATTGCTAGAGTTGGCATTGTAAAAAATCCTACAAAGTTTTCTTCGTCGCAACTTGGCACAGATGATAAGTATAGTGCCGTATATGCTCTTAAGTTGGTAGGTTCTACAAATAAAGATGATTATCAGAATGCAACATTTTCTAATAACGATGAGATATTTCAAACTATAGGAACTGGTGTCACTGCTGTTGGTAGAGTAGTGTATTATGACAATACTACAGGTGTTTTGAAGTATTGGCAAGATAGAACTTTGGTTGGTTTTAATACAGCAACTTTAGACCTTTCATCAACTCCTCCAGAATATGGATACAATATTAACAGATTCACTTCATCACCTTCTTCTGGAGGATCTTTAGAAATTAGAGGTGGAAGTGTAAACTTGATTATAGACCAAAGTTTTAGCGGTATAACCACAGTGCTAAATAATAACACAACTTATAATCTGGGACAAAACTTTGATTCGGGCGTGTCAAATCCAGAAGTTCAAAAATATTCTGGGGATATAATTTATATTGATAATAGACCATCTATTATCAGATCTGCCAATCAAAAAGAAGATATTAAGGTTATTTTACAATTTTAAGTAAAAAATCATGCCACAGGAAACAAATTTAAACATATATCCATATTTTGACGACTATAGTAATTCCAAAGACTATCATAAGGTACTGTTTAAACCAGCTTATCCTGTACAAGCAAGAGAACTAACTACCTTACAGTCTATATTACAGTCTCAAGTTGAAAGATTTGGAACTCATATATTCACCGATGGTTCTAAAGTACTTGGCGGTCAGTTGACCTATAACAATAGGTTAGACTATGTTATTTTAGAATCTGATTATTTTGGTGCTAATGTAGAAGATACGTTAAATGTATTAAATAAAAGTATAGTTGTTGGAAGAACAAGTGGAGTAAGGGCAGAGATTATATTTTCTATTAGTAGAAATATATCATACTTAAATGCCACAACAATTTATGTAAAATACTTGAGTCCTGGAACCGATGCCGCAAGAAGTGAAAAGTTCATTGATGGGGAAGTATTAGAAGTTGAAGAGAATGTTCCTAACCTCTCAGAAAATGATACAGAAAATGAAAATATTCAGATAATTTTGAGATCTGGTCAAGGTTTTGCTTTGACAAGAAGAACAAACTCTACAGGATTTGCCTCTTCAGCAAGAATAGAGTCTGGAGTATTTTTTATTAGAGGATTTTTTATAAACGTAGGATCTTCCAGAATACTTTTAGACCAGTATAGATCAAATGTCAATTTTAAAGTTGGATTAAGAGTATCTGAAGATATCATAACTTCTGATCAAGATTCTACTCTTAATGATAACTCTAATGGTTTCTCAAACTTTGCTGCTCCTGGGGCAGATAGATTTAAAGTATCAGCAAGGTTAGATAGAATTGATTTAAATGAAACTGAAACTAGTGATTTTATCACAATAACAGAGATAAGAGACGGTGAAGAAATATCTGCAAACAATTTGCCACAATATAGTGAAATTGCTTCAGAATTTGCAAGAAGAACTTTTGATGAGTCTGGAAATTATTATGTAAAATCGCCAAACTTATCAGTTAAAGAAACACTAAACAATTATAAAGGAAACAATGGAGTATTTTCTCCAAATAGAGAAACTTATAACGGAAATACTCCAAGTGAGTCTTTAGGAACTTATGTAGTATCTCCAACAAAAGCATATATACAAGGTTTTGAAGTTAAGACAATAGGTTCTACATACTTAGATTTTGAAAAACCAAGAACAACCAAAAGTTTAGAAAATGAAAATGTAAATTATTTTACTGGACCAACTTTTACGCTCAACAGAGTTTATGGATCTCCAAAAGTTGGTTTTTCAACTTATTATGTAAGCTTACATTTGGATAGAGTTGGTTCTAATCAAAACCAACCTTCAGGAAAGGAAATAGGACTTGCGAGAGTCTATGACTTTGCTTTAGAGTCTGGTTCGTATAGCACAGAAAATCCAGATTCAAATGAGTGGGATATTTCTCTCTATGATGTCCAAACATATTCAGAATTAACTTTAAACGAACCAATAACTTTAGAAACTCCAACATATATTAAAGGAAATTCAAGTGGTGCCACAGGTTTTTTAAGATATGATACAAATAATTCCGGTATCTTAACTGCATATAATGTAACAGGAAACTTCTTAATTGGAGAAACTTTCACATTTGATGGTATTAAAAATACAAGAATATGTAGAACAGTAAACTCTTATGGTGTAAGTGATGTAAAATCTTTATATGGAATAGTTGGATCCGCTTATACTTTTACTGCAGATGTAAAGCAAAAATTGGGTAATGATATTGGATTGGTATCTATTAGTTCTGAATCTGGCGGAAGCAGTATAGTATCCTCTGCGGATTTTATATTTACAAATGTAGCAAAAGTAGATGATATTGTAGCATTTACAAATCCTGGTCAAGAAATAGTCAATTTTGCTCAAGTAGAAGTTGTAAACTCAAGCAGATTGACCATAATTCCAGTAGAAAGTGTTTCAGGGATATGTAGTGGTTCTTTACCAACTACCAATATTACTCCTTCAGACTTTAGAATACTTAAGAGCTCTTATCAGAGATCTGAAGACAATACACTTTATACACAATTACCAAAGGCAAATATAAGTTCTGTAGATTTGTCAAATTCAGATTTGATAATAAGAAAGCAATATGATGTTATAGTTGTAGCAAATAGTTTCACACTTAATGCTGGAGATAACTTAGTATTTTTGCCTTTTGATGAAGAAAGATATTGCTTAGTCAACGAAAATGGTTTAACTGAAGAACTTACTCAAGATAAGGTAGACACTTCAGGTTCTTCAACAATCACAATAAGTGGACTGGCAAATGATGGAAATGCTAAACTGATAGCAACTTTAAGAAGGACTAACATTAAAGAGAAAGTAAAAGATAAAAACACAGTAAATACTTTAATAGTTTCAAAATCAATTCTTTCATCTTCGGGTATTGGAACAACAACATTAAATGATGGTCTTGAGTTTGGGAACTATCCATATGGGACAAGAGTTCAGGATGATGAGATTTGCTTAAACCAATGCGAAGTGACCAAGATTCATGGAATATATGAGTCATCTACAGTTTCAAATCCAACCCTTCCTTCCATTGTTTTCTCCAGTATCAGTGGACCTTCAGGAACAACTTCAGACCTAATTTTAGGAGAAGAGTTTATTTCTTCGGAAAGTAATTCTTTAGGAATTTATGTTGAAAGGAATACTGGATTAAATATTGGTTATTCCAAACTTTCTTCTTCTCAAATAACGCCAGGAGAGGTTATTACATTTAAACAGTCTGGAATAAAGGCTGTTGTTTCAAATACAATTGAAGGAAGTGTCAATATTATGGATAATTACACTTTGAATAAAAATGAAAAAAATACAATTTATGATTATTCAAAGATTGTTAGAAAAGAAAATAAAAAGTCTCCCATTAAAAAAATTAAAATTGTATTTGAGGCCGCAAGTTTTTCCGATTCCGATTCTGGAGATATAACAACAAAAAATAGTTATGATTCCTTTGATTACTGCAACCTTTCAAAAATAAATGGTATAAGGACAAGCGACATTATTGACATCAGACCAAGAGTACCAAAATATACAGTTTCTGAAGGGACTCGTTCTCCTTTAGAGTTTTTGGGAAGAGATATTAGCGCCAATAAAAATTCTTCAAAGGATATTTTGGCATCAGATGAGTCCTTTTCTGTCAATTTCTCATATTATCTTCCAAGGATAGACAAAATATATCTATCTAAAGATGGAAAATTTCAACTCAGTAAAGGAGAACCATCAGAAACTCCAAGAATACCATCAAAAATTCAAAACTCTATTGAAATAGCAAAAATAGATCTTCCAGCGTATCTTTGCGATATTAAAGATGCTAAGATCACTTTAACTGACTACAAGAGATATCAGATGTCTGATATCAAGAGACTTGAAGATAGAATCAAAAACTTAGAATATTACACTTCACTTACAGTATTGGAGTCTGACACGGCAAACTTACAGATAACTGATGCTGATGGTTTGAATAGATTTAAGTCTGGTTTCTTTGTAGACGATTTTTCAAATACAAAATCTCAAAAGAAAAAAATTGCATCTAAAAACTGCATTGATATTAAAAATGCAGAATTAAGACCTTCGCACTATTCTACAGAAATTGATTTAATTTTGGGATCAAGTTCACTTTCTGGAATTGGAACAACACCAAATCCAAAAGTAGATGCTAGATTTATTACAGACTTAATAGGTCTCAATGTAACAAAAACTGGACAATTAGTTACTTTAGACTATCAACAAACTCCGGAAATAATACAAAAATATTCAAGTCAGTTAAGCAATGTTTCCGCATATTCATCTTCATTCTTTAGTGGAACTTTAGATTTGTTTCCAGCGTCTGATGTTTGGGTAGATCAAATTAGAGTTGAGCCAAAGTTGGTTAATACTGAAGGTAATTATGTAAAGACAGAATTGCAGCTTGAAGAAGAAGGATACGACCAACAATCTGGTTTTAGTCCTACTGTTTGGAACTCTTGGGAGACTATTTGGACAGGAGAAAATATAGAAAAAACTTCTGAAGAAGTTACTATAGGTAATGAGATAATTAGGGAAGATTATGAGCAAGTAACTAAAACTGGAACTTCTACAAGAACGGGAAAAAGAAAAATTCTAAGAGAAGTAATTGAAAATACTTCTTTTGGTGACCAAGTTTTAGATTCTTCAGTAATTCCATACCTTAGATCTAGGAACATTGAATTCACTGGAAGAAGGCTCAAGCCATTTACTCAATTATATTCTTTCTTTGATGGAGTAGATGTCAACAAATATGTCTTTCCAAAGTTGATTAAAGTAACAATGCTTGATGGATCTTTTGAAGTTGGTGAAGATGTAATTGGATATGCAGGATCTGGATATAATCCTTCCAGTGGCGTTGGAAATATGTCCGATAGAAGATGTGGTCCTTTAGTTACATTTAGAGCTAGAGTTGCCAAAATTAATCATAAGTTTGGTCCATACGATTCTCCAACACAAACCTTTATAAAGAATCCTTATGATAGAAATTCTGTTCTTCCAGATTCTTATTCAACTTCATCAGTTATTTTAAATATTGACACATTCTCTTTGGCAAATAAAGCGCAAGGAGAGTACTTCTCTCGCCCAAATGTTGGAATGGTTTTGACTGGAAGAACAAGTGGAGCAAACGCAAAAGTAGAATCTTTAGATTTGATTACAGATCAACTTGGAGATATTATTGGTTGCTTCTGGATACCAAATCCAAATGTTGATATAAATCCTAAGTTTGAATCTGGAACTAAAGTCTTTAGATTAACAAGCAGCTCAACTAATTCTTTACTTAAGGGAACTGTAAACTCTTCTGCTGAAGAACAGTATTATTCTGAAGGTAAGGTTAATACCGTACAAGAAAATATTATAGTAACTAGAAACTCTAGAGTTGATATTGAGGATGAAATTGAAACTCAAGAGGCAGTTGAGGTTGGAGATAATGAGCTTGTAAGTAGTACTGTAGTAGGGACCATAGAACCTCCATATGTACCTCCAGCAATAATACCAGAAACTACAGCACCACAAACATATTATAGTCCTTCTCCGCAATCTCCACCAACACCAGTACCAGTTAGAGAACCTGAGGTGGTAATTCCAGAAACCCCACAAGAAATTAATCAACTGGGAATTAGATTTGGTGGTAATGCCGCAGACAGATTGAATGATGCTTTAGCTCAAGCAGGACTTCCTCAAGATGCTTATCAGGGAATGCCAAACTCTGATGCGGTAGATTTATACAATCAGGCTGTTAGTAGATCGCCCTCAATTTCAAACCAATACACATTCAATGATAATACAACAAATAAAGTTGAAAAGGATAGTGGCAATAATAATGACACCAGAAAGAAAAGAGATGAGAAAAAGAGAGCTGATGAGAAAATAGCAGATCAATTCTTTAAAGATTTATTAAAGAAATAAACGATTTAATTTTATCACATTCAACAATATAAATATTCAATAAAGGCAAGAGATGAAATTATTAAATCCCCTAGCACAATCATTCTATGTTGAACATAGCAATGGAATGTTTGTGACTTCTGTTGATTTATATTTTTATGGGAAAGATTCTAACTTGCCTGTTACTATACAACTTCGCCCTATGGATTTGGGCCAACCCTCAAGAACTGTATATCCATTTGGTGAGGTTGTAGTTGATCCAAAAGATATTGAATTGACAGAGTTTGGAGTTATTCCTACTAGAGTAACATTTCCATCTCCAGTGTATCTGGAAGGAGAAAAGTTCCATTCTTTAGTAATTTCATCAAACTCGGACCAATATTTGGTTTGGATTGCTGAAATGGGTCAAATTGATACTGCTTCTGATAATACTGTCGTAATTGATAAGCAACCTCTTAATGGAGGTCTTTTTAAATCACAAAATTCATCTAGTTGGGTAGAAGAGCCGTATCAAGATTTGAAATTTACCTTATATAGAGCAAATTTCATAAGTTCCTCAGGAAATATTAATTTTTATAGCCCAGAGTTAAGTTTTGGTAATGATCAAATAGCAACTCTTCCACAAAATTCTTTAGAGATGACTGCAAAGTCGGTAAGACTTAAAGTAAATCAGGAAATTACTGATGCAGGTTTTTCTTTAGGAAGCACTTTACTTCAAGATCAAGTAAATGTTTCTGGCGATTATATTGGATTTGCCGGACCTGCTTCAATAGGATCTTTAAATATCATTAACGGTGGCATTGGATATGTTGGTCCAGCCACTTACTTAAATCAACAACTCACCTCAATAACTGGAACTGGTTTCAATGCTACAGCAGATATTGAAATAAACTCGGAAGGTGTGGCAATTGCTGCTTCAGTAACTTCTGGTGGTAATGGGTATGTTGTTGGAGATGTTCTTTCAGTTGATACACTTGGGGGAAGCGCATTAGGAAGAAATCTCAGACTTTCCCTATCTTCAGTTAGTGGAATCAAAGAACTAATAATTGACAATGTTCAGGGAGATTTTATTGTTGGAACTGGCAAAAGTTTAAAATATCTTGATATCTCAGGAACAGAGCAATTTTTAAATGGAGCAGGATCAAATGTTCAAATAGAAACTGGGGGAGTCACTACTTTAAGTGATGGTCTTAATGTTAAGGTGAATCATAGAAATCATGGAATGCATTCGCCAACAGATAGAGTTGAGTTGACAAATGTGAATAGTGATATTGACCCAGTGAGTTTATCTGTAGATTTTAACAAAAATGAAACTGTTGAAATTAACTTAACATCAACCACAAACTTTAATACATTTGAAAATCTACCTATATCAATAGCAAACCCAGGTTACATTAAGATTAATGGCGAAATTATCAGTTATACAACAGTTTCTGGAACAAAACTTTCGGGAATAACAAGGGGAATAGATTCTACTCAAGTAGATTCCCATTTTGTTGATGACTTAGTTATAAAGTACGAATTAAATGGAGTTTCTTTAAGAAGAATTAATAAAGTTCATACCTTAGAAGATTCTACAGTATCCGATCCAATTGGGTTGGATTATTATAATATAAAATTGAATATGGCAACTAATGGTATTGATAGGACTGATGGAACTTCTAATAAAAAGCTTTATGTGAAAGAAACAAAATCTACCGGAGGAAGTTTTGCCAACGCTACTCAAAATATTCAATATAGTTTAGTAAGACCAATAATTCAAACTTTGGTTTTGACAGGAACTAATATAAATTCTTCAATAAGAACTGTTTCAGGAAGAAGTATTGATGGAAATGAACCATCGTTCCAAGACCAAGGATTTGAACCAATAAGCTTAGATTCAAATAACTATTTCAATTCTCCAAGAGCTTTATTCTCAAAACTTAATGAATCTACAGGTCTTACAAACATTCCAGGAAGGAAATCAATAAATGTGAAAATGGATCTAACAACAACTGATGGATATATTTCACCTACAATTGATCTTGATAGAGTAGCACTAGTTTTATCTTCAAACAGAGTAAATAATAGAGTTACAAATTATGCAACTGATAATAGAGTGTCTTCGTTAAATAATGACCCTTCTTCTTTTATATACGCATCAAAAACTATTGAATTAGAAGTTCCAGCAACTTCATTAAAACTTTTATGTACTGCTTATGTAAACACTTTTAGTGACTTAAGAGCATTTTATGCTATACAAAATGACCCCTATGAAGATCCAATATATAATCCATTCCCAGGTTTTAATAACATTGATAGTTTAGGTCAAACTATCGATGAGTCACTATCAGATGGAAATCCCGATAGAAGAGTTCCTAAAGTTGACTTTTTGACAGTCGATAGTCCCATCAGTGCTTTCAAAGAGTATGAGTTTACTGAAAACAATATTGAATCTTTCAAATATTTTACAGTGAAAATTATTGGAACCTCAACCAATCAGGCATATCCACCAAGAATTAAAGATTTAAGAGTCATCGCTACAGCATAATGAAAAAAGTAAAAGAAAATTTAAGTTTATTGAGAGACGAAAATAATAATGCGATTGTAAATACAAATTATTCAGAATATCAAAATTACTTAAACTTAAAAAGAAGTAATAAGAATAAAAAGAAAAAAATAGAAGATATTGAAAATGAAATGGTGGAAATGAAGAATAGCATTGACGAAATAAAATCAATGCTTTCTTCACTAATGAAAAATATTAAATGATAGATATTATAAGAAAGTAATTACTAAAAATAAATGGCAAAACCATCATCTAGACAAGAGTTAATAAATTACTGTAAAAGACAACTGGGTTCTCCAGTTTTGGAAATTAATGTTGCTGACGAACAGATAGACGATCTTGTTGATGATGCGGTACAACTCTTCCAAGAAAGACATTTTGATGGAGTTATACAAACATATTTAAAATATAAGATAACTGATGATGATGTTTCTAGAGGTAGAGCATTAAGTGGTGGTGTGGGAATTGCAACTACTTCAGCAACTTCAACGACCGGAGTTACTTCAAAATATGAAGAAAACTCAAATTATATTGAAATACCAGATCATATAATTGGAGTGAATAAAATATTTAAATTTGACGGAAATAATATTGTCACAAATAATATTTTTAACAGGAAGTATCAACTTTATTTCAACGATCTTTATTATTGGAATTCAATCGATCTATTATCATATTCAATGACAAAAACATACCTTTCGGATATTGATTTTATTTTGACAACAGACAAACAAATAAGATACAATAGAAGGCAAGATAGATTATACATTGATGTTGATTGGCACGATGTTAGTTCTGGTGAGTATTTAATTATTGATTGTTGGAGAGCGTTGGATCCAAAAACATTTTCTGGTGTTTGGAATGATTCTTTTCTTAAGAAATATTTGACCGCACTAATAAAGCGTCAGTGGGGAATGAATTTGATTAAGTTTCAAGGAGTCAAACTTCCTGGAGGAATTGAATTTAATGGCAGACAGATATATGATGATGCCCAAAGAGAATTGGATATTCTTATAGAGAGAATGACATATGATAATGAAATTCCACCTCTAGATATGATTGGGTAATTAAAATGTTAAATCCATTTTTTCTTCAGGGTTCTAGCGGAGAGCAAAATCTTGTACAGGATTTGATAAATGAACAAATACGAATGTATGGCATTGAAGTTTATTACATGCCAAGAAAGTATTTGACGACAAATACTGTAATTAGAGAAGTTATTGAATCAAAGTTCGATGGAGCATATCCCATAGAAGCATATGTTTCATCTTATGATGGATATGGTGGTCAAGGAACAATACTTTCTAAATTTGGAATTCAGGACATTGACGATTTAACTTTAGTCATATCAAAAGAAAGATTTGAAAATTATATAAGTCCATTGTTAGAGGATCTTCCCGGAGTAGAATTGACTACAAGACCAAAAGAAGGAGACTTAGTATATTTTCCATTGGGAGATAGAGTTTTTGAAATAAAATATGTAGAGCACGAGAGTCCATTTTATCAACTTCAAAAAAATTATGTTTATGAGTTAAGATGCGAACTCTTTAGATATGGTGATGAAATAGTAGATACTTCCATCAATGAAGTTGACGACAATTTTATTGGTCAAACATACACACAGACTTTCAAAATGGTTGGTCTTGGATCAACTGCTGTTGCTTCGGTAGCAAGCATATTCGATGGTGCTGTTACCAAATTTAATGTAACAAATAGAGGTAATGGGTATTCATCAGCACCCACAGTAACTGTATCAAAGTCCCCCGTAACTACTGCTGTAGGAATAGCAACTTTAATAACAGGACTTTTTGATTTTTGTTCAGATTCTTCAGAGTCTTCAAAAGTTCAAGGAATTGAAGTAGTAAATCCTGGCAGTGGATATACAGTTTCTCCAATGGTAGCACTTTTTGGAGGCGATGGGTCTGGAGTAGAGGCAACTGCATCAATAGCAGATGGTGTTCTGGGCACAATAACATTATCTAGTGGTGGTTCTGGATATATAAGTCCACCAACTGTCACTATTGTAGGTTCTGCAACTAAAGAAGCTATTGCTGTAGCACAAATAGCAAATGGTACTGTTACTTCAATAAGATATCTAAATGCGGGAGTAGGATATACTCAAGCACCTACAATACAAATATCTTCTCCATATCTTGTTGGAGTAGGAACTTATCAGTTTAATGAAGTAGTAATTGGTTCTTCAAGTAGCACTACAGCATATGTAGAATCTTGGAATGCTACTACTGGCAATCTTGAACTTAAGAATCTTGACGGGGAATTTGTAATAGGTGATATAATTATTGGTCAAACTTCAGGAGCGAACTATAAAGTCCTTACTATAAATACCAATGATACTGATGATGCATATGCTGATAATATAGATATTCAGACAGAAGCAGATCAGATATTAGATTTTTCTGAGAAAAATCCATTTGGAACTCCTTAAATAGTTAAATAGTCAATACAGGAAAAAATATATGTTTGAATATTTTTATAACGAAATAATTAGAAAAACTGTAATTGGTTTTGGAACTCTTTTTAATGGAATACAAATTCAAAGAAAAGATTCTTCAAATAATGTATTTTCTATTGTAGAAGTTCCAATTGCTTATGGACCAACACAAAAATTCTTGGCAAGGTTAGAGCAATCACCAGACTTAAATAAGCCTGTACAAATAACTCTACCAAGACTTTCTTTTGAAATGGTTGGTCTAAACTATGATCCAACTAGAAAAGTAAATCCAATACAAACATTCGTATCTTCTACAAATAGCGACTCTTCTGATATGAGAGTCACCTATATGCCGGTTCCTTACAATGTATCATTTGAATTGTCTATTATGACAAAAAGTAATGATGATATGCTTCAAATAGTTGAGCAAATAATTCCATATTTCCAACCATCATACACCATATCAATTGATCTTGTTGAGCTGATTGGAGAAAAAAGAGATATTCCAATTACTTTAGATAATATTGTAATGGACGACTCTTATGAGGGAGATTTTACAACAAGAAGAGCTTTAATTTATACTTTAAGATTTACGGCCAAAACTTATATCTTTGGTCCAACTTCTTCTTCTGCAAGCAAAGATATTGTCAAAAAGGTCAGTATTGGATTTGCTGCTGGACGTCCTTCATCTAACCCAACAAGAGATGTTACTTATAGAGTAGATCCTCAAGCAACTAAGAGTTATACAGATAATGTGGTAACTACACTTTCTGAAGATATTAAGTTAGAAACCACAGTCTTTGAAGTTGCAGATGCTTCATCTATTCCAAAAGATTCTTATATTACAATCGACACAGAGACTCTCTATGTAAAATCTAAGAGTTCTAATAAACTAACTGTAAGAAGAGGAGAATATGGAACTCCAATATCACTTCATGTATCTGGATCTTCTATAAGTGCTATAACTTCTTCTGACAATGCTTATGTTGAAGTTGGTGATAATTTTGGATTTGACGATGGGTTTATTTGAACATGAGTAATAAATTTGATGATTTAGATGAAACGTTTAATGTAGAAGAAACTATGACACCAGCAGTAGAAGTTGAAAATGTTAATGTAGAGAGTTCAATCGAAAAATTCGAAAAAATATCTGATGATATTAAAAAAGATTATGAATATAGTAGAGGAAACTTGTATTCTATTATAGAAAAGGGTCAAGAAGCATTAAATGGGGTGATAGAACTTGCCC
>Ga0213864_10000400_pt1 | contig 19552 bp, 15 predicted proteins | sample PICome_5_FD_160078 | JGI IMG/M metagenome (GOLD analysis project Ga0213864, IMG submission 160078) | Coastal seawater microbial communities near Pivers Island, North Carolina, United States - PICO247 | ecosystem: Environmental > Aquatic > Marine > Coastal | place: USA: North Carolina... | reverse complement strand
AAAAGGCCAAGGCTCTGGCGGCGGCGGGGGAGGTGGTCCTACACCCCCACCAACAGAACCTTACAAAGACTGGCTAGCTAGTGCAGACTTTAACAGTGCAGAAGGTCTAGAGAAATTTGTTGCTGGAATTGAATACGACCCAACTAAAGATAAAACAATGGGACAAGCATTTGGTGCTACCTTGATGGGTGGACCCATGGCTGGTATTGCTACAGCAGTAGGTAGTTCAGCTAGAGGTGGACTAAGTGCAATCTCTGATTTACGTGCTGCATCACTTATTGCTAAAGCACAAGGTTTAGATAAACTTGCAGCTAAATACGATAAACAAGTTGCAGATATCATTGAAAAAGGTCCAGGTATTTTAGACTTTTTAGATGATGTATTTGCTACAGGTAAACAAAAAGCCAATGCTTGGGCTAAGAAGAATGGTCATGAAAATATTCAAGCTGCAATAGAAGCAGGGGTAACACCTAAACCAGCTGTTGTACCTGAAGCTACCCCTGCACAAAAGGCTGCAACTAAAGCTGTTTCAGACTATGAAAGCCTTAAAAAACCTTCTGGAGGAAAGGATGACGATCCATTCCCATCTGTTGTAACCAAAAAATCTGTTGCAGAAACAAAGGCTATCATGGATAAACAAACACCTAAAACTATAAAAGATACTACTAAAAATCTTGAAAGAACTACAGCTAAAGTTAAGGATATACAATCTGGTAAAAATACATCAGGTCAGGTTGGATTTAAAGAAGGTGGCCTAATGGCCAAAGGCAAGAAAAAGAAATAAGGCTACCCAGCTACGGCTGGCCCCAACATAAGGAGAATATAAATGCCTGAACTAGCAGAAGTAGAAACACCAAAAACAGCAGGATTTGTTGATCGAGGTTATAACTACGAAAGCCGTAAGAAGCGTATGGAAGCAGAAGAAGAGGAGATCAAACGACTTGAAGCCGAACAACGTGGTGAATCTGAAGAAGAAAACGAAGAAGTTACCAAAACGGAAGAGGCCGATACAGAAGTTGAAGAAAAAGCGTTATCTCCAGAAGAAAAAAGCTTTAAAAAACGTTATGGCGATCTAAGACGCCACATGCAAGAGAAAGAAAAGGAGTGGAACGATAAGTTCGAAGCCTTTGAAAAACGCATGAAAAAAGAGTCTATTGTTCCACCTAAGTCTGATGAAGACATTGAGGAATGGGCAAGACAGTATCCAGATGTAGCTGGTATAGTAGAAACTATTGCTGCTAAAAAAGCTCAAGAAATGTTTAGTAAAGCAGATGCTAGACTAAAAGAGCTAGATCAGGCACAATCAGAAGCGGAAAGAATGAAAGCTGAAAACGTTATTCGTAAATCTCACGAAGACTTTGATGATCTTCGAGCTTCTGATGAATTTCATGATTGGGCTAATGAACAGCCTAAATGGGTACAAGATGCACTATACGAAAACTCAGATGACCCTGCGTCAGTAGTACGTGTAATTGATTTGTACAAAGTAGATAAAGGCCTTACTAAGACTGCTAAGAAAGCTAAGGCCAAAGATGCAGCTTCTACAGTTACTCGCCGTAGTAAAACGGAAGTAGATGTAGATGATGCAAATGACGTAATTCGTGAATCAGATGTGGCTAAAATGTCAGACAAAGAGTTTGAAGCTAAATCTGAGGAAATTAACAAAGCTATCCGTTCGGGTAAATTTGTTTACGATGTATCTGGCAAAGCTAGATAAACTGTTGACAATTAATAAATCAACAGTATAACTATAGACACAGAGACAAAAGCCTCTTTTTGACTACCTTTTGTCTCAGTCTAATTTCATAAAAAAGTCTAAACTATAAAAGAACTACCTGTTCAAGTATAGGCCCAGAGTACACCTACTAGCGCAAGTGGGTGTTTTCTGCACCCTAGAAAACGTACAGCCTCTTTAAGGTGTTTAGCTTTGTAACCCGAAGCCAAATATCAGGAGGATTTATCATGGCTTTTACTTCAGCATCGGGTTACGGAAACCTACCTAACGGTAATTTTAGTTCCGTAATCTACTCCAAAAAAGTGCAGCTTGCATTCCGCAAGAGCACAGTCGTTGGAGACATCACAAACTCTGATTATTTCGGAGAGATCAGTGCCCAAGGTGACACTGTTAAAATCATCAAAGAACCTGAAATTTCAGTGTCATCCTATGCGAGAGGCACACAGGTCAATGCACAAGATCTAGATGACGAGGATTTCTCTCTAGTCGTTGATAAGGCAAACTACTTCGCCTTCAAGATCGACGACATCGAAGAAGCCCACAGTCACGTAAACTTCATGGATCTTGCAACCAACCGTGCGGCTTACCGCTTGGCTGATCAGCATGACCAAGAAGTTCTAGGTTACCTATCAGGTTACAAGCAGTCTGCACTGCACGGTGCTGCTGATACAGTTAACACAACTGTAAACGGCACTAAAGCTGTGTCAACTGCAGGTTCTGACGAATTGCTTTCTACAATGAAACTATCTCGTCCTAACTTCGGTAACTTGACAACAGCAGGTTCAACAGGCGATTCTATTCCTGTTGCTGCTCGTCTACCAGGTGCAACAGCACTACCAACAGGTTACGTATCACCTAACATGATCGTAGCTCGTATGGCTCGTCTACTTGATCAACAACAAGTTGACAAGAATGGTAGATGGCTTGTAGTCGATCCAGTATTTATGGAGATTCTTCGTGATGAAGATTCACGTCTCCTAAATTCTGATTTCGGTGAATCAGGTGGTCTACGCAACGGTCTAGTACTAAACAACTTGCACGGCTTCCGTATCTACCAATCATCAAACCTACCATCAATTGGTACAGGTTCTGATACAGTAGACGGTACAGCTCAGTCAAGCAACTTTGGTGTTATCGTTGGTGGTCATGACTCAGCAGTAGCAACTGCAGAGCAGATCAACAAAACTGAAACATACCGTGACCCTGACTCATTTGCAGACATCGTTCGTGGTATGCACCTATATGGCCGCAAGATCCTTCGTCCAGAAGCTCTTGTAACTGCTAAATATAACTTGGCGTAAGAGGAGGACTGACTTATGGCTACAGTAACAACTCTTTCACGAGCAGCAGGGGGTCGTGGTAACCCTGGTAACAAACCTTACTTAGTTGAGGTTGAAATCGACATGGCAGCTGCCGCAACTGCTAAGGGTTCTGCCCTAGCAGCAGCAGATATCATTGAAGCAATTACTGTTGGTGCAAACACAATGGTAATGGCTGCAGGTATGGAGTGTACTGCAACACCTTCAGGTGGTACAGGCACAGTTCTAGACCTTGGTATCACAGGTGGTGACGTTGACGCATTTGTTGACGGTTTTGCTTATGACTCTGCAACTGCAGGTTCTTATGCAACTCTAGCAAACACTGCATGTCCTATCTTGGTTACAACATCAGACACAATTGATGTTCTAATCCAAGCAGCGACAACTGTTTCTACAGCAGGTAAAGTACGTGTTTGGGCAATGTTGATGGACGTTGACTCAGTTGGCTCTTCTAAAGAAGCTGACGAAGTCGCTCGTGACTATCTAGCATAACTAAGAACTTGAGGGGCTGGGCAACTGGCCCCTCTAATCTCATCTAAGGGATTTATTTATGGCAACTTATGTTACACTAATTAACCAGCTTCTAAGAAGGCTAAACGAAGTTACACTAGATACAGCTGGTGATGGCTTTGATACTGTACGTAACGTACAAGCTTTGGCTAAAGATGCTATTAATAACTCCATTAGAAATATTCTACAGACAGGCCAAGAGTGGCCTTTCTTAAAAAATACCTATACTCAAACACTAACTGCAGGTACCAGACAATATAGCTTTCCTGCAGATTTTGCTAGTGTAGATTGGGACACTTTCTATATTAAAGAATTAGGAGCTGCAACCAATACTCCTAGCTACCTTCCAACAATTTCTTTTGAAGAGTATACACAAAGATACCGTGGACTAGATGATCAAGCTGATTCAGGTTCTGGTATATCTGCTCCTCAACGTATTTATCAAACCTATGAAAGCAAGTTTGGTGTAACACCTGTACCAGACAACTCATATCAAATAGAATATGTATACTGGTCTTTTCCAAATGACTTGACTTTGTACGATGATGCTTGTATAATTCCAGACAGATTTAATCACGTAATTATTGACGGTGCTATGATGTACTTAATGCGTTTTAGATCTAACGATCAAAGTGCTGCAGTTCACCAACAAAACTTTACCGATGGTATTCGTTCTATGAGACGTATTCTTATGGATGATCCTTTAGATATTAGATCAACAGTAATTCAAAGAAATAAATCTTTTAGTAATACAATTAGTAGTATAGTCTAATGCCCGAAAATTTAGCCTCATTTAAAGTATTTGCTGAAGGAGGTCTTAACACTAACCGTGATGTGTTATCGCAGGGTGAAAGACAGCCAGGGTCAGCTACGTTATTAGTTAATTATGAACCTGCTATTACAGGTGGTTACAGACGTATTAGTGGTTATGCAAATAACTACGGCACGGTTACTGGTACAGGCAGTGTTTTAGGTGTTTGTGTTGCAGACGGTATTAATGATGGTATCTTAGCTGCTCGTGCTCCTTCTAGTGGTTCTAATTATCTACACTATTGGAATGCTACTACAGAAGCTTGGGTTGCAGTAACTACTTCTGGCTCACCTACAATGACAGGTGTAACAAAAGTAAGATTTAAACGTTTTAATTGGTCTGGTCCAAAAGTTATTTTAACTGACGGTATTAACCCTGCTGCAACGTATGATGGTACAACATACACTCAAATAACACATGCCCAAGCACCTAACAGCCCTAAGTATGCTACTAATTTTTCAAAGCATATGTTTTTAGCAGGTGACCCTACAGATAATTACAATTTATATTTTAGCTCACCTTTAGATGAAACTGACTTTGATCCTGCAAATGGTGCAGGTGTTGTTAATGTAGGATTTCCTATTGTAGCTATTAAAGTTTTTAGGGATCAACTTTATATCTTTGGTACAACAAATATTAAAAGACTTGTTGGTAATAACATTTCTAATTTTGTACTTGAAGATGTTACAGATGACTTAGGTTGCCTAGCTACTGATAGTGTTGTTGAAATTGCTGGTGACCTGTTATTTTTATCTCAAGATGGTCTTCGTCCTATCTCAGGTACAGATAGAATTGGTGACGTAAATCTTGAATCTTTATCTAAAAACATTCAGTCTATCTTTACCGATATTGTTTTTGATATTGACCTTGAAGGTTTATCTAGTGTTATAATACACCAAAAGTCTCAGATACGTTTCTTTTTTGCTGCAACAGATTCTCAAGGTCTTATTGCGGGTTTAAGACAAAGTAGTCAAACAGGTCAATTAAGTTTTGAGTTTGGTCAGTTACTAGGTTTAGAAGCTACCTGTGCAGACAGTGGTTACTTAGGTCAGTTTGAATATGTAATACACGGAGATAGTGACGGTAAAGTTCACAGACAAGAGTCTGGAAATAGTTTTGCTGGGACTGAAATATTTAGTCTTTATCAAACACCTTTCTTGCACATGCAAGACCCTGAACAACGTAAAATATTTTACACGGTAGCAACCTATCTTAGATCAGAAGGTGACAATGAAATTGTTATGTCTGTTTTATATGACTATGAAGACTTTAATAGTTTGAGTCCAACAAACTTTACTTTAACAACAGAAAATGCTGCAGCTTACTATAACGAAGCTTTGTACAACACCACTGCAGTATATGATGGAAACCCTGCACCAGTTAAACGGACTAACATATCTGGTTCAGGTAAATCAGTAGCTTTTAAATACGTTACAAATGACACCAATGCATCACACAGTATTCAAGGCATGGTTATTACATTTGGTGTGGGAGACAGATTATAAATGGCAGGTTATAGCAGACAGTCGGTAGCAGATATTATCGCCAATGCGGTTATTAAAGCTGCACCAGTAAACGCAGAGTACAACGCTATCCGAGATGCGTTTGCTTTCTCAGGTGGTCACAAACACGATGGTAGCTCCACTGAGGGTGCCTATGTGCCTTTAATTGCAGATACAGATGCAAACAACAAAGTTGTTATTGACACCACTAACAATAGGATAGGCTTTTTTACAGAAGTTGGTGGTTCAGTCACAGAACAACTTCGGATACAAGATGGTGCTATTGTTCCTGTAACAGATGATGACATTGATTTAGGCTCTTCAAGTGCAGAGTTTAAAGATTTGTATATTGATGGTGTTGGTTATATTGATACCATTGCAGTGCACGAAAATGCTACTATTACAGGTAATTTAACTGTCAATGGTAACACTACTATTGGTAGTGATTCATCTGACATTGTTACGGTTAATGCTGACATTTCTTCTAATCTTATTCCTTATGTTGATGGTAACTATGACCTTGGAGCCGTAGGCAGTGAATGGAATGATTTGTACATTGATGGTACAGCAAATATTGATAGTCTAGTAGCTGATACAGCAGATATTAATGCAGGTACTATTGACAATACAGTTATAGGTGGAACAACTGCAGCCGCTGGTACATTTACAACGGTAACAGCTACTGGTACTACTACCCTATCTACAGTAGACATTAATGCTGGCACTATTGATAACACAGTCATTGGTGGTACTACGGCTGCTGCTGGTACGTTTACAGATTTAACCTCTACAGGTACATCTACCCATGCTACTGTAGATATAAATGGTGGCAACATAGACGGTACAGTAATCGGGGCTGCTACTCCTGCTGCTGCTGATTTTACTACTATGGATGCTTCTGGTAATGTAACGGTTGGTGGTACATTTGCCGTAACAGGTACGTCTACGCTAACAGGTACTGCAACTATTACCTCTGCCGATATTAACTCAGGTAGTATGGACAATACTACTATTGGTAATACAACTGCTGCAGCAGGTACATTTACAGACTTAACTGCTACAGGTACAACTACTCTTACAACAGTAGATATTAACGGTGGTGCTATTGATGGCACTGCTATTGGTGCTTCTAGTGCATCTACTGGTGCTTTCACTACTCTGTCTGCTACAGGTACATCTACACTAAGCACAGTAGATATTAACGCAGGTAATATAGATGGTACAGTTATTGGTGCTTCTAGTGCTGCTGCAGGTAGCTTTACTACTGTTTCGACATCTGGACAAGCTACCTTGGCGACTGTTGATATTGATGGTGGGGCTATTGACGGTACTACTATTGGTGCAACAAGTGCAGCAGCTATCACAGGTACGACAATTACAGGAACTAGTCTTGTAGGTCCAGTTACAGGAAATGTAACAGGTAATGTTACTGGTAACGTAACGGGTAATGTCACAGGTGATTTAACAGGTAACGTTACAGCTTCCTCTGGTTCGTCTACGTTTAACAATATGACTATTAATGGAACACTTGATGTAACTTCTACAGTTATTTCTAATGTTACAGACCCTGTTTCTGCTCAAGATGCAGCTACAAAAAATTATGTAGACACAGAAATTGCAGGTCTTGTAGACTCAGCCCCAGGTACACTAGACACACTAAACGAACTAGCTGCTGCTTTGGGTGATGATCCTAATTTTTCTACAACTATTACAAACAGCATAGCAACTAAGCTACCACTAGCAGGTGGTACGATGACTGGTGCCATTGCTATGGGTACATCTAAGATCACTGGTCTAGGTGATCCTACTGCAGCACAAGATGCAGCAACTAAGAACTACGTAGACACTAATGCTCTTCTTCTATCTGGTGGCACTATGACAGGTGACATTAACATGGGTGGGGCTACTCAGTTGACTAACTTGCCCAATCCTACTTCAGGTGGACAAGCAGCAAACAAGACATATGTTGATAGCATTCTAGGATCAGCTACTGCTGCCTCTGCTAGTGCAGCTGCTGCAGCTACTTCAGCTACTAATGCCGCAACAAGTGAGACTAACGCATCTAACTCAGCCACTGCTGCTGCAAGTTCAGCTACTTCTGCAGCGGCATCATATGATTCATTTGATGATCGTTACTTAGGTGCTAAAGCTTCTGCCCCTACTGTAGACAATGATGGTGATGCACTTATTACTGGTGCATTGTATTTTAACAGTACTACAAATATTATGTCTGTTTATGGTTCGTCTGGTTGGCAAGCTGCAGGTTCATCTGTAAACGGTACATCAGAAAGACAGACTTATACTGCGACTTCTGGTCAAACTAGTTTTGCTGCTACTTATGATCCTGGTTATGTAGATGTATATCTAAACGGTGTAAAACTGATAGATGGTACTGACTTTACTGCTACATCAGGTACAGCTATCGTATTAACCACAGGAGCAGCAGCAAGTGATACTGTAGACATTGTTGCCTATGGTACTTTTGAACTTGCAGATCACTATAATAAGACTGTATCTGATGCCCGTTTCTTGCTAGAAGCAAACAACTTGTCTGACCTAGACGATGCATCTACAGCTAGAACAAATCTTGGTGTAGCTATTGGCTCTGACGTACAAGCATATGATGCAGGTTTAGCTTCTATTGCAGGATTAACAACTGCAGCAGATAAAATGATCTATACTACCGCATTAGATACTTATGCTGTAACAGATTTGTCTTCTTTTGGTAGATCACTTATTGATGATGCAGATGCATCAGCAGCTAGAACTACACTAGGTGTTGCTATTGGTACAGATGTTCAGGCTTACGATGCAGGTTTAGCTGATATTGCAGGTCTTGCAGTTACAGATGGTAATATTATTGTAGGTAGTGGTACTAACTGGGTAGCTGAATCAGGAAATACCGCTAGAACTTCTTTAGGACTAGGCACAGGAGATAGTCCAAGTTTTGCAGGACTAACTGTAGACACAAACACACTGTACGTTGATAGCACAAACAATCGTGTCGGCATTGGGTTAACTTCGCCAACAGAAGTTTTGCATATACGAGAAGAAGATGCAGATGCAAGCATTTTGCTTAGATCACACAGTTCCACTGCAGGGACGTACTATGCCACAAAGTTACAGTTTGAGCTAGGTGCAGCTTCATCAGGAACAAGAGACTGGGACATTGTTGCTGATGATCCTTCAAATAACGGCGGCTACTTAGGCGTTGAATATGAGGGTAGTGAAAAGTTTCGCATAGACAGCAGCGGTAATGTTGGCATTGGGACGACTTCGCCTGCTTCACAGCTTCATCTTGAGCAAGAAACATCGAATACAACTACACGTTCAGATCAGGTTCGAGTAGTCGCTAAAAGTTCAGGAACGACAGGTGTTGGATTTGGTGCTAATATTCTATTCACTGGGGAAAGAACCAACGGCACCCTTCAAGCTATGGGGCGCATTGGTTTTGGTGCAAGCACAAACACAAGTTCCAACTTATCATCAGACTTTATTGTTGAAACTGCATCGAGTGGTACCCCATCGGAAGCCATGCGCATCGACAGCAGCGGTCGGGTGATGATCGGAACAACTACTGAAGGTCAAGTGCAAGCTGACAACCTAACTATTGCAGATAGCGGCAATATGGGTATGACCATCCGATCAACGGACAGCGGAGAAACTTCTATTTTCTTTTCAGATGGCACATCAGGAGCAGCGGAATATGCTGGCTGGCTACAGTATGTACATTCAGCTGACGCAATGACTTTTGGGGTTAACGCCACAGAAGCCATGCGCATCGACAGCAGCGGTAACTTGCTGGTGGGGACTACTAACTCTGCACCTGCATCAAATAACGTTGATGGCGTATCTATAAGGGTCAACAATAGCTCTCAGTTTTCCAGAACAAGCGGCGCTGCTCTTTCCGTAAACCGCAAAACAAGCGATGGCGACATTGCTGTGTTTTCCAAAGACGGCACCGCTGTGGGGAGTATTGGGTCTTTATCAGGCTTTGCCTATCTAGGTTCTGGAGACACTGGGTTACTATTTGTTTCTTCGGATGAAACAATTAGACCACATAATACTACCACTAACGCAGCAAGAGATAATGCAATTGACTTGGGTGAAAGCACAGTACGTTTTAAAGATGCACACTTTGCTGGCACAGTAAACGCAGCCAACTTCAACAGCACCTCAGACGCTACACTCAAAACCAATGTAGAAACACTCAGCGGCTCACTGGATGCAGTGAAAGCAATGCGTGGTGTCAGCTTTGATTGGATTGAGAATGGCAACCCAGAGATTGGTGTGATTGCCCAAGAGGTCGAGGAAGTATTGCCAGAGTTGGTCAACACTAATGACGAAGGCATTAAGTCAGTCAAGTACGGCAACATTGTCGGGGTGCTAATCGAAGCAATCAAAGAACAGCAAGAACAGATAGACGAGCTTAAAGCTCAACTTAACAGCTAATAGGAGAATCCGAAGATGGCTATTAAAGTATCAGGTACAACAGTAATTGATGATAGCAGACAGCTAACTAACATTGCGTCTGTAGATGCAACAACTGTGGCGGCACTAGGTACGGCTGGTGTGGGTGGTGGCGCTTGGGAATTATTAAATACTGCAACAGCTAGTGGCGCATCATATTTAAGTATGACTAGCGGAATGCAATCAGGGTACGATTATTATGTAGCTATTGTAGATGATTTTCGCTCAAGCGTTACTGATGTTAATGGTTTTTTAGAAACAACACATAATGGCACTACTTGGAATACTTCTAGCTGGTATCATCAGTACGAAAAATGGTTTTCTACTTCAAGGGCTTTTACCTATGGAGGGAGTAACGGTAGATTTGCAAGCTCTCTTGGTTTTGCGGGTTCAACTAGCCCTCAACAATGGGCGCATTTTAGGATAGAGTTTTTTAATCCGAGAAACACTGACACTGTAAAATATATAAAAGTTACTGGTTTAAGTTATAGTGGCTTTGCTTCTATTGTAGTAAACGGTATTTCTTCAACTTTAGTGTCAACAGATACCTCAAATGCAATACAAGGTTTTAGATTATTTACTGACTCAGGTAACGTGTCGGGAACTGCAAAATTATATGGATTGGTAAACTCATGATGTATTTTCAAGCAACACAAGAAGGAAATATTCCTTTAACAGAGGAAGAACAGCAAGAATTTATTCAAAAACAAGCTACACTTAGAGCATTAGCTGAAGAAGAAAGAATAGCAGATACTCGTTTAGAACGAAATAGGCGGCTATCTGAAACAGATTGGACACAGATGAATGACAGTCCGTTGACTGACGAGGATAAGACTTCTTGGGCGACATACAGAACAGCTTTGAGAGATTTAACCACACATGAGAATTGGCCTAATCTTAACGAAGAGGATTGGCCTACGAAACCATAACAACAAAGGAGAATGGTAAATGGGAAAAGATAAAAAGACCCCTATCACTATTAACGATAAAGAATATTTTGTAGAAGATATGACTGAACAACAAAAAACTATGATCAATCATATTGCAGATTTAGACAGAAAGCTAAACACCGCACAGTTTAACATGGATCAACTACGTGTAGGACGTGATGCTTTTGTGAATATACTTACTGCTCAACTAGCAGAGCAAGAGGCAGCATAAAGGAATAAAACACTATGACCAAAGCAAGAGACTTAGCAGACCTAATAGCAGCAGGTAGTGTGCTTGCTGATGGTACAGTGGAAGCTGCTGATATTAGTGATGTAACAGCTACTGCTGCAGAGCTTAACCTATTAGATGGGGTAACTGCAACAACTGCTGAGTTGAACTATGTTGACGGTGTAACATCTGCTATACAAACCCAAATAGACACAAAAGCACCTACAGCTAGTCCAACGTTTACTGGCACTATTACTTTCCCTGCAGGGCAAACTTTTGATGGACGTGACGTATCAGCAGATGGTACAAAACTAGACGGTATTGAAGCCTCTGCTGACGTTACAGATACAACTAATGTTTCTGCTGCAGGTGCCTTGATGAAGTCAGGCGGCACTATGACAGGTGCTATTACATTTGCTGCTGGTCAGACCTTTGATGGTCGTGATGTATCTGCTGATGGCTCAAAGCTGGATGGGATTGAAAGCGGTGCGACTGCCGACCAAACAAAAGCTGACATTGATGGGCTGGGTATTAATGCAGCAACACTTGATAGCTTAGACAGCACACAGTTCTTGCGTAGTGATGCGACAGATACATTTACAACAATCTCAGGTACAGAGGTAAGTGTATCAACAGCCGTAGCTACTAATGTATATGTCGCTGATAACATTTATCACTCAGGTGACGAAGATACCCGCATATTGTTTGGTACAAACACTATTACTATGCAAACAGGTGGTTCATCAGAAATTACAGTCGACACCACAGGTGTACGTCTAGGCGACAGCGGCAACGGCTACTTCCAACCTGTCACTGGCAACTACGGCTCTATCCAAATTGATGGTGGTGCGCATGGTGGATACGAAGGTTATAGCATTGGTGGTCGTGTTGTCTTTATGCACGAGAATAACAATGCAGCTGGTATCTATAATGACTTAGATAATCAATGGATGTTCCTCGGAACGCTCGGCGGCTCAACTGTAATGCATCACGCAGGTAGCGCAAAGATAGAAACCACAAGCGGTGGCGTAAATATAAACGGCGACATAAACGCAGTTGACAATGTTTTTGTTGCGGGGAACGTATACCACGAAGGTGATACCGATACTTATGTTGGGTTTTTTACTAACGAAATAAATCTATATGCAGGTAATACGGGCGTATCTGTGCAACCTAATGGCATTTTTCTTTTTGATGGGTCACTGCGTGAAGATTACGATGCTCTTTCAGGAACAAGCCCAACGTGTAACGTAAACAGTGGCGGTGCGTTTAGCCTATCAATGTCAGGCAACACTACCTTCACCTTCACAAGCCCGACATCAGGTTATTCTACAGGCTTTGTCCTACAACTAACAGGCAACGGTGGTACAGTCACATGGCCAGCTTCAGTAGATTGGGCTGGCGGCACTGCGCCTGATGCACCCGCTTCTGGGGAAACTGATCTACTGGTGTTCTGGACACGGGACGGCGGGACTACATGGTACGGTGCGTTGGCTATTGATGCGGCAGCGTAGGGAAATAAGGTAAATGAGCTTTAATGTAAAAAGACAACTTCTTGCTGCTGCGGGTGCTGGCGGTGGCGGTGCTTACTTTATTTCAAAGTGGACGCTACCGTATGATCCTGATAAGCGAAACACTATTCACGCAGTCGTGGACAGTAGTGATAATATCTACGTTGATTTTGATTATAAGCAGTCCACTAATAATTGGAGAACAGGCGTAATAAAATTTGATAATGGAGGAAATGTCTTAGCAGATAGGTATTTAACAAACACGATTGCAAGGGAGCCGTTTAGTACGGGGAGTTTATTTACTGGAACTTGGCAAGGAGCGGTTGATAGCACAAATGGAAAGCTGGGACTTGTTGTTAAATCCAATAGCTTTTACGGCAATCTTGTTAGGTTAAATGTTAGTGATCTAACTTTTTCTAGTGGTAATGTAGGCAGTTTTCCTAGTGGCAACACTTGGGGGTTTCATGCGAAAAGCGGTAACTCATATCAGGTAGGCGGTGTAGCTACGGGGAACCCCTATCAAGGATTTGTTGCTAAATTTAACTCATCTGACACCCAGCAATGGTCTAAAGGTCTTGGCATGTATAACCCAGCTTTTAGTCAAATAGGTGTGCAATTTGAAGGAGGGCATGAGGATAGTAGCGGTAACGTCTACATAGGAGGTCTTTATCCATATTCCAATTGGGAAGCCCTTGTTGTAAAATTAAGCAGTTCTGGGTCGCCAACATGGTATCGTACTCGTAAAGAGGACAACAACAACGCCTTACCAGTTATTAACGTAGATAGTTCTGGTAATGTTTATGCAGCGGGTAATATTGGCTTATCTAACGGAACGCCCCTTCAGTACCTTGTAAAGTGGAATAGTTCTGGTACGTTCCAGTGGGATTATATTCACCAGTATGATGACCAAAGGGGGGTGTTTCAATCTATAGACTTTGACAGTTCTGGAAATGTTTATGTTGCTGGTACCCAGCAAGAAAGCCCAGGAAACTTTGCTGGAAGCTGGCGCAATATTGGCGTTGTAGTTAAGTTGAATAGTTCTGGCACGGTTCAATGGCAACGTGGCTTTGCAAATTCAACTGCCACCAGCTCTGTGGGCCAAGATAAATTCACAACTGTTGCGATTGATAGTAACGACGATATGGTTTTATCAACTTGTGAAAGTGATGGCACTAGCGTTAAATGCTATCTCTTGAGATTGCCAAATGATGGAACGCTTACTGGCAGTTACGGCAGCGTTGGCGTTAAATATGACAGTACAATTTACGGCGATAAAGCAGTTGGTAGCAGTAGAACTCCTGTTGACGCTGGTAGTGGCAATGTGACTAGAACAGCTTTGACAAACTCAGTCGGATCAACTGACATATCTTATTCAGTTACAACTCAAACGATATAACCAGATGCGGAGATAAAGCATGTATGTAAAAGTAAATGACGGAGCCGTTGATAGCTTTCCTTATGGATTAACTCAGCTACGCAGAGATAATCCAAACACCAGTTTTCCTAAGTCTTTGACGGAGGAATTGCTTAATTCTTTTGGTGTTTACAGCGTCCAGTTTGATGACGCTCCAAGCTACGACGAAAGAACGCAAAAAGCAGAGCAAGCCACAACACCAAGTGAACAAGATGGTAACTGGGTTATAGGCTGGACTGTTTCTAGTAAAACAGACGCAGAAGTTGCAGAGTATGACACGCAACAAGCTAACGTCATGCGATCAGAGCGTAACATGCGTTTGCAGGGAACAGATTATCTTGCGCTTTCAGACAATACGCTGACAACTGAAATGGTAACTTACAGACAGGCTCTACGTGACATCACTTCGCACGACAATTGGCCTTACCTAGAAGATGACGATTGGCCTGTTAAGCCTTGACAAATAAGCATTTATGAGTTAAACTATGAGTGACATCAAACTTTCTCCAGAAGAAATAGAAGAAATGCTAGATCGTGCAGCTAGGCGTGGGGCTAAAGAAGCCCTACGTTCTATTGGCTTACTAGACGATGATGCACAAAGAGATATTACAGAGATGCGTAGCTTGTTGGAAGCATGGCGTGACACTCGTAAGTCTATCTGGTCTACAGTAGTAAAATTAGCTACCGTTGGAGTCCTGACGTTTATCGCAGGTGCGGTATGGATGACAATGGGTAAGTAAAGGTAAAATAAAATGGCAGAAGATAACACTATTATTCCAAAAGGGGACGAAAAGTTCTATGATGATAAGGGTAACTTGCCATCTTATATTCAAGATGACTTAGATAGAGTAACATCTGAGGGTAAGATACCTGCCGATCCAGATGATTATGAGATAAGTGGTGGATCAGGCAATTGGACCATCACGTGGTCTGACGGTACTACTGCTAATACTACTGTTCGTAACCCTTTAAGTGCAGCTAATGATGCTCGTCTTTTAGCTAACGCTTTTGAAGCTAGACAAAGTACTGCTGCTTCTACTACTTCACGTACTGCTACTACATCAAACGGTGTACCTGCATGGGTAGACCCTGACTATGGTTATGATGTAAACAATCCACGTAAGCCCAACATGCGTGAAATGATGGAGGCTTTATCTGGACGTACTGTAGAAGAACTTTATGCTGATCCTGACTCTAACTGGCAAGATATATCCAGAAAAGCTTCTGACATTCTTTATGGTGTTGTTGGTTCTAATCAAGACACTCGTAATTTTAATGCTATTATGGATGCTGGTATAGATCCAAATACAGGTACCTATAATGGAAATAGAATTGAAGCAGCAGCTGGTGTTGCTACGTCACAAATGTACGGAGGTACTACGGTTGCATATACATCTGGTGGATATCAAGTAGACCAAGATGGCAACACCATAATGGATGGTGATGGTAATCCTGTAAAATTACCTCCATCTTTATACATTATGGGTGGAAATGGTACAGTGCTTAGAGGCCTAAGTGGTAATGAACAGACTATGTCTAATGCATTATTTTCTTTTGGTGTTCGTGATATTTCTTGGATTGGCAGTGTATCACAAGCTATGGATGCAGATACTTTAAGTCAGTATCAAAACGCATTTACAGGGCTTCAAACTAATTACAATCCTTGGGCTGATTATGCAGATATGTGGAACATGGAGTTTACTACAGGTATTACTCCTTTCCAAGACCCATTTAAAATTGTTTCTGGTCAAACTCAAGCTACTACTACAGATACCGCAGAAGATCAAAACTTAGGTGTAACTGAACAAACTATTACACCAGAGGGTACGACAGAGACGGATACCCAGACTGTAACTCAACCCACTTATGACAGTACACCACAAGCTTCAGAAGCTGTACCTGTAGATCAACAACAAACTGTGGGTACTGGAGTAACTGGTACTGGAGTATACCCTCAGACTGGTGCTACAACAGGTACCTTTTCATCTCCTGTACAAACAGGGGGTATAGGTGCTGTACCATCTACAGTTCAAACTTATCCTAACTACACTGGTACAAGTATGTCTAATCTGACTACCCCATCACAGTATGGTGTGACTACCCCTAATGTGACTGTACCTAATATTCCTATGCCACAACTTAATATTCCTCAGGTAGGTCAGACTTATCAAGGTCAGCCTATGGTAAATGCACCTGTTCGTGGCCCTGGTGTGATGGGTGGTGGTAGAGGTACAGGATCTACTCCTTACAGCGGCCCTATGTCTGGTGGCCCAATGTCAGGCAACCCTAATGCACCTCGTCCTAGCTTATCTCAACTAAGCCCAGATCAAGAACTTGTTATTGGTCCAGATGGTTGGTATGTTCGTGCTTATACAGCACCCACATATGGTTCTGGTTTTCAAGGTATGTTTGGTTTTAACGAGGGTGGATCGGTGTCAGAAAGTGGACCTGATGTGCAACTAGCTAGACGCTTCTTAGGGTTTACTGGTCCAGCTTCTCAACTTACAAACTTCCTTGCTGCTAATCCTGCAGCAGCTGCTCGTATGGGTAAATACCAACAAGCTATGTCTGGTATGGCACAGAATAAAGTAGGTGCAAACCAAGGTATTGTTGGAACTTCTCTTGAAGATTTTCAAAAAATGCAGCAAGGTCTTGTTAGTCAAACTATGCAACCTGTGCAATCAGGTGTACAACAGATACAGCCACAAGCTGCAGACTTTGTAGGTCTTACTGCAGGTCAAGCAACTCCTGTATCACCTATGTCGCAAGTAGCTACAGTAGGTAACGTAGAGCAAGCACAAATGCCTATGATGACTGACACAGCTACTATGACTCCTGCTAGTGTGTTCCAAGGAGTACAAGGAGTTACTGCTGCTAACCAAGCTGCTCAAGGTACGATACAACCAGGTGCTGTACTAACTGGTCAACAACAACTTACTACATCTGTATCTGGAGTAGAGGCTGCTCAAGGTACAGCTACCTTGGTTAATGCTCCTGATGCTAGGGAAATACAAGCAGGTGAATTGATCTCTGGTGTAGCTGATGCAGAAAAAGCAGCTACATTTAACGAACAGATACAAGCTGCTACAGCTACTCCTTCTAAGCAAGCTACTGTACAAGGTCAGCTAGAAGGACTTATGCAGCAGTTTGAAGGTGGTAATACACCCGCATGGGCTGCTGGCTCTATGCGTACAGCAATGCAGACACTAGCTGCTCGTGGCTTAGGTGCCTCATCTCTTGCAGGACAAGCAGTTATTCAGGCTGCAATGGAAGCAGCTCTACCTGTCGCACAAATGGATGCACAAACGCAGGCACAATTTGAAGCACAGAACTTGTCAAACAGACAACAACGTGCTATGCTTGCAGCACAACAAAGAGCACAGTTCCTAGGTCAAGAATTTGACCAAGCATTCCAAGCTCGTGTAGCTAACTCTGCACGTATCGGTGACATTGCTAATATGAACTTTACTGCAGAGCAACAGATTGCTCTTGAAGATGCTCGTGCAGTAAACACCATGAACCTAAACAACTTGTCTAACAGACAGGCTATGGTGATGGCTGAAGCTGCTGCATTGTCGCAGTTAGATATGGCTAACTTAAACAATCGTCAGCAAGCTGCAGTACAAAATGCTCAGAACTTCTTGCAGATGGACTTGACTAACCTGAACAATCAGCAACAGTCAGCATTGTTTAATGCACAGCAAAACATTCAGGCATTGTTTACTGATCAAGCTGCAGAGAATGCTGCTGCACAGTTTAATGCTACGAGTGAAAACCAGACTAACCAGTTCTTTGCTAACCTATCTGCACAAACATCTCAGTTTAATGCATCTCAACGCAATGCTATGGATCAGTTCAATGTAAATACTACCAATGCTATGCGTCAGTTTAACTCTCAGATTCAACAACAACGTGACTTGTTCAATGCACAGAATGGTCTTGTAGTTGCACAAGCTAATGCTCAGTGGAGACAAAACATTGCAACGTTGAATCAAGCAGCACAAAACGAAAGTAACATGAACCTTGCTAAGACAATCAATGCTCTTACCTCTACTAACCTAGATCAAATCTGGCAACGTGAACGTGACATTATGTCGTTTGCATTTACTTCTCAGCAGTCTGCACTAGACAGATCTTTGAAGCTATTGCTTGGTGATAAGAAGATTGAAGAAGTTGAAAAGCAACTAAGTGCACAGAAAGATGCTGCAAGTACAGATCTAGCATTTAGGTTCTTGTTCGGTTCAGATCCATCTGGAATTTTTGGCGGTATATTTAATAAGAAATAAGGACAAAGACTATGAGTTTTGATTATGGACCAAACTACAGAAGCTTAGTGCAAGCTGTACAAGAAGGTGGTACATCTACCTTAGAAGCGGTTAAGAAGTCTAGTGAAGAACGTGGTCTTGGAGTATCTTCAACATCACTTATTTCTAGACTGGGTGAAAAGATTGAAGAACCTAAGACTCCAGAAAGAACTCTTTTAAATAAGTTTAAAAAAGTAAAAGAAGAGAATCAAAAGTTAAAAGATTTGTACAAGTCTCTTGAAACAGAGACAGGCTCAGAAGATGTGTCAGGTCTTAAGCCTCAAGAGAAACCTATGGAAACAGCCTTTAAACTGATAGATGATCTAAAGTCAAACTATGGCATGACTACAGAACAGGCTGCGGGTTTTGTTGGAAACCTTTGGCATGAGACTGGTGGCTTTAAGTTTATGCAAGAGTTAAAACCCACAGTCAAAGGATCTAAAGGTGGTACAGCTTTTGCAATGTGGACAGGTACAAGAAGAACTCAGTTTGAAGATCTGTTAAAAGAGCTTGGAGATTTACCTGTAGATAGTTATGAAGGTAATTGGGCAATGATTGCTGAAGAGTTTGATACTACAGAGAGAGGTGCCCTTAATAAAATTCTAGAAGCAACCACTGTAGAAGATGCAGCTACAACTACTTCTAAATTTTATTTAAGACCTGGAAAACCTATGCTAGATAAACGAATACAAAATGCCAACATGATCTACAAAGCCTACCAAGAAAATATGCAGGAGTAAATAATGAGAACTTTTGAAGCACCCATTCCAGGGCAATCGCTGACTGACAGTCCAAAGAATGCTCCGTATGAAAGACCA
>Ga0213864_10000399_pt1 | contig 19574 bp, 9 predicted proteins | sample PICome_5_FD_160078 | JGI IMG/M metagenome (GOLD analysis project Ga0213864, IMG submission 160078) | Coastal seawater microbial communities near Pivers Island, North Carolina, United States - PICO247 | ecosystem: Environmental > Aquatic > Marine > Coastal | place: USA: North Carolina | collected... | reverse complement strand
TGGAGCATGGTGTCGTCGCTACAGGGACACAGATTGAAGGCATGAAAAACCAATTTATCTCCTCGAAAGCTGCGATGATTTTCGACGGCCCGTGGAATTGGGCTACGTATGAGGCAAGTCGCTTAAACATCGGTCAAACCTTGTTGCCGCTGGTCGAAACCTCAGGAGAACGAATGTCACCGCTTGTAACCTACAAAGGTTGGACTGTTAGCAAGCAAAGTGCCAACAAGGTTGCAGCGACCGAACTTGCACTTTGGCTCTCTTCCGAGGCTGTTCAGAAAGAATTCGCTGTTGACACATACACAATGCCAACACATGTTGCTTTGGAGTTTGATGCTGAAATCACTGAAGACGAGGTGCTTTCAGGTTTCCTCGAGCAAACCAAAGAAGGAACACCGGCTCCAACAACTCGGGCGATGTCTCTGGTCTATGACCCACTGTCAACTGCCTTTGAACAGGCTTACTCGGAGATTGCCACCACTGAGGAAGCATTGTCAGGTGCCAACCAACAACTTCAGGAACAAATGGATTCAATTTCTCGTGCTGACCCGTACCCCCTAACAGAAGGATATCGTACAATTTCACTCGAGTTTCAGACGACCAATGCCACGTTGTACGCCATCCTTGTTGATGGTGCCTTGCACACCCAGATTCAACTTGAATCTACAAACAACGGCTCAATTCTCGGGTACGATACATGCACTGATGGATCCAATGAGTTGCTTCAACAAGGACAGATTCGAATCATTTCACCAACGACAGAATTGATTCAATGCGACCTTACAGGCATGATGCCTGAACAAGAACATCGAATCGAAGTTTTTGCAGACAGCGTGCTGATCTATTCGACAACTGGAAGCACAACTGTAGCCGATGAACGACCACAAGCAGGCAATACTTCGCCAGTCATGTTCGCACTTGGTGCAATTGTCCTCTCCTTAATCGCCTTGTTGAGTTTTGCAAAATGGAACGATACAAGACTTGGCCGAACAAATTCCAAACTTGCCCATTTTTACGTCGCACCTGCTTTACTTGCCTTAGCCATCCTCACGTTTTATCCCGTCTTGTACGGGTTCTGGCTTGCCTTTACGGATGCAAATCAGACACAACTTGGGGATCAATCGTTCATTGGTTTGGACAATTTCTGGGAGGTGTTTTCCTCTGATGGGTTCCTGCGAGTGACCTTGTTTACACTCGTTTGGACTATCGTCAACGTATCGGCGCACATCGGTATCGGACTCTTCCTAGCGATCCTCTTGCATCGCAGTCGAATTCAAGGGAAGATGGCGTACCGCACACTGTTGTTGCTGCCATGGGCTGTTCCTTCGTACATCTCGGTTCTCGTGTGGAGAGGGATGTTCCAACCTGATGGATTCGTCAACGATCTCTTGGGTACGAACATCGATTTCCTCTCCGACCCAACGGGTGCTCAAATGATTGTGATTCTTGTCAACATTTGGCTTGGCGTTCCCTTCATGATGATGTCCATTAGTGGTGCATTGCAATCGCTTCCGAAGAACATGTACGAAGCTGCTGAAATTGATGGAATCATGGGGTGGACTGCATTCCGGCATCTTACACTTCCAAATTTACGCAGTGCATTGATTCCTCTGACGCTTCTCGGTTTCATTTGGACGTTCAACATGTTCAACGTGATTTATTTGATGACCGATGGAGGCCCAAATCTCTACTTTGGTGAGCCTGGTCAAACGGATATTTTGATCACATATGTGTATGATGTCGCCTTTAGAGAAGGCTCTTACGGTGTGGCTGCCGCTTGGTCGGTCATCATCTTCATGATGTTGTTTGCCTTCTCTTGGCGATACATGAAACAAACCAATGCTACGGAGGCGGTGCGATGACCAATTCAGAGGACATGCGTTGGTGGTACGTGCCTATTGAAATTGTCATGTTGAGACGTTGGCTTGTCGCAGCTTTCCTCATCAACGTCCTTCTCCTCACGGTGGATTATCTCCGTGCGGAGTCCGATCTGCTTCTCCTTGGAATACTCACTTGTGTTTTGTTTGCAGCGCTTCGCGCATCCCTTCCCAATGTCAACGATCACCTGCGTCGAAACAGTTGCTTGGTGCTGAGTGCAATGTTGCTTGGAATTGGCGTTTATCGATTCTTACGCATTGAGGTGACGGTTTTCAACATCTGGATCCATTGTTGGAGCATCCTTCCGTCAGGCTTGACCTTGTATTGGTTATCGGGGCGGCCTGTTACGGTTTGGACGTCAAGGAAACTATCGGATTCTGCGATCGAATATGGTTTGATGCGAAATGCAAATCTAAGCAAGATATTCCATGCTACATCCACTCACCTTACGCTCCTTCACTTTGTTGCCATTACCGTCATTCCTTTGATCTGGATTGTTGATATTGCCTTCTCGGAAGGAAATGCTCTCGGCGGACAAATCGGTGATTCATTCACCACAGAACACTTCTCAAAAATTCTCAACGGTGATTCGTTCTGGACCTGGTTAACGAATTCGCTGATCGTGAGTATCGGCACGGCTCTGCTTGGATTGTTTATCGCTATTCCTGCTGGATATGCATTCAGTCGCTACAAGTTTACTGGGCGTGATGTTTCGATGTTCTCGTTCCTTCTCGTCCAGATGTTCCCTGGTGTGATTATTCTCGTTCCATATTTCTTGGTGATGAAGACCCTCGGTTTGCTCAACTCACATTTAGGGCTCATTCTAGCCTATTGTGTTACAGCATTACCTCTCTGTGTTTGGATGTTGAAAGGATTCTTCGACACCATACCACGAGAACTTGAAGAGGCTGCTGCTCTTGATGGATGCAATCAATTCCAAGTGTTCACCAGAGTCGTCCTACCGTTGTCCACGCCTGCAATCGCTGTGACGGCACTGTTCAGTTTCTTGGCTGCTTGGAATGAATTCTTATTGGCGCTAACCTTCAACACTTCAAACGACATGTACACGCTCCCTGTCGGGTTGGCTTCACTTATCTCTTCAACAGGACAAGCGTGGGGTGATTTTGCGGCCGCAAGTCTGTTGGTCAGTCTACCAGTGGCCTTGCTCTTCCTCTTCTTCCAGAAGTTTTTGATCGACGGATTATCCGCAGGTGGCGTCAAAGGGTGAGAACATGGTGAACGTACAATTTGAAGAAGTAAACAAGCGATACGATGACGGATTTCATGCTGTCAGAAATCTGAATCTTGACATCAAGGACAAGGAATTCTTGGTTCTCTTGGGACCATCAGGTTGTGGTAAGTCAACCACACTTCGAATGCTTGCTGGCCTGGAAGAAGTGACCGGTGGCAGTATCCTTATCGATGGAATGAAAGTCAACCATCTCCCCGCTGGTGCTCGAGGTTTGGGTATGGTGTTCCAATCCTATGCATTGTATCCTCACATGTCGATTCGCGACAATCTCTCCTTCGGGCTAAGGATGATGAAAGGAGAAAACAAGTTGCCTGAAGATGAAATATCGTCCCGTGTGGATGAGATTTCAACCCTCCTTGAACTCAGTGAACATCTTGCGAAGAAACCGAAGGAACTCAGTGGAGGTCAGCGTCAGAGAGTTGCGCTTGGACGAGCATTGGTACGACGACCAAAGGTTCTCCTCATGGACGAACCTCTCTCAAATTTGGACGCAGAGTTACGGCACCAAATGCGACAAGAGATTCGACGTCTTCACGACGAACTCGGTACGACAACGATCTATGTAACTCACGATCAAATCGAAGCAATGACGCTTGCAGACCGAATTGCAATCCTCGAAAAGGGTGAATTGCAACAACATTGTGCGCCGTTGGAAGCTTACCACAACCCTGCCAATGATTTCGTACGTTCATTCTTGTGCAAACACATCGATGATTTGGTTGATACGGCGAATTCATTGTTTAAGCAGCCAGAAGATATGGAGGGTGAGGAATGAAAAATAGTGCTCGATGTTTGATCCTATTGATGGTTCTCGTCGTGTTCTCACCTCTCTCTTCCAACGATGTGCAAGCATCATCCCATCCTGCTTCGACGAGCATGACTTCATTTTCGTTCAAGGGTTTTGCGACAGAAGTAGCCGTGGTTGGTGAATGGAACTGGAGCGATCCTGTTCCCATGATTGAACAAAACGGTGTTTGGACTGCTGAGATTGAATTGCAAGAAGGTCTGTATTGTTACAAGTTCATTGTTGATGGCCAGTATCTCTTCGACCCGATGAATCCAGAACGTTCGTATTGTGGCGATATTGAAAATTCACTTGTCCGTGTTCGTGATCACACTCGCCCTCATTTCAGTGCTGAACTCGTTGCTCAATCCCTCGTTGTAACGTATCATCCCGGTTCTTCAGGAGCTACCTTCAGTGGAACTCCTTCTGCTCTTTCTGGTGCTGTCTGGGATTCGCAACTCCTCACTTGGACTTTTGATGTGAGTGGATTGGAGGATGGTAAGCATACGCTCAAAATCGATGGATTCGATGTCGATGGAAATCCAGCATATGACTTACTCGTCCCGTTCTGGACTGGCCCATCTGCTGATTTTGAGTGGCAAGATGCACTCATCTACATGGTTATGACCGACCGATTTGTCAATGGCAATACATCAAACGATGGGCCCATGGTTGGTGCAGCACAAGGGGCTGATTGGCAAGGTGGCGACTTTGCAGGCGTCACCCAAATGATTGAATCTGGCTATTTTGATGAGTTAGGAGTCGGAGCGCTCTGGCTTTCTCCGTTCAATACGGCAGCGAATGGAACGGGCAAAGCCGCTGATGGAATTCATGATGTTTCTGCCTTCCATGGTTACTGGCCAACGGAACCAAGAGGAATTGAACCGAAGTTGGGTACCGAAGAAGAACTTCATGCATTGATTGAAGCAGCCCATGGCCATGACATTCGCGTCATGATGGATTTTGTCGTGAACCACGTTCATGAACAGCACACATACTATCAAGACAATCCTGAATGGTTCAATGCGGGTTGTATCTGTGGGACCTCCAACTGCGACTGGACCGAGCACCGTTTGGATTGCCAATTTACATCCTACATGCCCGATGTCAATTGGAAGATTCGAGATGCTTCTGAGCAATTCATTGATGATGCATTGTGGTGGTTGGAAACCTACGATCTCGATGGTCTTCGTATTGATGCTGTCAAGCATGTTGAAGATTTAGCAACAAGAAACTTGGTTGCTCAAGTCAATGAACGCTTTGAGACGGTTGGAACCGATTACTATCTCAAAGGCGAGACAGCCATGGGTTGGGCGGGTCACTCACTCATAGACAATCAGGAACAATATGGAACCATCAACGCGTACATGGGTCCGGATGGATTGGATGGACAAGCTGACTTTGTGCTCTATCATGCAGTTGTTGACAACGTCTTCGTTTCTGGCAATGAAAACTACATGCATCTTGATTATTGGACCAACCGAAGTCAAGATCAATACCTTGACGGTTCCATCATGGTGCCCTATGTTGGTAGTCACGATGTACCTCGATTGACCAGTCGAGCAGATAGTGGAACCAATGATGCGTTCAATCAATGGGTTGAGGACGGCCTTCCTGGTCAGCCTGGTGATGCGTCCGCTTACAATGCTGCTCTGCAGGCCTATGGATGGCTCTTGACCACGCCGGGTGCTCCACTGCTTTACTACGGGGATGAATATGGTGAATACGGAGGAGCAGACCCCGATAATCGTCACATGTACCGAAATGAGAGTTCGTGGAGTACCATGGAATCTGAATTGTTTGAGAACATCTCCGAACTTGGTAAATTACGATCAGAATCGATTGCATTACAACGCGGCGAATACAGCACACGACTGGCAATGTCGAATCTTCTCGTTTACAACATGACGCACGATGATCAGGTCATGTCCATCGTTCTCAATCGTGGTGCTCCGACAACGGTTGCTGGTTTTGCCAACAACGATGTCGTTCGTTTTGGTGACTCATCAATGCTCGATGGTACACTCTCCGTAGAGGCACATTCAGTGACCGTAATCGAACTTGATGCTGATGTCGTCGAGACTCCTGATTACGGTTGTACGGACTCATCAGCAACAAACTTTGACCCATCCGCTACTGAAGATGATGGGTCATGTGAATACCCTCCTGAACCAATCTTTGGTTGTATGGATAACAATGCAACAAATTTTGATGTTGAGGCAACCCAAGACGATGGAAGTTGTCAGTATGAGACCGATCCTGTTGACCCATGTGCCGATGTATTCTGTGATGTGTGTCCTGCTGGTTGGATAACAGTGCCAGCAGAGGAAGGGGAATGTTGCCCAAGTTGTCAAGAGCCGAGCGGAAACAACCAAACAAACACCACAACTCAAACCAATGAATCGACGAACCAAACAAGTTCTACCAATGAAACTCAATTGCCAAATCCGAGCAATGAGACGGATGGACAGTCATCGACTTCGAATGAAATGAAAACGTGTGAAGGGTGTTGTGGGAATGTATTCGAGGTTGCAACTGATGAACCATGTCCAATGGTCAATTGTGCTCCATGTGACTCAGAAGAAATCGCTGATTCCAAATCTTCAACGGTCACGATAACACGTTCTTTGTTAATTGGAGCGGTAATTCTCGCAGCCCTCTTCCTTGGTTTAACTGGAAGAAAGAAGGGATTGCAAGTGGATGAATCGGCTGAAATCAATTGGGACGATCAAGAGAATTGATCGTAGAATTCAAGATAATCTTGAATCATTCTCTGACCAGTAAACCCAGCTGATGCTACGATACTTGCTTTCATCATATCCGACCAACCATTGTCTTTTCGTTCCCACAAAGGGAGAACATCATGTTCCAGTACGTTGTAGATGTTTTCTGCATCTCTGTCATCATTACGGTCATCTTCCGCATTCCCAATCGCCCATCCATTCACACCATGAATGCAAGCCTCAGGCCACCATCCGTCGAGGATTGAACAGTTTGGAACACCATTCATTGCAGCCTTCATACCCGACGTACCCGATGCTTCCATAGGACGAATCGGATTGTTCAGCCAAATGTCGACGCCACTGGTCATCATCAATCCGGTATGCATGTCGTAATTCTCGATGAACGCAACTGGGATTTCGTCGGCGATTTGGTGTGCAGATTCAAAGATGTCACGAATCAATTGTTTACCACCTTTGTCTCTTGGGTGTGCTTTTCCAGAGAAAACGAATTGAATCTTTCCTGCACCAATTGCCCGAAGTCGTTGCAAATCTTTGAAGACCAAGTTTGCTCGTTTGTAGGTTGCAAATCGACGTGCAAATCCGATGGTTAATCGGTCTGAGAATAATTCGACCCCGGTTGTTGATTTGACGTAATCATGAAGTTGTTTTCGAGCCTTGAAACGTGCGTCATTGAGATCTTTCGTTGGCAATGCATCAGCATTTGAGATGGATTCAGGCTGAATTCTCCATCCAGCCATATGCTCATCAAAGAGGGAGGACATAACAGGGGATGTCCAAGTGATGTGATGGACTCCATTGGTGATTGGTTGAATCAGTTGTTCTTCGAACATGGTCATTGCAACCTCAGCATTGAGCTTAGAAACAGCGTTGACGGATGTTGAAAGAGCCACTGCGAGATGTGACATCGAACATCGAGCACCTTGTTCAGAATCACCAGCGCTCCTGACCAGGTCTTGAGCATCATCTGGCAGAATCTTACCAACAACCTGCTTCACCAACGACCACTCAAATCTGTCATGACCTGCAGGAACGGGGGTGTGCGTTGTGAACAGGCTTCGTTGTGCCAATTCTTCTCTGCTCCATCCACGATTCAACAATTCGAGCATGGCGAAGGTGCAGTGGCCTTCGTTAAGATGCAGTCCTCGAAGTTCCACATCGAGGTAATCGAACAATTGGACACCTCCAACACCGAGAACGTATTCTTGGCGGATTCGTACTTCATCCCCACCTCCGTAAAGTCGTGAAGAGAGTAGTTGATGCTCTGGTGAATTTGATTCATGACGTGTATCGATAAAATAGACTGGAACGATGTGACCGCTCTGACCAGTAATCTCTGTTTTCCAAACATGTGCGAGAAGGGTTTGGTCATCCAATTGGAGTTTGATGGTAATGTCGGTTTTCGTTAGGTGATGGCCAGGATCAAATTCTGGGAACGTCTCTGTTTGGACTCCATCTCGATCAATGTGCTGACGAGCATAGCCTTGATGATACAGAAGCGTAACTCCGACAAGTGGGACGCCAGCATCAGCAGCGGATTTGACGTGATCTCCAGCGAGAACCCCTAATCCACCAGAATACGTGTGAAGGTCTGACCAAAGGCCAATCTCGGCTGTGAAATACCCCACCACAGACATGGCGTATGCTCGTCTAATCAGGTTATGAGTTCTTTGTAACTTGCCTCAGCCGACAAGTTCCTGCCAAGTACATTTCCATGACCAATTCCTACCTTTTTGGCCGGGAACATTCATTCGTGCTTCCGCGCCTAAACCAAGGTAATCTTGGAGAGGAATGATAGAAATTGGTGACTGTGTTGATTGTGCTAAGCGAATCAAAGTCTGGGAAACGGTTTCGCCCGGAATTGCAAGTGAACGTACCTCTTTCTGCTCCTCATTCGTCGCAGAAACGAACCATCCCTCTGCAGTGTTGTTGTCGTGTGTGCCGGTGTAAACAATCTGGTCTTCTCTAATGTTTTGTGGGTGATGTGGGTTTGTTTCAATTTCATCCGAAAATCCGAATTGAAGAACACTCATGCCACGTAGGTTGTGACGTTGCCTGAATTCAATGACCTCTTCTGGAATGATGCCCAGATCTTCGGCGATGATTTGGTCTGGAGATGAGACCAGTGACATGATATGGTCAAACAACATATCTCCAGGGCCATCTTGCCAATGACCGTTCGTTGCTGTCTCTTCGGGGTACGGTATGGCCCAATTGGAATGAAACCCACGGAAATGATCGATACGTACGACATCGTACATGCGAAACATTCGCTTCATGCGTTCTTCCCACCATCTCCAATCATCCTGTTCATGCGCATCCCAGTTGTAAAGAACCGTTTCCCAGACTTGTCCAGTTTCGCTAAAGTAATCTGGTGGAACGCCAGCAATGTATGTGGGGTAGCCATCCTCATCGAGTTGGAATAAATCTCGATGCGCCCAAACGTCAGCTGAGTCGTGAGCGATAAAAATTGGAACATCTCCGATTATTCTGATACCATTCTTGTTCGCATAGGATCTTAATCCTGTCCACTCTGCTGTGAACGTTTGTTGTTTTGCAACGTAGGCTTCAATCGAGCCCTCAAACGCAGCCAACGCCTCAGGATGTCGGTTCTTGAGAGGGTCTGGCCACTCGTACCAAGGCTTGCCATCTTGGTCTTCTTTGATGGCGCAAAACAACGCCCAATCATTCAACCAATACGCATCTTCCTCCATTTGATGTTCCTGATTCGAGTCCGTGAGATCCGTCCATCCTGCAAAGGCCGATGGTGAGGCATATGGCGATTGATATTTGTCAGGAGGTGTAAGGGGTAGCATTTGCCAATAGGAAAATCCGTTTTGATGAAGCCAGTCGACAAAACGATAGCCTTCTGATAACTTCTTTTCTGGTAATGATGTCAAATGACAGAGGATTCCACTTTCGTGTCGAGACTCCATCAGTCCTTTGCAAAGCCTTTCAAATTATCATTTATACGGTTACGCAATGCGGAGAAGTGCTGTAATATTGTCCCTGCTTTTCATTACATCAACAATGGGTGGTTTCGCTCTTTCACAAACGCCTACAACAATCACTGTCGATGGCGATTTATCGGATTGGAATCCAGATGAGTTGATGTCGAGCACCAACGTTGATTTGCACTTGACGTGGGATGCATCCAACCTTTACATCGGCTGGGATGGTACCGATTGGAAATCAACGTCAGAAGGAGCAGATCTCTTCATTTACTTCAACACTTCAACACAAGGTTCTGTGTTGAGTAAGGATTGGGGCTTTTCCCACACCCTTCCATTCGCTGCAGATTATGGATTTGTTCTCGAGGATGACACCTACTTCCGACTCGTATCCTATGATGGAAGTGCATGGGTTGACAGCGCTCATGTTGTCGAACTCTATGCGGGATGGGAAGGTAATATGGTGACAGAGTTTGCTCTACCGTGGTCTGAACTCGGCTCTCCAACCTCGTTGGACGTCGTTGTGTATGCTCAATGGCAAGACGAAGGGAATGTTTGGGCGTCGTTTCCACAACAGAATCCAGCAAGCAACAACGGAGCCGAAACCTTCACCCATGCATGGCACATCGAGAACGTCAACAATGCGACCTCTCCAAACCAACTTCCAGTGATTCAACCAGCGGCAGCGGGTAAAGTGGATGATGCTCTCAATCTCGCCATCGTTTTCCATCAACATCAGCCGTATTACAAGAATAAACTCACGGGAATGTACGAGATGCCTTGGGTTCGAGTCCATGCAATGACCGAATACGTGGATTCACCTGGAATCCTTGCAGATACGGAAACGAAGGTGACGTACAACCTTGTGCCATCATTTATTGAACAACTCGTGGACTATCACGAACAAGAAACACTTGACGTGCATACGGACATCGCCAAACGCTCTTGGGCGACGGGAGGATATCCGAACGCAACCGATCTTGAACTCCACACGATGCAATTCCAGTCGTTTTGGAACAGTGGGTGGATTTACAATGTGTCTGCAGACGACCCGAAACTTGGATGGCTCCATCCTTCGAGTGCACGCTACAAAGAGCTTTATGACAACACGCTTCACAACCTCAAACCAGCAACCATCATGGACGATGATTTGCTTCCTCCACAGGATTTCCTCGACTTGCAGGTTCTTTGGTATCTCTATCAATTCTCACCAGACTACGTCCTTGGCTCATACAATTCAAGCCACCGTGATCAAGGGCTCATCGATTTGTTCATGCAGAATGGGAACTACGAACTTGCTGATTTGAACTACGTGCTTGATGCTCAACACGCCCATATGGGGAACGTTTTACCTATGTATAGCGAACTTGCCGCAAACGGACAAATTGAACTCACAACCACACCGTATTACCACCCCATTATGCCGTTGTTGATGATGGAAGGATGGACAATGGAAGACGGTATTCGCGTAAACAAGGAAGCTTGGCCAGAGGATGTTCAAAACCATCTGATTACCGGTATGGATTTGTTCGAGGATGAACTTGGATTTCGGCCAACAGGAATGTGGCCGAGTGAAGAAGCCGTCTCTCCAGCCATGGTTCAACCCGTCACGGATGTAGGAATTGAATGGATGGTAACGGATGAAGAGATTCTCAAACAATCCACCAATCAAAACGGAGACTACATCGACGTTGAGGATGTCACAAACCTTGCAACACCATGGAAGGTCACTGGAGCGGATGGCGGTGAAGTTGCAGTCATTTTCCGTGATCGTGTCATCTCTGACCGCATTGCTTTCCAATACGGAACGATGACTCCAGAGGCCGCAGTTTCAGATTTCATTGCATATCTCGATAACATACGGCAACAGCTTCTCGATGCGGGCGAAGACCCATCGGAGCATCTTCTCACTGTTGCACTCGACGGCGAGAATTGGATGTTCATGTCCGAATTCCAGCATCAGGATAACGCTCGCCCCTTCATGGCGGAGTGGTACAGTCGTTTGGCAACCCACCCCACAATTGTAACAACGACGCCTTCTGAATTCCTTGAATCCGAAACGACGTTGCCAGAGATTCAAACCATTGGAACAGGGTCATGGATTGATGGAACACTTCGCACATGGGCAGGTGAAGAAGAGGAATCTCTTGCGTGGCAACGGCTGGTAGAGGCACGACAACAACTCGTAGCCTTCGAAGAAGAGAATCCAAACGATCCAGGTCTTGAAGCCGCTTGGGAATCGTTGTACATTGCCGAGGGTAGTGATTGGTTCTGGTGGTATGGTCTTGACCAAGACAGCGGTTACGACGAGAACTGGGACGTTCTCTTTAAGGTCCATCTCTCCAATATTTATCGAGCGGTCAATCTCGATCTTCCTCCATATTTGCAAGACCTCTGGACAAACCCTGCAGTACCTTCGCCAGCAGCCTCTTCAATCATTGAACCGATGGTTGACGGTGTCGCATTACCGGGTGAATGGGATGGCGCAGCTCGCTATGATGCACCAGTCGAAGGAGCCCCATTTAACATCGAGGAATTCTATGTCGGCTACGATGCGTCGAATGTATTTGTGCGAGTGGATGCCACAACAATTACCGAACTTGAGAACATGTCACTCGGTGGAAAATCCCCTGACTTAGCACTCTATTTCATGCAACCAAATGCTGTGAATTTCAATGAAGCAGAAACAAATTTCCGTACCTACTATGGCAATCAGATTCTCAGTTTCCCTTCAAAATACATGGTCGCATTCGATTTCGATACGCTACGAGACGATGGTCGTGCCAAATGGAATCTTTTCACTGCAAAAGGTAAGACTGGAGACCAGGAGCAATGGGTTTTGAGCGGTAGTTCAGCACTTGGCGGATGTGCTGTTCAAGATGTCTACGAGTTTGTCATCCCTTGGTCGGAGATTGGACTTGCACCTCGTTATTCGACTCGAATCAAGGTGGTTGCAGCCCTCGCCGACTCGCTCGCTTATGGTGACGGAGAGGACAAAGAAATGGCGCCACCTGCACCTGCAGAAGTCGTCCTCCCAGATCTTGAGGAGTGGGTGACCTTGCTTGAACTCGATGATGTGATTGGTGATGAAACCGGAGACGGTGATTACATCTATCCACTTGCTTCTGATTTCGCCACGCCCAACAATGGAGGCTTGTGGGATGCGAAGAAACTGACCATTCGCCAAAGTGCTTGGAATGCTCAATTCATCATTGAGATGGGTGAGATGACAGATATCTGGGGTCTGAGCAACGGATTTAGCCATCAGATCGTCCAAATTTACGTCGATCAGGGCGAGACGACCTATGGCTCAACAGAGATGCTTGATGGGGCGAATGCCCGTATCGATAGTGCATGGGCATGGGAAGTTGCCATCAGTGGTACAGGGGAACCTGGTGCAGTCTTCGCCGTCCAATCCGAGACAGGGAGTACGTCCTCTCGCGGTATTGATGTGTCGGGAGACATTGATGCGAAAACCATCACATTCACGATCAGCAAAGACGTCATTGGTGATGACATCCCCAACTACCGATACATCATCGTGATTGGAAGTCAGGATGGTTTCGGTACAGGAAAATGGAGAGATGTGGATGAGACGCCTTCAACATGGACTCTTGGTGGAGGATCAAATCCTGCTGCAGATGATGGAATTGATTACGATCCAAACATCATTGACATGATTCTAGAAGGAACAGGACAAGAACAAATGTTGTCATCCTACGATGTAGATAGGCACATCTATGCGACCCTAACCGGTTTTGAAATGCCAGAGATTCCACAACAAATCTTTGGAGCCTCTGTTGAAACCGTCACCTCTTCCAGCGCAGTTCTTACTTGGTCGACCACTGTTTCCGATGTGACTTCGATTCAATACGCATTGGCAGATCAACAACCAGTTGATGAAACAACGAATCTTTTTGAAACGGATTCAGGAACCGACCACGCTGTGACCCTAACCGATCTTGAGGTTGGAACTTCGTATTGGGTGTTCATTCGTGCAAACGATACAGCCGATGTTGTTCTTTACTTCAACACCAGCAATGTCATCGATGAAACAGCTCCTGAGTTATTGAATTTGGATGCAGAAGTCCTCGATGATGGCCGTGTGCGAATATCGTGGTACACGTCCGAGAGTGCTACAGAACTTGTCTCAATAGCTGGGACGAACATCCACGAGGATGCGTTCGCAACAAAGAAGAATCATGAATTCATTACAGAAGCATATGCCAATGGTGATTACACAATCGTGGTCAAGAGCGCTGATGCTTCAGGTAATCTGAATGAGAGTAGTATCTCAGTTACCATCGATTTGGATAGAGACAACAACAACCCAAGTCCGAATTCATCGAATGATTCCACAGGTACAATCGATGAGGAAGAACAGTCGTCAGGGCTATCGGGTGGTGTTGTACAAATTGGAATACTCATCACAGTCTTGGTTTTGCTCATCGCCTTCATCCGTGTACGAAATGGAGAAGATGGGGACGATAAGTGGGTTTAGTTCTCGATTGAATCTCGTTGAGGAATCCACGCTCCAAGGTAGGCTGCAACCGCAATCATGCCAAGTTGTGCAAGAGCGCGAAGGATGTGTGCCCACAATGGAAAGGTGTTCCCATCCAATGGTATGTCGTTGATCCACATGTTGAGATTAGCCCAATAAAGGATGATGAGCAACACAACGGTTGCTTTCCCTGCCATGATTCGAGTTTTCGGAAGAATCAATCCAACTCCGCAAACTATCTCGGGAATGCCGCTGAGAATCACCCAGAATTCTGCACTGAAGGGCAGAACCTCAGGGACGATTGGCGTAAACCACTCAACATCGGTGAAATGAAGGATTCCAACGTAAACAAAGAACGTACCCAAACCAATAGCGAGTGCATCTTTGTGGAATTTCCAGAGATGGTTCATCGCTTCACCACGATGGTTAGGAGATCACCATCCTTGAGTTGGTGATCTAATCCGACACGTTGCCAATCAAATTTTGCTGATGGGCCTTTGATTCGAGCGAATCTGAATTTTCGAACGAAGTCCCGATGCAATTTGTTGCATATTGTTTCAACCGTTGAATCATCCTTGACGATGAGAGGTTCCTCCAAATCAGCCTCTTGGCCTTGTGGTTTGAGGAAAACCCGCATAAAACCAAGGTTGTCGTAGATGAAGTCTTTCAATTCGGTTAAACCGATGTCTTTGAACGCAGAAATTTCCATGATTGGCCAATCGCTTGGAAGACCTGATTTTGCTCTCTCAATGTCTTCAGGGGTTGCGATGTCAATTTTGTTGATAGCGATCACAGCCTTTTCGTAGACGATGTTCCCTGCCAAACAGTCAACTATTTGTTCTGCTGTCGTATCTTGCCTTAGAGTAACAATGGCGGATGTGTATCCGAACGATCGGATGATCTCACCCATTTCTTCAGGAGTAAGATGTGTTTGTTCAACCGTTGTTCGAACATCAATTCCACCCTTGTCGACACGCTTGATGAAGACGGGAGGCTTCTGCTCATTTAACCGGAGTCCAGAATTATGCAGTTCTCGATGAAGGACATTAAAATGCCCATCTTGGAAAGGATCAACGATGTAGAGAACCATGTCCGAAGAGCGGATGACATTGAGAATTTCTTTTCCTCTACCTTTTCCTTCAGCAGCACCCTTGATCAAACCAGGCAAGTCAAGAATCTGTATTTTTGCACCTCGATGTTCCATGACACCAGGGATACATGTCAACGTGGTAAACGCATATCCCCCTGCCTCCGAGTGAGCATCAGTGACTTTGGAAATGAGTGTTGATTTTCCTACCGACGGAAATCCGACCAATGAAACAGTTGCATCACCCGATTTCTTCACTTCGAACCCTTTTCCACCACCACTTGCCTTCGAGTGTGCAGCAGCTTTCTCTTCCTTGAGTTTCAGTTGGGCAATCTTAGCCTTCAACTTCCCAATGTGGGCATTGGTAGCCTTGTTCTTTTGCGTCTTGTCGATCTCAGCGCGAATCATTTCGATTTGCTCTTTAATCGTCGCCATACGAACCCCCCTGTCCTTTTGGAACAGACCCTGTTCTTCAAGGCTGTTGTAAGAACCTTGGAGGATTCATCGCTTTGCATCTTCATCCGATACGGTTGAAACTACCATCTGGCATCATCTGCCATCGGCTCTGGTCAGGTCCAATGTAGATGGTCTGCCCAGTCGATTGATCGTACTGTCCACCGGGTGGTAGGCCAGTGTAATCGGCGACTCGGTCTGGTTGAGCAGGTGGTGGTGGCGCCGTTGCCATCGCCTGTGGTGGAGCTGGAGCAATTGCAGGAGCAACCGGTTGTTGGACCACAGGCGCTTGTTGGATTGGTTGTGATTGCATAGGAATCGCACCCATTTGTTGCGTGTTCATAGGTTGTGCAGGCTGTGCAGCTGCGGGTTCTTGATTCCAAAGTTGCTGATTGAAATCCTTCGATTCAATTCCTGTTGATCGGCCTCGCATGACAAGGAAGCCAACAACTGCTGCGATGGCAATCACAGCGACGGAGGAGCCCACAATCACCAGTGTGTTGGATGATTTGGACTCAGATTCAGAATTTGTTTCAGAATCACCGCTTGCGTCGTTCTGTTCTTCACCTTCCTCGACAATGTTTTGAGCTGAAGAATCGGTACCATCGTGTTCCTCCGTATTGCCTGAAGATACAGATGAAGTGCCTGCTGGGGTCGCAGTTCCAGAGATTGTTGATGATTCCGTTACGAACGCTACAGATGCAGCGTGGGCGATACCACCATCAAGCGTTACAACATTCAATTGGATGTTGTAATTGTGCAGTGGAATCTCCTCATCGAGCATGAAGCTCACTTCAAAAGTCAAATCTCCGTTTGCATCAATAGCACCCCACGTGATGACGGCACTATCCAGTAACTTCTGATTGTACGGTTCGATGATGATATCGAGTGCGCCGCCAAGCGTCAAGTCAAGACCGTTGTGTGCATTGATTGCTCCGCTGATCGCCATGGTCTCTTCAGTGGTGAGAAGTTGTTCACGATTATCGATGTCGAGTGTAAATTCTGGCAATGACGTAATGCTAAGGGTGATTTCATCGGATTTGACGGTCGAACCAGACGTCCCGGTGACGATAATCGTATAATCGCCTGCTGGAAGATTTTCAGGCACGGAGAGTGTCAAAACGGACATGAATGGTGTCGTACCCGAGGCAAAGTCGAGCGTTCCAGAGATGTTGGTGTCACTCGGCAGGGTTACACTCACAGTAACATCCGCTCCAAATCCATTGAGTGGTTCAATGAAGATTGGTGTTGGAAGTTCCCAGGGTACGCCGCCCGGCACGACGAGCCATGGATCGAATGCAATGATCTCGAAATCGGGGTCGTTGTCAACTGTGAAAGCAACATCAACAGACCGCTCAAAGCCTTCGTGGGTCCCCATAATTGAGAGAACGTAGTCCCCGCTTGACATGTTCATGGTATCGACAACGACAGCACCTAATTCATCGATGGAGAGTTCCTGATTGTCGTACATGAGCGGTGCATTCTCAGCATTCACAGTTGCACTAATGGCAACGGTCTCGTCAAATTCATTGAATCCAACGACATTGATCCAAGCAGCGAATGGTAGACCCATTCGTGCCACGTCATCGGGTACGCTTGGAAGAATTGTGAAATCAGGTGTAGCCCAGTCGTTGTTTCCTTCTCGACCAGCGAACACTTGCACACCGTTTGCAGTGACTGTTGAAGAACCCACTGTGAACGATTCAGTGCCAATGTGGCGATAATTGAGTGGAAGGGCATCAGAGGCATCGAGGGCCATGTCCAAGAGGATGCATCCTCCGATTTCGATTGAAAGTTCGAGCGTTCCAGTTCCAACAGCAGCGTCACTCCAGACCTTGCCTTCTGTGAGCGGGAAGTTGAATGCATCCAAGCCGTTAGCATAGGTTAAATCAGAGCGAATCACGGTTTCTTCATTCATGTCAAAACCACTCGGAATGCATCCTTCATCGATGTATCCTCCGCCTCCTGAACCACCTCCGCCGAAGCCTCCGTCGCCATTGCCGCCGCCGTTGTTGCCTCCACCATTCTGGCTGTCACTGCATCCAAAGAAATTGACACTTTCACCGGAAGGTGTGTTTGGACACTCATCATCAGCGTCATCGACGCCATCACCATCTGCATCAGATGTCCCTGTGCCACCTCCGTTGTTTCCACCGCCGTTTTCATCCGGGCAGCCATCGTTATCAGCGTCATTTTGGGCATCGGCATATTCGTTCGGGCAAGCATCGTTCGAATCAGGAATTCCATCGCCGTCGGTATCCTCGGAACCACCGCTGCCACCACCGTTATTTTGCGCATCAGAGCAACCAAATCCATCCACTTCAGCACCGTTGGCTGTACCTGGGCAGTCGTCCCAATCGTCGGATACGCCGTCACAGTCCTCGTCAGGATCGCCCAAATCATCTGTACAACTTCGGCCAGATGTGCTCATCATTTCAAAGCTGGAATCCGTTTCAATTTTGGAGGTAAATGTGATGTTTTCGTGGACCAAAGCAAGCGTGTCCTTGGCATAGCATGCTACACCATTTTCTTCATCAACTGTTTTGGTATCCAAGCCTGGTAAACTCATTTCCAATGTTGCTTTTCCGACAACGCTAACGGTGTAACACTCTTTACCTGAAACTGTGTCAGTTCCTGTCACAGTCATTTGGTGATACTCTTCGTAACTCACGCCGAACATCGAAGGCATTGAAACGGAAAAGTTCCAGAAATCACCGTTGGTCCAGACGGGAGCAGATTGCGTATCTGTGGACGATGCTTGAGCGAATTGGTAGGAATCAAGAACGGAGGTGTACATGATGTTCCCCTTTGCATCGTACATATCAGAAGCCACATTCCAACCGACCTCAGGAGCATACCAGTTCACAACATATCCTGCATCGATTTCAAGGACGTAAGCACCACCTCCTGCTTCCGTCATCGTGGCATTGATGGCTACGCTGTAAACGCCTCCAACTGAAGTTTCATCTTCGCCAAGGAACAACGTATCGCGTGTCTTTGCAGGGTTGCTTGCACCATAGTTGGTGTTTTCTTCATCCCAAACGGACATGGAGACGCCATCGCCTGAAGCGTGTGAGAGCGTTAGGAGGAGTGTTTGACCTGGCTCCAACCAGACAGAATACCAATCTTGTTGGTCAGACCACATGTCAACAGTACCGCTTACAACATCACCGGGGTAGACTTCCTGACCGGTTGTGTTTGAGTCGTTCGGCTCTGATTCGATGATCAATTCAACACCGTCAGAACTACTAAGACTCGGCACAGAGAGTTCTTCAAGGCTGTTTGTACCTATCATTGGGTGAAGTGCAGCAAGCAGTAGGATTGTTAGCACGGTAATTCGCATAGAATTTCGTTCATCTTGAATTGTATAAACATAAGGTTACAGCATTGTGACTCAATTTGTTGTTTTTTCATTGGGCCGATGCCATGAAATCTAGACCACGTTTGGATTGTCACATGGGACTGGAAATCGTTGTTCTTCTCGTTGATGTCCCAAGTTTGCGTCAGCTTGTCACAACTCAATGGTGTGACCTTTATTTTGGCTTAGAAAAGCGCACCATGCGTTCAAATCGGCCGGTGCAAGATTCTCGTCTGAAAGTACATTTCGACATTGACGCTGAAGCAGAATTGCTTGATTGGATGGATACGCAACGTCGTGAACAATCTGACGAAGCAACCTTCTGGTCATGTTTGCAAGACTCAGCCGATGGCGAAAAGGGGCTTCTTTTAGCGATGAAATGGGCAAGTCCTGGAGCATGGGAAGCATGGGAAGGTCGAGCCTACATGTACCTCGACGTTGCGTTAACAAAGACGATTGAAGGCGAAGAAGAACTCTACGGTGGCGAGACCTGGGATGCCGTCTGTCAAACTCTATGGAACATTCCTGAACAAGAGTACGCCGAGCGTGTGTGCTTGGATTGGATGGAA
>Ga0213864_10000398_pt1 | contig 19593 bp, 17 predicted proteins | sample PICome_5_FD_160078 | JGI IMG/M metagenome (GOLD analysis project Ga0213864, IMG submission 160078) | Coastal seawater microbial communities near Pivers Island, North Carolina, United States - PICO247 | ecosystem: Environmental > Aquatic > Marine > Coastal | place: USA: North Carolina... | reverse complement strand
CGGCTGTACGCCAAACCGTCTCGTAATGATACTCTCCTTTACAGGCCAAGGTAATTTCCCTTTATTCAATTCAAATTTAGCCGCCAAAGCCTTGGCTTCTGGACTCAGGATAAACTCATCTTTTTTAGCTTTTACTGATGTTGATTTTGCCTTTCGATTCGCTCGGGCTATGGCTTCTTTAATTAACTTGTCAATCTTTTGAGCAATAACCTTTTCTTCCTTTATTTTGGTTTGAAGTTCTCGCTTGTATCTTTTTTCTCTTTTTTTGATGTAAGTGATTAACTTCAACTGTTCTTTCTTGTCATCTTCAATCAACTTTTTCTGCTCCTGTTCCTGTTGAATTAATGAGTCTTTTTGCAATTTTTGAACCTGTAACGAATCTTTAATTTTTTCAAGGATATCAGTTTGTATCCCAATTTCTTCACCCTGCCTTTTTCGAAATGATGCATATTGCTGCATATATTGTACCCGTTTATATGCCTGATAAAAATTCTGAGAAGACAACAAAAACATCATTCGGCTTTGCAGACTTTTACTCTTATAGGAGCGATAAATCATATCGGCATAATCCTTTTTAAGCACCTCAAGATTTTTTGAGAGTTTATCAATCTCTTTTTCTTTCTTGTCAACCTCTTTTCCTAGTAAAATAGATTCTAAATTCACTGTACCAATAAACTTGTTTCGAACATCAATTTTAAGATTGATGTCCTTCAATTCCTCAAGCGCATTTTGTTCTTTCTTTTGTTGCGTCACCAAAAGTTTATTGACGCGTTTAATATCGAGTCGAATTCGTTTCCGCTGGGTTTCCAGCTCCTTTCTAGTTTGACTAAAACCAGAAAAACTAGAAGCGATAAGGAAAAAAATGACGATATGTAACGTCGATTTCTTCATTACAATGTTAACTGTTTGTAGCCTCCAGGAATTCGAAAAGGAACTTGTAAGGGTTGATTGAATTCTACGGATCGCAGTGTAAAGTCGATCTCGGTGTAATTCTTTTTACCTTTTGATTTCAAAATGATTTTTGTAGGGTAGATTTCATCTTGCATCAATTGATAAGATGGATAAACCACATCCATTCGTGTATTATTTTTTGTATCGATGACAAATTGATTGTCAAGTTTAAAATGAGACGGATTTAGCGTAAAAAACAAATGAAATAGCTCTGATTGAACCCGGGGTGACATGAGATACCTATTGTTCTCAATTTTCATGTCTTGTTTGACTTCTTTTAAATTCTGAATTGCCTGACCAAGAAACAGATTCTGAAGCTGTTCAAAATTTACAGAAACACCAAGTAGATTTTCAATCATTTTGAAGTCTCCAATAAAATAATTCTTAGCCACTGGTGAATAATACTCAACAGAATTTGGCGTGATTTTCGCCTTAAAAACAGTGATTAACTTTGATCCTTTTAACCAGATAAAATTATCTTTTTCCATTCGCATGGTAACTGATAAACCCTGTCTGGTTTTCCCATTATTAAAAGTGACTTTAAATTTACTATCAACGGTTTTTTTGTCCAAATGGGTAGCCAAGTGTTTTCTAGCAACTTTCCTTGCCGAAGTTTCATTTGCAATTGCAGAATTGTCAATCATATTTTTTTTGACTTTACAGCCCGAAACTAAAAGTATCAAAAACAAAACAAAAACCGTTCGCATCTTCAGTATCATTTAATTTTATTGTATTGGATTTTATACTTATCGCTTTTTTCTTTATTTCCAATAGCATCATTCGCTTTGAATAAAATTTCATAAAAATTCTTGATCATAGCATCGTCTAAAACAAAATCAATACCATTCTCTAAAACTTCAATCGCATTTTTATATTGCTTTTGATTGTAAAGGATTTTCCCTTTTTCCAAATACAAAATAGCTTGGATAGGGAACAATTGCAATCCTTTGTCAATGTATTTTAATCGATCTTTTACTTCGGTGAGTTTGTTCAATAATTCAGAAAGGGACTCGAATGATCTATTCGATTCAAATCGTTTTATGAGAGACGTCACATCGGTGGCAGCTTTTTTCTTTTGAACAGGAGCTGTCCTTTTCTGATAAAAAGTTTTAAAGTACTTGAGTTTTGGGGCCAATCGTCCTTCCTCTTCAATTTCATTAATCAATTCAAAAGCAATTTTATAATCTCTATTCTTGATATATAAATCTGCTAATCCTTCCTTTTCCTTTCCATTTAAATCCACCACTTTTTTCTGAATTTCAATGGCATCCGGATAACTTCGTTGTTTGTCAAATACAGATACCAAATGCTTCAAATACCATATGTTCATTGGCTCTTTTTCGATAGCTCTATCGATATATTCTTTGGCTTGCAGATACTGATTTAATTGCAAATAGTTTTTCGAAATTTCAAAAAATACCGAAGGATCGTCGGGTAGAATCTGATTGCAATTTTCTAAAAAATGAATGGCGTTTTGATGATTTCCGATAGATTTTTCAGAAAGCGCTTTGAAAAAAAACCGTTGAAACTCCAGTTCTTTTTCTTCGGTTAAATCCTTCGCAATCGGAATACTATCCTGTGCAAGAATTTGAGGAGTAATCACAAAAAAGAAGAAAAGAAAAAGAACAACAAATCTATAATTCAGTTGCTGGAAATTTTCTTTACTTCTAAATGTGATGTTGCATTTCATGCATTTATGTTAATTCTGTATAATCTCCAATACTCACAGAAGTGAAGTTACCATTGAATGTTGCATAATTTCCAATCATTGCATTGTGCAAATTGGCATCACTAATTTGAACATTGGTTTGAATTAAAGAATCTGTAATTGTCGAATTCGCCACGACACTATTTTCTCCAATCGAAACGTATGGACCTACAGTACTATTTTTCAAGCTTACATTTTTTCCAATAAAGCAAGGCTGAATAATTTCTGAATTCTCAAGAACAACGCAATCAGAAACCAAGTTATTGCCGTCTTTTTGTTCGTAAATTAAAACTTGCTTATTGGTATCGACTGTGGGGTCTTTTTTACCGCAATCCATCCAAGCATTTACTTTGCCAGGGATGAATTTAGCGCCCTGTTGTTTTAACGACTCGAGAACATTGGTCAATTGATATTCACCATTTTCTTTTAAATCGTTATCAATCAAATATTGAATTTCTTCTTTTAATTTATTTCCATTCTTGAAATAGTAAATTCCGATGATCGCTAAATCAGAAATAAAATCTTTTGGTTTCTCAACGAAATCGGTGATGTATCCATCATCCAGTTTTATTACTCCAAAAGCGCTAGGGTCTTCAACTTGCTTTACCCAAATCGCACCATCAGCGTTCGTGTCTAATCTGAAGTCAGCCTTAAATAAGGTATCGGCATAAGCGACAACACAAGGTCCATCTAATGAATCTTTAGCACAATAAATGGCATGAGCTGTACCGAGAGCTTCTTCTTGCGTATACACACTTCCTTTTGCGCCAATTTTGTCCGCAATGTTGAGAAGTTTGTCGGCTGTATCTTTTGGAAATCCTTTTGCTAAAGGTCCAATTACGAAAGCTATTTCATCAATTTCCTCTTCAATTACCGATGCAATATCTTCTACCAATCGCTGTACAATTGGTTTACCAGCGATAACAGTTAATGGTTTTGGGGTGGTCAATGTGTGGGGTCTTAATCGCGAACCAATACCTGCCATAGGGACAATAATTTTCATGCGTTTTTCTTTCAATTTTAAGCTGCAATATACATTTAATTCAGGGCACTAAAAAATAGTTTTATATGCCTATTTTTGTGAAAAATTAATCCGAGATAAGCCACCTAAGTGAATTACCTTACTGTTGAAAATATTTCAAAATCTTATGGAGAGCGAACGCTTTTTCAAGAGCTGTCTTTTGGCATCAATAAGGATCAAAAAATTGCTTTTGTCGCCAAAAATGGAAGTGGAAAAACTTCAATTTTGAATATTGTTGCAGGCGTGGATAGTCCCGACGACGGACAAGTAGTAAAACGCAAATCCATAACCATTAGTTATTTATCACAGAGGGACAATCTGAATCCGGAACTCACTATCGAAGAAAGCATTTTTGCCACCGAGAATAAAGTGCTTTCCATCATTCATGACTATGAAAACGCACTCAACAACCCAGATGACACTGATGCTTATCAAAAGGCATTTGAACTGATGGAACGTCACAACGCTTGGGATTTTGAGACACAGTACAAACAGATATTATCAAAATTAAAACTAGAAGATCTCGATAGAAAAGTTGAACATTTATCTGGTGGGCAAAAGAAACGATTATCATTGGCGATTTGCCTAATTCATAAACCTGATTTGCTGATTTTAGACGAGCCCACAAATCACTTAGATTTAGAAATGATTGAGTGGCTGGAAGATTATTTTGCAAAAGAGAAAATCACCCTATTCATGGTGACGCACGATCGCTATTTTCTGGAACGTGTGTGTAACGAAATTATAGAATTAGATAACGGGAAATTATACAAGTACAAGGGGAATTATTCCTATTATCTTCAGAATAAAGAAGAGCGACTTGCTTTAGAAGCCACGAATTTGAGTAAAGCGAAAAGCTTATTTAAAAAAGAATTGGAGTGGATGCTTCGTCAACCGAAGGCACGAACTACAAAGTCGAAATCTAGGATTGATGATTTTTTTGAAATCAAAAAAAGGGCGCATCAGCGACGAAAAGATCATGTGGTACAATTGGAAATCAACATGGAGCGCTTGGGAAGCAAGGTTTTAGAACTCCATAAACTTCAAAAATCCTTTGATGAAAAGAAAATTTTAGACGGATTCGATTATGTTTTCAAACGAGGGGAACGCATCGGAATTATAGGTAAAAACGGAACTGGAAAAACGTCATTCTTAAACATCATTACCAGACAGAATCCGGTGGATGGCGGTAAAGTGGTGATTGGCGAAACTGTAAAATTTGGATATTACACCCAAAAAGGAATTCGAATTAAAGAAGGTCAAAAAGTAATTGAAGTCGTTAAAGAATACGGTGAATATATTCCATTAACGAAAGGTCGAAAAATATTGGCTGCACAACTTTTAGAGCGATTTTTATTCGACAAAAAAAAGCAATATGATTTTGTAGAAAAACTATCAGGAGGTGAACAAAAACGATTGTATTTGTGCGCGGTTCTTATTCAAAATCCAAATTTTTTAATACTGGATGAGCCTACGAATGATTTAGATGTGGTAACATTAAATGTCCTTGAAAACTTCTTATTGGATTACCCAGGAAATTTATTGGTAGTCTCTCACGACCGCTATTTCATGGACAAAATTGTAGATGCTTTATTTGTATTTCGAGGGGACGGAATTATTGAAAACTTTCCAGGAAACTATTCTGATTTCCGATCTTATGAAGACTCCAAACCAAAGGAAAAAATCGAAAAAAAGGTGGAAACCGTTGTAGCATCAAAACCAAAGAAAAAAAGCTTGAGCTACAACGAAAAACGTGAATTTGGCGCCCTTGAAGCTGATATTGAGCGTCTTCAAAACCAAAAACAACGAATTGAAAATCAATTTTTGAATATCGAAATTCCGCAAGATGAAATTCAACAGAAATCTGAAGAACTTCAGGACATAATTTCAAAATTGGCGGAGAAAGAAGATCGTTGGCTCGAGCTTTCTTTAAAAATGGAAGACTAGATTTTTACAATATTATTCTCTGCTAATATTGGTTCGTTATTCATCCGAAGTAAAATCTGAGCTACAGCGATAGTATCTTTCTCGCAATAATTGACAATTCGATCGATGTTTCTTTGCCTGTAATACACATCCGCGACTTGACTACCATCAATATCGTCTTTGGGCGTTGGAATTTTGAGAGTGGCTGAAAGTAAATCCAGAGAAATGTAATTCTTGTAATCTCCAAATTTCCATAGCTCCAAGGTATCCAAGTGTGGAACCTCCCAAGGCTTCTTTCCAAATAAGTTTAGCTTTTTAGGCAGATCAATTCCATGAACAAGCATCCTTCTCGCAATAAATGGAAAATCAAATTCCTTTCCGTTATGTGCACAGAGTAGATGATTTGGTTTTGAAAAATGAGTATCTAATAGGTCTTTAAAATTCTCAAGGATTTCAATTTCATTGTCACCATAAAATGATCGCACTCGTAATTGTTTTTCTTTTGATGCCGGATTGAAAAATGCCACAGAGACGCATATTATTTTCCCAAATTCGGCCCAGATTCCGGCACGGGAATAAAACTCCTCGGCAGAGATTTCATCCTTCCGTTGATAGGAAGTTTTTTTATCAAATAATTCTTTCTCTTTTTCGGTAAGTTGAGACCAATCTTCATACTTTGGTACGGTTTCGATATCCAAAAAAAGAACTTGATCAAGTTTAATATTTAAATTCATAGCCTATTTTTTTCAATAAAAGTAATAAAAGTATATAATAGTAGAAATCAAAAACAAACTACGAAACTTCGATTACAATTTTACCTCAAAATTACCTCAGTATTAAATGATTGTAAATAAATTCAGTATTTAATATTTATGATTATTTTTGATTACTTACACATTACATCATGAAAAAAGGGGACATTAAAATTTTATTGGTAGACGACGAGCCAGATATCTTAGAAATTGTAGGATATAATTTAAAAAGTGAGGGGTATCAAGTTTTCACTGCAAATAACGGGACTGAGGCTATTTCATCTGCTAAAAAAATCAATCCACATTTAATTCTTTTAGATATTATGATGCCAGAAATGGATGGCATTGAAGCTTGTGAAAAAATTCGTATGGTTCCAACGTTAGAAAACGTAATTATTGCATTTTTGACCGCTAGAGGAGAAGACTATTCTCAAGTCGCAGGATTTGAAGCTGGAGCAGATGATTACATCACCAAACCCATTAAGCCAAAAGTTTTAGTTAGTAAAATAAAATCACTTCTTAGAAGACTAAAATCAAGGGATGAAAGAAATGAAGTCACGTCAATTGGGGATATAATTATTGATCGTGATGAATATGTTGTGCATAAATCTGGTCGGCAAATTAATCTTCCTAGAAAAGAATTTGAATTATTATCGCTTTTAACTTCAAAACCCGGTAAAGTTTTCAAAAGGGAAGTAATCTTAGATAGAGTTTGGGGTAATGAAGTGGTCGTTGGCGGAAGAACGATTGATGTTCATATCCGGAAACTACGTGAAAAAATTGGTGACGATCATTTTAAAACCGTTAAAGGAGTTGGTTATAAATTCGTTTTAGAAGGAACTGACTAATAAATTTGTTCCATGAAACTTAATAAGAAAACCTATTCATATGCCTTTTGGTCTGCACTATACCTAACACTTATAAGTGGATTGGTATTGTTCTTAGCTCATTATGTGTTTGATAATTTTCTTGGAACTATTGGGTTAATTATCTCCTTTTTCCTACTTTTTATACTATCCTTTTTTTTAATTCAATATCGTGCCGAAAACTTCATTTACAAAAGACTTTTAAAAATATATGAAGAGATCTCATTTCTTGACTCTAAAGACCTCAACAAACAATCTACAACTACAGACATTGATAAAATTTCTAAAAGTGTTCGGGAATTCGCCGAAGACAAACGCCTTGAAATAAAAAATCTTACTGAGAGAGATTCATTTAGACGGGACTTCTTAGGAAATGTGGCTCACGAATTAAAGACACCTCTTTTTACAGTTCAAGGGTATATCTTAACTCTTCTTGAAGGGGCCGTTAATGATAAACAACTTCGAATTAAATATCTAGAACGAGCCAATATTGGAGTTGAAAGATTAGTCGCTTTAATTAAAGATTTAGATATGATTTCTAAATTAGAAAGGGACGGGATTAAACTGAATGTTGAAGTGTTTAATATTTTAGAACTCATTCAATCTGTTTTTGATTTGTTCGAAATGAAGGCTAAAAAACGTGGAATCACATTGCAATTTGATAGAGTTTATGAATTCCCAGTTTTCGTTGAAGCTGATATTGAAAAAATAGAGCAAGTTCTAATTAATCTAGTGGTAAATTCGATTAAATATGGTGTTACAAATGGTACTACTGTTGTAGGTATTGAAGATTTCAATTCTCAAAAATTCATTGTTAAAGTAGTGGACAACGGAGAAGGTATCAAACAAGAACATTTAGGGCGTTTATTTGAACGATTCTATCGTGTAGATACAAGTAGATCGAGAGATCAGGGAGGCTCTGGACTAGGGCTATCAATCGTTAAGCATATTGTAGAAGCTCATGACGAAAATATCCTCATCAAAAGTACTTATGGAAAAGGGTCTGAATTCTCCTTTACGATCCAGAAAGCCCAATAAATTAAGTTAAATCAAAACCAATATCTCGGCGATAATTCATTTTATCAAAGTGAATCTTATCAATATTGCTGTAACTCTTTTTTAATGCTTCTCCTATTGAATCTCCAAATGAAGTAATGGCCATTACACGTCCACCACTAGTAATGACCTCATTCTCTTTCAATGCCGTACCTGCATGAAATACCAAAGAATCCTCTGCCTTATCAAAACCTGTAATTATTTTACCTTTTTCATAACCTTCGGGATATCCTCCAGAAACAAGCATTACAGTCGTCGCGGTCTGGGGATTTACTTTTAATTCAATTTGATTTAAAGATTGATTTCCAACCGCCTCAAATAAATCCACTAAATCCGTTTCGATTCTTGGTAATACGACCTCCGTTTCTGGATCTCCCATTCGCACGTTATATTCAATCACAAATGGATCACCAGCAACATTCATTAAACCGATAAAAATGAATCCTTTGTAATCAATATTTTCAGATTGGATTCCGTTTACCGTTGGTTTGATAACTCTTTCTTCCACTTTTTTGATAAAATCTTCATCAGCAAAAGGAACAGGAGAAATAGCTCCCATCCCACCAGTATTTAGTCCAACATCCCCTTCACCAATTCTTTTATAATCCTTTGCTGACGGTAATATTTTGTAGTTTTTACCATCTGTAAGGACAAAAACAGACAACTCAATTCCTTTCAAAAATTCTTCGATTACTACGGTAGCTGAAGCCTCCCCAAATTTTTGGTTCTCCAGCATTTCCTTTAATTCAGCCTTAGCATCGTTGATATCGTTTAAAATTAGCACACCTTTACCGGCAGCCAATCCATCAGCCTTTAAAACAAATGGCGGATTTAACGTTTCCAAAAATGAATAACCTTCTTCTAAATTATTTGCTGTAAAAGATTGATATCTGGCTGTAGGGACTCCGTATTTTTCCATGAAAATTTTAGAGAACTCTTTACTTCCTTCAAGCTGAGCACCCTCTTTAGATGGCCCAATAACTGATATTGACGAAAGTTCTTCATCAGATTGAAAATAGTCATAGATCCCATCGACCAATGGAGCTTCGGGCCCCACCACAACTAACTTGATATTGTGCTCTAATACTGCGGATTTAATTCCCTCAAAATCAGAAACCGAAATTGGTAAATTAGTCCCTAATTCTGAGGTTCCTGCATTCCCTGGAGCAATAAAAAGTTGATTTGTTTTATTACTCTGTGCGATTTTATACGCAAAGGTATGTTCGCGTCCTCCCGATCCAATAACTAGAATATTCATAAGTTTTTAACTGAAATGAGTTGCAAATATAGCAGTTAAAACCGGGCTTTTTAGAAACCCCATTTGAAAAAATATCGAAAAGATGAACGAATGTGGGTGAAAAATAAAAAGATGTTTTTTTTGGAGGCTCTTCTATGATGATGAACGATGCTCACTTTTGGATGATACTGAATTTTAAATCCCGATTCCCATACTCTTTTGCAGATATCCGCATCTTCCAAATAGAGGAAGAATGACTCATCAAAGCCGTTTAAATTCTTAAAAATTTGAGTTCTGAAAAGCATAAAACATCCGTGAACAAACTCAGGATTAAAAGTTTCATTTTCCAAGTCCAAGTTTTTGTATTCTGAATTCATAGTTCTTGATTTTGAAAACTTTAGGAGTCTATTTGCTAGATCTAGAAATGATGGATGTTTTCGACACAAGTATTGCAAAGACCCATCGGGATAATACACTTTCGGTGTAACTAAACCGATTTGTTCATCACTTTCTAAGTGTGATATTAATTCAGTTAAAATATTAGGATTAAAATCAACATCTGGATTGAGCACTAAATGATAATCAGAGGTGATTTCTTGCAAAATTAAATTATGACCTTTTCCATAACCCAAGTTCGCCCCGTTAAAAATATAGGTCAACTTGTCGTGAAAGTTTATAAAGTTGGTAGTGGTTTCTGGGGAATTATCAATTAAAAAGACATGAAGATTCAAACTCGCATCAAGAATTGAATTCAATCTCTTTTTTAGCAGCAACGGATCTTCATTGTAAATGACTACCGAAATTGATATGGAAATTCCCCTGCCCATCAGTAAGCATTTTCATCACCCTTAAAGATATTTAAAACAGTTTGAAAAATGATTTTTAAATCTAGTAAAAAAGACCAATTTTCAATATAAAAAATATCAAGTCGAACTCGATTTTTAATGTCTCTTTTCTTTTTAATCTCACCTCTGTAACCACTAATCTGAGCTAATCCAGTAATTCCTGGCTTCATTAAATGACGCTTTAAATAATCTTCTACATCCTTTTGATATTCTAAAGAAAGACTTTCTAAATGAGGTCGAGGACCAACCACACTCATGTCCCCCTTTAAAACGTTAATAAACTGGGGTAACTCGTCTATACTTGTTCGCCTTAAGAAAGATCCAATTTTGGTTACCCTATCATCACCTTTTCGTGCATGGACTTTGTCAGAAAGTTCATTGTTACGCATAGATCTGAATTTATAACAAACAAAGTGTTCGACATTAAGACCCTCTCTTTTTTGCTTAAAAATTACAGGTCCACTTGATTCCGATTTGATGAGAATCCACAAAATCGGGTACAACCAGGAGAGAATAAAAATAATTATAAACAAGGAGAACAGGATATCGAAAAAACGCTTTATGTAATAGTTTTCCTCAAATTCAAAAGGTAATTTCTTCACATTTACTACCATCAAGGCATCATCATAATACTCGATCTTTTGATCCTTGCTATAAAGTTCGATAGTATCCGGAATTAATTTTATAATGATGTTTTTTTCTGTACCTATTTTTTTTAACTCAAAGATTTCATTCTCGCTCAATGAGGATAATGAGCAATAAATTTCATCTACAAATTCCGACTCTAAATATGTTTTAATGTCTAAAACCTTTCCTAAATATTCAGAATTCTTGTATGATCGATTCGCAAAGAACCCTAAAAACCGATACCCTAAATTGGATTTACTTTTGAAAAGTTTAATTATGTTTTTTGCTGGTTTATCATAACCAGCCACTATGGTGATTCTGAAATTTTTACCAAGCGCTCGATATTTCTTTAATAAAACAAACCAGCTAATTTTTAAAATAGTAATCGAAGAGATAATAGTTACCAACACCAAAAATTGATTCCCAACTAAATCTCCTTCTCTAAAAAAGCCGAAGTAGGCAAAGTATCCTAAAATAAAAATAACGAACTGCCTGAAAAGGAGAGTGAAAATCCGAAGGACTCTATGAAATCGATGTACCTTATAGAAATGAGTGAAGTAAGAACTCACCATCCAAAATACGGAAATGTAAATTAGGTATGATGGATTTAAAAAATCATTGTTAAAGTAAAATGAAATACCAATGATGAAGAACAAATCAATAACAAGCTGAATCGGTCTTATAAAATGGGAATATCTATGCTTCAAAACGAATTTTAATCTTGAAACAAATATATTTTAATTATTCTAGTATTTTATCAATCATTTTATCAATTGTAAAGAATTCATTTGCCACCGCCTTTTGACTATTTACATCAATTTCTAATTTTATGATTTTCTCAAGTGCTTTAAGAAGAACAGAATAGTCCCAAGAAGTTGCCACCTCTGACAAGCCATTATTTTTATAAAAATGATAAAGTTCGCTTCCTGGATCGGTTATAAGTAAGGTTTTAACTCCAGAAATCAACAAATTCGGTAACTTAGAAGGTAATGAGCCCATGGAAGTCCCCTCTTTTTGCGGAACTATTTGGACTTCGCTTTGTTTGTATAATGCGCCTAAATCGTTCTTTGGGACCAATTCATGAAATTTAATCTTAGCATTGGTATTCATTTCCTTTAATTGACTAAATATATTCCCTTTTGAAAATATATGAAATTCTACATTTTCAAGCTTATCTGAAGCATAATTGAAGAATTCATACAATTGTACTGGGTTTTGCTTTTCTCCTAAAGCACCAGAGTAGGTGATATTTATTTTATTAGGATCCAAGACCTTTATAGTGCCAATTTCAAATTTCTCATTAAGGGTGATAAATGGATACTGAACTAAGGTCTTCTCTTCTCTTAAGCGATATAACTCGCTGGCTTTATCCTTCATTTCGCAAGAGAGAAAGATGAGTCTATTGCAAGATTTATAACACTTTCTTTCAACAGTATTAATAATTGAAGAAACAATTTTATGCATTAACCCTGTTTTCTGTTGTGAATAAATTTGTTGCAAATCATGGATAATTCCAACAGTCTTTGTTTTTCGAGGCAGAAAGGATTTAATTAGAAAAAAGGCCAAGCTCGGCGGAAAAATTGGTAAAACATAATCAACTCTCTTAGCTATTTTTCGAATATGAAGGGTCGTATTTAGTGCAAAACTGACCTCAAGCACTAATCGTCTTAAAAATTGGTTATTTGGAAACTTTACTGAACGACCCATTCTTTTGATACGTATGCCTTCTAGTTGTTCTTCAGAAGGTTGAATTTGCCATTCAGGATATAAAGGATGGTAACATAAAACTGATATTTCATGTTCTTGTTTTTGCAATGCCAAGGCTAGTTCCGTATTAAACTTACCTGTTGAAATGGGTTCAGGATAAAAGTGTGGTGTTAGAAATAGTATTTTTTTTGGATCCCCCTTCATGTCTATTTCATTAGAAGTTCTGAAATTAATCCTTTTTTAAATACTTTCAATTTCCCATCTACAGTATAGTCTGTAATCGGAATTGATAAATTATCAAAGTACTCCTTAGAAATTCGGTATAATTGCTCACTACCTTGTAAATCTGGTAGTCCCCAATAATGATTTTTAAAGTAATCTTTACTAAAATGATTTATGTCATCTCCTTCAAATTTTTGAACAGACGATCCTTTGTTATAGCTAAAACTATGATCAACCCCAACGATATTAACACTTTTCGGATTCAGATTTGCAGCAATCTGAAGTGCTGTAAACGTTACTGTACAACCTGAGGAAAGTACTTGTTCCATCCTTTGATTAATGCGAAGTTGGTCTTTTAGATTCACAAATAAGACATTTTTTCGAGGTCGAATTCCTAAATAGAAGGCCTTAATGGGCAAAATTAGAACAGTCTCTGTTGAATTAAAAAACGATTTATTCTGACGAATTACAAATCCATTTACACAGGTGATAATGTCCGGCCGCCAATCGGTTTTAGCATAAATTAAATTGATTTTATTCATCCCAATGGAGATCATTCCCTTAGAGATTTCATCAAGTGGTGTCTTTTTTAGACTTGGACCGTTTCCAACGATGAGTACAGGCTTATGCTTGAACAATTCAATTAATGTCCAATCATTTCTCAATTTAAAGTATAAATGAAACAATATTAAATCTAATAACTTTCTAGGATAATAGGTTAGTATTTTAAGTGTTGCTATTAACTTTCCCTTCATTCGTCAATATTAAAGATAATAATGTCAGATAAAACCATGTCGTCTCAGTTGAGTAGAATGTAGGAATGGATTCTGTTATTCCCATAAACAAAATCATTACCATTAAAACTGTGACAATTTGAGACTTTAACTTTTGCATTTTATGCAAAGTATAATATATCAAATATAGTGTAATTACCAAGCCTAAGAGACCGAAATCAATTATATTTTGAATAAAAAAATTGTGCGAAGTTTGAAGCCATTGCACTTTAAACACCTTTCGTACTTCGTCTGGCATATTGTATTCAAACCCATTTATTCCATAACCTGTAATCAAGTGATAATCTTCAAAAATAACCTTGCCTGCTAAAGACCAAATCTTTACCCTTGATAAGGCTCTACCACTAACTTCTCCTGCGCGCTTAAAAAAATTAAAAATATCTGTTCCATAAAATAAATATAGGAAGGCAATAAGTAAAAGGGTGAATACCCACCAGAATTTCTTGATAAATGCCAGAATGACTCTAAAAGAAAACCAATAAATCATGGAAAAGGAAATCGTAAAAAATAAAATCAATCGCGAATCGGCAAGCACCAGCATGTATAGATAAAAAAGATAAACCAAGATAAAGCGAAACTTCTTCTCTGAGATTTTTACGAAATACAGTGAAAGCACTGCGTTTAGTGCAAGTGAAGATGCAAAAATATTGGCCCCAGTAGACAATGGAAAATAGATCCGAAAACCATATACATTAAATAATCCTAAAATACTGTTTAGGGCATATTTTTGATTAGCAAAGGAAATTTTAAAAAACAAAAAGTTTCCAAAATTATATATTAAAAATACAATTAAAAGGTACAATAATCCTTCTCTTAAAGTTTTTGATTTAAAATAATTGTAGGTGAAAACAAACCATATCCAGTAGGTAATTAACACTGCAAAATCTCTAAAAAAGAAATTTCCAAAAATCAAACCATGAATTATAATAACGAATCCTAAGAACAAGGCGTACATGTTGTATTTCGTTATAGTGGCAAGATCTTTAAATGGAATCCTTTTTACTGTAGAATACGAAATTAAACCCAATGTAATTGCAAAAGAAATAAATTTTGGTACCCCATCTAAATAAGCCACTATTCGTAAAAAAAGGATATACATATAAATCATAACGTTTTTCTAATTGTAACCACAGAAAATAATCCCTGAACCAAAACAAAGGCGCTCATCGCTAACAATAACCAGATTTCTTCGCTAAAATCCATAAAAAGGGAAGGACTAATAAAAAGCAATATCATTGTGGCATATTGAACAATATTTACACTGTGAATATTCAGCATTTTTTTATTATAAATTAAAATGTAAACCAAAGGCTGAATGAGCATTAATAACAATCCGATCAACGAAACCTTCATTAATAAATCTGCATAAGCTACATATTTTGGGAAAAAAATCTCTAAAATTAGATCCTTGAAAAAATATATTGAAATTATAATTATAACAGTAAAGGGAGCTGCAATTTTGAGGATATTTTTGTAAGACTTCTTTACAAATGAAGTATTAAAAACCATATTATCATGAAGCGTAATTCTAGATTGTAGTCCAGAAATAACTGAGATTGTAATCAGTAAAAAGATATTATAGAATTGATACATGATATGGGAATAAGAAACAAATAATTCCCCAAAGTAGACTAATCCAAAATAGCGTACACCAAAATTGGCAAAAAATTCATTTCCTCGAAAAAATGTATAATTAACACCGAGTCGAAAATCCTTTGCCGAAAAATATGCCCAATTCAGACGTAGGGGAATGCTATCTAATTTGAACTTTTTTATAAATAATATGTAACAAAAGATAAAGGTTATAACTAGTGCTAAGAAAAGAGCAATAACGATGGAATTGATGTTATTGGAGATAAATATGCCTGCAATACCAAAAATAAAAAATAAAAAATAGAAGAGGAAATCTTCTATAAAAATAGCTAAAACAACTGAATTATCGGCTTTGGAAAACTCTGAAAGACTTCTAATTGCTACAAAAAGCAGAAGGGACGGAAAAAAAAGTAAGGTGATCCGAATGTCCTTAAAAATGTGATAAGCTATAGCCGTTGAAATAAGTCCAAAAACAAGACCAGTGATTCCAATATTTGCCGTTGTTTTTAATGACCACTTTTTTTCTTCTATTAGTGATTTTCTGACTTCATTAAAATATATAATGTAATAGTTATTGGCAGACACGTAAGTGAGCATTCTGATAGTTGTCCAAAAAAGGGCGAAAACAGCAAAATCTTCAATAGATAATTGATATGCAAAAAATGATGTTAAGAGTAAGAATAAGACTCTGCCGGAAGCCTTTCCAAACAAATTCAATAATCCAAGATTATTTTTTAAATATCGATTATATAACTTTTTCACCCCTGTCACCTATATTTTTTTCTGGAATACAAAATAGAAAAAATCCAAATACCAAAAACATTAAACCCCATTGTCTTTCAAAGATATTTTCTGTCAATCCATTACAAATGATTATACTAACAAATACAAGTTTCTCAAAGTCAAACGGTCTAATTGCTGATTTAAAAAGTAATAACAAAAACCATAAAAAAGACAATAGTCCCAAAATACCAGTAGCCAGAAAAAAAAACAAATAATTATTGTGTGTATTCAGCCTCTGTTTTAGAAGTTCTTTGTAATTGTCGTTATTGCTTTTCTGATAGGCTGTTTGAGAGCCGTATTCTAATTGAGCTCCCCAAAACCCAAGTTTCATTTCTTTAGTGGATTTGAAGGAATAAGCCAAGTCTGAATTAGAGAATCCAATAAGCACCAATCCATCCTTTTTAGGAAGGGTTGTTATGGAACATCTAAGCCAATCGTCATTTACTTTTTGGATTGAGGATGAAATAATTTCTCGATTTTCAGCTACTTTTTCACTATTCAAATCAAAAACAGCTCTTTGTTCAATACTTCCGACTCTCATTAAAAAATAAGGAGTAGAATAGGGTTTGATATAAATAGAAAATGTTAAAGTATCTTTGGTTTCAACAGGAACTTTAACAGAAATATTCCTAGAAAGTGAAGAATCGGTGAAGATCTTAGAAACTAGTAAATCGGCGCCTTTATAATCTAATTCGCCCCTCAGATTCGGAAGGACCTCTATATTATTTTTATACCAAAAAGGATTATCAAAATTTTCTGTATGATATAATAAGTTTTTATTTTGATTCTGTTTAAAAAGACTAGTGTAATCTTTATTCAGTTCATCTTGAACATCTCCAATTCCAACGCCAAAAAATTTATCTATCGCAGAACTCTCTTTGATAATTCTATAGGCCGATTGGTAGACTTGAATTCGAAGATCTGATAATTCATATTCGGCATTACCTAGAGTGGTCTTAAAAAAATTGAACCCTCTTTTAACATCGTTATCCTGAATTTTAATAAAGAATATAGGCATCACTAAGATTAGAAAAACAATAACATTTATTATTCTCCTTTTGGGATTTTCTAAAAGACCAAAAAGAGTAAAAAGAGCAAGTATTAGAACATTTGGATAAGAAAAAGCGTATAAAACCCAAGTCGCAAAATAGACAAACAATACTAAATTTATCCACCGATTCTTATCGCTTTTCTTTTTTTTAAATGCTCTCCAAAAACATACTAAAGCGCTTAATACAAAGCCCATGGAATAATAGGGCTTATGAATAAACACATGAAAAGTATTAGGCTTATCAGTTACGATAAACTGAAATTTATCATAGTCAAAAAAGAAGCTAAATAGCTCAGAAGAATTCCCTTGATTATTGTTCAAAAAAATCACTATAATCAAGATTGATAAAATAAAATTCGCTCCAATAAAAACACTTAGGAGGTGATTTTTTCGAGCTTCTGAAATTTTAAAATTATAGAAGGAATAAAAAAATACAACCAGAAAAAGAGGTGACATTTGAATAACAAAATCAATTGCCACTTTCGTATTTAAAGAATATAATATTGAAATTACTAAAAGCACATAAAAGAGGCTGTGGTTCAAAAACTTTATGACTTTTCTTTTAGTAAACGCGAATTTTCTATGAGTGATTCCGTCAATTAAAATCACCAAAGTCAGACCTATCAATATTTTAGACGACCAATCAAATCTAAAAATGGGATATAGGCAAAAAAGACCAAGTAGTAAAAACGAAATATGTCTTGTTCTAATAGGTGACATTCTTAAAGTATAAGAGCGAATTGAGCTCTAAATCTTTTGGCGGTATTAATTCATTATTTGGCACAACCTTCCAAACAATATCCAAATCAGGATGATCAAATCGAACTACTATTTTGGCTTCTTTATTGTAATATTCATCACATACATAATACAGAATCATATCCGCTCCTAAAGACGAAAAACCATGAAGAAATCCTTTAGGACTAAATAATTGCTTATAATTCGGATGAGTCTTCAAGCCCTTTAAATTGTCTAATGAACTGGGATAAGTAAGCTTATCCAAATTTACAATTTTCGTATTGGAACTCGTTTTTAATTGATAGTGAATAAAATTTAATCCAATAAATCCGGCCCTTCCTGTAACCAGAACTGTTTGCATTATTTCAAATAATTATTGAGGTAGGTATTTAACTCAACTAACAACAATAGTACTATCATCAAAAAGAAACCACCTAAAGCAAATAAAGAGATAAAGTTCTTGGTAATACCTTTAATTTCTGAACCTATTGGCTGAAATTCAGAGATTACATTTACCACATCTTCAACCCTAGATTTTTCTTGCATTAATTTTCTCAATTCTGAATTGATAAAACTACCAGTTTTGAACAATTCAAGTTCTTTCGCACTATCCTGGGATCCACCCATATCTACACTTGTCCCTGCAGTTTCTTTTTTGGCCTCTTCTAAAATGGCTGTCAAATAAACTTGGTGCAGTGAATCTAATTGCGTCAGGTTTTTCTTGTAAACTGAACTTGTTCGATCAATATTCTCATTATTTAATCTATTGTATTTTTTTAAAAATTTGTTTTCAACTACAGATTTAATCACCACCTCTCCTAATCTTTGAAATACATCATTCTTTTCGGCCTCTACTGTAAGCTTATGAAACCTATAATCAAAATCAGTGAATGACTCCTTAAATTCTTCATACGAATAGCTTTTGATGGTTAACGTGTCAACAGAAACAATAAAACTATTATATGCTTGTATAATATCATTCTCTAAGCGAAGTGGTTCCATCTCAAACTTCTTCAACGAAATGGCTTCATTCATGGATAAGTTAAACAATTCTTTTAACTGAACCGTATCCTTTTGCTTCACCAAATCACTATAATACCTAATATTGTTATAAAATTGTCTTGAACTTTTGTAATTCGGCTCAATCAACATTTGAGAACTGTATTTTACAGGGCTTATAACTTGAAAAAATGAACCAATAACACCACCGACTATTGTGGCAATGGCTATTTTAACTATATTTTTTTTAAGGAAAAGAAGACAAATAATAAGTAAATGGAATATCCCTTTAATTATTCCTAAGATAAAATTGAAAAAATGAGAAAACAGTCTACCAATTGCCATAAATAAAGTACCTAAGTCTACTTCTTCTTCGTTTTTATTTTTTAAATCTGACATAATTTTTTCTTATTGATTAATTTAAGATTTGTTCTACTATTTTTTGTGTGATGGCGTATGTCGGGACTACTCCCGTTAATCCCAATCCACCAGAGGCAAGTGTCGCTCCAGTCTCTAAAGGATTATCCGATGCATAATACGCATATCGTACTTTTACATTCTTTGAAATATTTCCTCGAATTCGCGAGGCAGATTGTATCGCCTTCTGATAATGCGCTCCTTCCATTTCAAGACCAACAACATTCCAAGTCGATTCATAAAAGAATTTTAACAAGTCTTTATTCTGCAATGAGGTGCCCAGAACGGTAATCATAGAGC
>Ga0213864_10000395_pt1 | contig 19639 bp, 37 predicted proteins | sample PICome_5_FD_160078 | JGI IMG/M metagenome (GOLD analysis project Ga0213864, IMG submission 160078) | Coastal seawater microbial communities near Pivers Island, North Carolina, United States - PICO247 | ecosystem: Environmental > Aquatic > Marine > Coastal | place: USA: North Carolina... | reverse complement strand
AGTATCAACGTGAATAAACGTATCTGCTATACCTATACCTGTAAAACCCATAGCCATAGCGTGTCGTACTATTGTGTGCTTCACATCACCTGACAAAGCCTGTATATCAGCAGCTATGCCTTGGTTGTGAGTGCCTGGAGTCTCCTTTCTCGCCTCTATAGGATGGTCTGCTGACCTGTAACCGGAGGTTATGACAAAGGGGAAGCCACATAAGTGGCGTAATTGATCTATTTTGTGGAGAAACGTGTCTTTCATCTCGTTTTCACCACTGTATTGACAATTAAACTCATCAATACTGAAGTTTTTTAACTCAATCATCTGCTGTGTACTCTGCTTCTATAGGTTCTGGTGCTATTTGTGCCTCACCAACCCCTGATATAGTAATGTTGATGGAACTTTTGCCTCCACCAACCTTATCTTTATCAAAATATGACAAAGGTAACATCCTGTCCATGAGCAGCTTCCATGCAGCAGCTTGATTCTTGTGATCTTCGTTTAAGGCAGCATCCAGAATGGTGTCTAAGACTTTCCTTGACTTAGGAGAAGCCAGTATACGTGCCTTAAATTCGTTTATAGCAGCAGCATCACCTGGTGGTCTTCCTCTAAGACCCCTGTTGCCCTTCTTTTTTGATTCGACAACAGCTTTTTTTGGTCTACCGACTTTTGCCATAAACAGATACTAAACAGAAGAAAAAACCATACATTATGGTATACATTATGTTTAGCAACATTTATAATAATATTAAAGATAATTATTGTCTTGTAAGCCTTGTTGCCGTACATAATGTTATATATACATAATATTATACCACGACTTTTCCAATCTGTCAATACCCCACCCCCTTATTCCTTCGGAATGGTGCATCATGACGGCACACATTCTGCTTCCCTTTTGGTTACTTTTTAGCCAGCACTTTGACGGCACATATTCTCCATAATAATCAGTAGTTTATAGTTGTCTGACTGGTAGCATTCTGCTTCCATTTAACCCTATTTTTGCTCTTTTTTGTATCTGAGTGGCCGCCACAAAGTAGCAAAGCACCCAGGCCCTCCCCCCGTGCACCAAAATGGGGCGGGTGCTTCATAATGGTGCAGCAAATTGCACCAACATGGTGCATCCCGGATTGCGCACCAACATGGTGCATATTGTTACCATATGTCAGGCATATGCCAGTAGATCAAAATGACCGAGTGAGTGCATCCAATCAGGTGCTCTATGCCCCCACCTTGCTTGCAGGGATATTTAAAATTAATTACATATAATGCTTGCAATCAATTGCACAATGTGGATAATCAATTACACATAACAATAAACAGGAGCAAGACTATGTCAATTCAGAAACAGATAGATTACATCATGAAGCACCACCAAGCAGGCAACAGCGCAACAGCTATCAAACTGCTTGAAGGTATGATCAGAAGTGCCATGTCAAACAAACAAGCAAGAATGGCGCAAGAAGCTATTAACTCAATTAAGGAGCAACAGGCATGAAGTACACCCTAATTCTAATAGCATCTTTAGGCATGGCTTTTTTCTATGCCTACGCAATACTTTCATTCGTTCTATAAGGAGCAACAATCATGACTAACAGTAATGTAGTAGCTACAGGCAAGACAGGAGTTAAAGACCACAGAGGAACTTTACGCATATGGGTTGAAGGCACAAAGCCTGAGAAAGCAGGATTTACCAAGGGCAAGCAGTTTGCCTACACTTTGACCGATGGGGCGTTGCTTGTCACTCTGTCAGATGTGCCTTGTCGCACTGTATCAAGTCGCAACACTATCGACATAACAACCCGTGAACTAGAAAAGTATTTTTCTGCGGGCGACAAATTGTCAGTCGTCTACAGTGAAGGTTTGATCACTTTCAGGAGGCTTTGAGATGGAATATCAAGAACTACGCGAAGAACTACAAAAGAAGGTAGATCAACTGCTTGAGGCTTACTCTCATGATTTGGGAGTGCCTAGCAGTGTTAGTGCAATAGTAGAGGTTGCCTCTTACATTGCCAAGCTATCTGCGCCAACCAAACAGTTGGCAGAAGATGTATTAATTAAAGCAGTAAGTACAGGCTTACAAATGGGAGAAGAATCATGAAAACTAAAAAGTTAATCGCTTATCAAGTTGCACCTTATGGATTTGTTTGCAACATTCCAAAAGGCACATCGGTGCATGAGGCTTTCAATTTGCCACTAAAAAATGGCAAGCCACAATATTGGGTTAAGGATTGGGAAGGTATGACCGAATTTGCAGAAAGTTGGTCTACGTCTTATGGGTTTTTATTATCACAAGAGGAGGTAGAGGCATGAAGCGTCTATTTAAAGCAGTTGAGAAACAATACGGTGACATTATAGACAGTGAAACGGCTCACTGTGTACTAGAACACGGTGCAGAAGGGGGTTTTTGTGGTTTCACTTACTACAAGGATACTTGCAAGTTTGCCCTTGATAACTTTGATCTGATCATTGATCACATCAGGGAAAACTACGCCTATAACGACAAATCAGTTTCTGAGGTGGTTTGTGATTTTCCCTGTCTCGGTCATCAGTGGGATATTTGCGAAGTGGAAGAGGTTTTGATGCGTCCTGCTATCGAAACAGAAGCCTCCACTTCCATTCTTAACGCTTTGTCGTGGTACGCCTTGGAAGAGGTGTGTCACGATGTTTTCCAGAAAGAACATGATCAAGTCGCTTATATGAGGTAATGTCGTGATGAATATCAGAAAAGCTTTACAAGAGGCATATTTGGACTGGGTGAATAATTATTTAACAGTTGAGAAATATGCAGAACATAATTTATTGACTGTCGATAACGCTTTAAAAGTAATTGAAGCGGGTAGAGAAGCACATGAAGCCATAGTGGAGCAAAGCCATGACTACTAAAGTAAAAACCCTGAAAGACGTTTTAAACCGCCTTAAAGCCTTGCAGAAGGAAAACCCAAATGCTTTGAATATGCCCCTCGTCTATGGATCGGACGAGGAGGGCAACTCTTTTTATCCTGTCTACTTTGACGCTTGCTTTATTGCTTATGACTTTGAAAGCGGTCATATGGATATGGACGGAGAAAAGGAGGTAAATTCTATTTGCATCAATTAAAACGCTTTGACGAAACAAAATAAATCACTTTGACGACTTTGACGAAACAAAATGATTTATGCCGCGGGGTGCTATTTACCAAAACCCAGGATTGGTACTAGGCACTTTGACGACTTTGACGAAATATAAAAAAATAAGGAGTAAGTAATGAAAGATAAACCAGTTATGATCCAATTGTTAAATCTGACTATCCCTGTATTTATTGATGATGACGAAAAAGGTGCAACCTTTATGTTAGCGCAGGAAGACTATTACCTTGATTTGCATTTCTGCAAGCCTGACAAGTTGACGCTTACAAGAAAGGCAGAAAAAGCTGTTTTAAATAGACTGAAAGATTTAGTCTTGATGCAGGAAAAAGCTAGGGAAGTTTTTATTGACGAAATGAGGGAACTGATATGAACGTGTTAGTTGGTTGCGAATACTCAGGGGTAGTGCGCGAGGCTTTCAGAAAGAAAGGCCACAATGCCTATTCCTGTGACCTTCTGCCCTCTGACGATGGTTCAGAGTGGCACATTCAAAACGATGTGATTGAAGCAATTACTAAAGCACTACCTTGGGATTTGATCATCCTGCATCCACCATGCACCGCTTTGACGGTTGCAGGAAACTCTACCTACGGTCAAAGAATGCCAAAGCATGACGAACGCATAAAAGCTATTGAGTGGACGCATCAATTATGGGATATGGCAAAAACCAGGGCAAACCAGGTTGCATTGGAAAACCCCGTTGGAGTGCTAAACAGCGTTGACGGAATGCCAAAGCCTCACTACGTTCAACCGTATCAGTTCGGTCACCCTGAACAAAAGAAGACGGGTTTGTGGCTACACAATCTGCCACCATTAAAGACTACAAACGATGTCTATGACGAAATGATGAAGTTACCTAAAAATCAGAGGCAAAGATTGCATTATCTGCCACCAAGTGCAGACAGATGGAAGATTAGATCGACAACTTTTCAAGGCATCGCAGATGCTATGGCAGAACAGTGGGGTTAAACATAAAATGAGCAATCATGAAAACGAAATACAAAGAGAAAGAGACTTTGAACATTTCTTTGAATGGCTAAATAGTAGCCCATGTGGGTTTGTGGTAGACAAGGAAGATGAAGAAGTCAGAGTTTACTTTTACCCATTGGATAGGAATGAACGTATAAGGAAAAAATCATGACGAAACCAATAATCCTGCACCTGTGCGCAGATACAGGGAGCGACTCATATCCTTATAAGATGGCGGGTTATGATGTAAGACTGATCGGTAGTCAAATAGGGGTGGAAAACTATCATCCACCTAAAGACGTTTACGGTGTCTTTGCTAATCCTGTTTGCACTTTTTATTCAAAGGCAAGGGAGGCAAACAAGACTCAGGGTGACGAAACAAAAGGTCACTTCTTGGTTGACGAATGTTTACGGATCATTGACGAATGTAATCCTGAATTTTATGTCATTGAGAACCCTGCCACAGGCACTTTGAAGAATTACCTTGGTAAACCTCAATTTGTCTACGAACCTTGGCATTTTGGTTCACCTTGGACGAAAAAAACAGCATTGTGGGGCAGATTTGAGCCACCTATGCCTATTTTTGACGACTGGGACAAAGTGCCAAAGAATGACAAACTGTACATAAGACCTAACAGAAAAAAACCTGGGTTTGCTTTTTTGCATAAGGCAGCAATAGCAGACATTGACGAATTTGCGCCTTTTTCTGTTGATTCTGATATGGAGTTTAGGTCTTTGTGCAGTCAGAAGTTTGCGCAAGCTTTTTTTGATGCTAATAATTGTGGCTTTTTCAATTACAGTGTGTAATTATTAAATTGAACCCAAAAGGAGGGAAAACCATGCACGAAGAAGACGAACCAACCTTAGAAGACAAACTGGATCATGAAGCAAACAAAGCGGATATGACCCTTTACGAAGACAGAAAGTGGCGTGACAAAATGTATGGCGATATGTTGCGCAACACTATTTTGTCCACCCATGAAGACTACATGAAAAACATCGGAGAAGATAATGAGTAAATACATAGTTTTGACTGAAACACTGGTAGATCACTGGGTAAATGTTTTCACTGATGATGATGGCAAACCTATTGTTTTTGACAGTGAAGTTGACGCAGAAATGGAAATACAGGACATTTTGACATCCTGTGAAATAGCGGGCATGGAAGGGTACACCAGAGATGGGTATCGTATTCATGAATTAGAACATATTTCTTGCTCTAAATGTGGGCAGTCTGACAAATGGCGAGATGACGACATTGAATCGATTGAAAATGGTCAAGTGTGGTGTACTGCTTGTAATCAAAATACTGTTTTAGTTTAGGAGAGTGAAATGAGCAAAGTAAAAGGGTTAAGGAAAAACTGGCAGATTTTTATCTCAGGCTTGAAGCCTATAAATTGTTTCCATATGTCCTATTCGGACGTTGTGGATCATGCCGATTCGCTAGGCCGGAGTTATCATATTCAAGAATTACGCTGTCTGGCAGCCCAGGAATACCAAGAGGAGGTAGATTTTGAACAGTCAAAACGAAAACTTGCATGAGTACATTGCTCGCTATTTGGGCATGGACTCTGTGGACGATAAAACCTGTAGTGCAACATTGAAGGCACTAGACATTGAACTTGCAAAGATCAAAACTGATCATGGAGGGAAAGATGTTAAGACTGATCGGAAAGCTTAAATGCCTATTTGGTTTTCATGAAGGTGAATACATAATGTACACGCCAGATGGTGACGAATGTTGTGTCAGGTGTGGTAAGTACATCAGGAGGCTAAAATGAAAAAAATTGAAAAGCTTAGAAAACAATGGTTTTGGTTAGGTCATGACGGTAAGATGCACCACCTTGGTGAATTTGTCTCTGATCGTGAAGCAGAAGAAGAGGCAGACAAAATTCAAGGTGTTCATTTCTTGGTTGATTGGTCTGCTTTACGTGAATGGGTAAACCTAGAACACAAAGTACACAATCAGGTGTTACAGGATGTGTCTGCTGAATTTCAAAAAGAATTAGATGAGGCACACAGTCATGCGCATTAAGGTGAAGCAAGTAGAACCATTGACACGTGAATGCAAAATCGAATCACCCTGCATTGGAGTATGCAGTACGTCAACAATAGGGACTGTATGGTGCGTAGGATGTTCTAGGCATTACCAGGATGTTATAAGGTGGAACCAGTACAGCATTGACGATAAGATACTGGCTATGTATCGAGCAAAGAACCATGAAAAGCTAAAATCTGAAGGTAAAGCAGATGATTGGCATGATTATCAACAAAAAACAGAAGGGTTTAACATAAAGGAGATAAAGTAATGAATGAGTATAGAGTTGGAGTAGCGTTATCTGAAGGTGTAGTTATAGTTATCTTTGCTGAAAACAGTGATGAAGCTAAAAAAGCAGTCGAAAAGTTAGTGAACGAAGAAGGTGGGAGTGCATACGAACTACCATACAAACATACCCACAGAGACTTTCACATAGTTGATGTACAGGAGATAAGCAATGAAGATATTTAAGCAGATCAAGAAGTTCAGTATGCTCTACAGGCTCAAGAGAGGCACTTACAGGCTTGTTTTCATAAAGAGGGATGGTAGTACAAGGATTATGACAGCATCCCTTAGAAACGCTCCTGTGACCTCTGGTAGGTCTAACGTGGCTGGCAGCCCAGACCACATTGTAGTGTTTGATCTTGAAAATCAGGCATGGCGCACAGTAGTTATTGATAGGATTGAGGAGTTTAGCAAGGCATGAGTAAAGCAAGAGGGTATGAGCATGGACGCTCGCACTCACCCGAAACAGTTGAGAAGGCAAGGCAGTTACGTGAGCAAGGATTGAGCGTAAAGAAAATCCAGGAAGTTACTGGACTGCCTAACAGTACGCTAAGTTATTGGTTTTACAGGAAAAAAGGCCACTGGCTAGACTAGCATTATGTAATCATAATGTCTTAGCAACATTAATAACAATTGTTGTTAAAAACAAAATGAAAACATAATGTACATAAATATCATAAAAATGGACATATATCAATGATCGAAAAACTTTTTGATGGCAAGATTGATACATACATACAAATATTATTAAAAGCGGGAGAGGATGTTCGCAATGGGATTTTTACTGTTAATGAAGCGTCTAAACTTTATTCTGTTGCTCCTGCTGATCTGGTTAAACTGATCGCAGAACAAAATGAATACCACGCATGGTTAAACAGGGAGGTCAAAGGACACTATGTTAAATATTCAGATTGAGAGGTTTTTATTCACTGTACACCTGCGATGGGGCATAGGTGCAGATATTGAAAGTACAGGCGGTGATGTGCCTACACTAATATATGATACTGAGGGTGGAGTAGAACCATGTATCTACAATGGTTGGACATTGAGACTGCCTTTTCTGCTTTTCACAATAGGGGTGCTTTATGAGTGAGATAGTGAAGTCAGATCAGCCATGTGATAACTGTGGCAGTTCTGATGCAAAGTGCTATTACAAGAATGGAAGTTTCTGTTTTAGTTGCAGGAAAAATTTAACCAATGATACATATGACGGGGATGCAGTGATTAAAGTACCAAAAAAGAAGCCTGAAGGTCACCATGACAGGCCAACAATGACCAAAATACAAACCATATTAGGCACTGGTGACTATGGTGCTTTCCAGGAAAGAAGACTATCGCCACATACCTGCAAGAAGTTTTCCTGCCTACATACTACTGACAGGACTTACTTTGGTTTTTACCATGAAGATGATCATAGAACACCAATTGCTGCCAAGATCAGATACCCAGGAAAGAAGTTCATGATCGTTGGTAAGTGGGAAGATGCTACTCTGTTTGGGCAACACGCCTTCACTACAAACAGTGGTAAGTACATTACGATAACAGAAGGTGAGATAGATGCCATGTCTGCTTACCAGATGACAGGCTCAAAGTATCCTACTGTTTCACTACGCAATGGTGCGCAGTCAGCTAAGAAAGACTGTCAGAAACAGAAAAGGTGGCTAGATAAGTTTGAACGCATTTATATCTGCTTTGACAATGATGAACATGGCATTAAGGCTGCCAAGGAGGTAGCATCCCTGTTCAAAGACAAGGCTTACATAATTAAGCATGACAATGAATTTAAGGATGCAAGTGACTACCTTGTTGCAGGTGAAGAGGAAAAGTTTAAGAAGATATTCTGGTCTGCTGAAAAGCACATACCTGAAGAGATACTAAATGGTGGTGATTTGTGGGAAAGAGTAAAGAACCCACCATGTCATAGTGATTTAGGCTATCCTTTTACTGATATGAATCGCCTTACATATGGCATACGTGAAAAGGAACTGATAACCATATGTGCAGGATCAGGCTTAGGTAAAAGCCAGTTTATGCGTGAAATAATCTATGAAGTGTTTAATAAGACTGAAGACAACATAGGTCTATTGTTTCTTGAAGAGTCGGCTGCTAAGACAGTTGAAAGCATCATGTCACTGCACTTAGACAAACCGCTACACTTGCCTATAGTTGAAGCAGATGAACAGGAAAGAGAAGAAGCATTTAAGAATACTGTCGGTACTAATCGTTTCTACCTGTACGAACACTTTGGATCGACAGAGATAGACAACATTGTTAGCACTATCGAATACCTTGCAACAGGTGCGCCTGAGTGTAAGTACATATTCTTAGACCATTTGACGATGGTGGTCAGTGCGCAAAACAATGCAGATGAAAGACAGGCACTGGATGAACTTATGACAAAGCTTAGGACAGCAGTCCAGGAACTAGGCATCTGCTTGTTCTGTGTATCTCACTTAAAGCGTCCTGACGGTAAAGGCCATGAAGACGGTGGTTTAGTGAGTTTAAGTCAGCTACGTGGCAGTGGTGCTATAGCGCATCTAAGTGACATATGTATTGGTTTGGAACGTAATGGACAGGCTGATGATCCTATAGAACGCAACACTACGCACATTAGAGTGTTGAAAAACAGGTTCAGTGGTTTGACAGGGAAGTGTGGTAGTATCCATTACGATCAGATAACAGGACGTTTAACTCAGTTGGAAGGTATTGATGCGGTGTAAAGCCTGTGATGTAGAATTGAACGATTACGAAGCAACCCGTAAGTCAGCCATGTCATTGGAATACATTGACCTGTGTGAAAATTGTTTCTCATACATAGCCGATGATATACCAGTCATTGACAGACCTGACTTGCTAAACTTTACAGTGATAGAAGAAGATGATGACGAAATATGACATTGCCCACATTGAAGCAGCAAGGGTGTATGCAACACTGTCTACTGCTGAAAGGGCAAAAGTAGGATGTATTATCGTTAAGGACAACAGGATAATATCAATTGGTTATAACGGTACTCCAAGTGGTTGGAGCAATATCTGTGAGGATGAAAACAATGAAACAAAACCAGAAGTGTTACACGCAGAAACAAACGCAATCGCCAAGCTTGCTAAGTCCAATGAAAGCGGTCAGGATGCTACGCTATATTGTACCCACAGTCCTTGCTTGCATTGTGCTAAGTTGGTCTACCAGTCTGGTATTAAAAGAGTTGTCTACGAAAACGATTATGCTGGCAGAGAAGGTTTAGAGTTTTTACATAAGGCAGGTGTAACTGTTGAGGGGCTATACGATGCTATATCTTGATATAGAAACAAACTGGACGCACGACAAAATATGGTGCTGTGTCATAAAAGAGGATGATGAATTTTCTGTCTACACTACCGCATCTGGCTTGCAGGAACGTATTGACAAGGCAGACCATGTAGTTGGTCACAGTATCATTGAGTTTGATGCCTGGGTTTTGCAAGATGTATGGGATGTACACATACCGCTAGAAAAGCAGATAGACACCTTGGTGATTAGTCGCTTAGTTGCTGAACGTGATAAACACTCACTAAAATCATGGGGCGAAACATTGGGCTTTCCTAAAGGCGATTACAATGACTTTGACTCAGGCTACTGTCAGGAAATGCTAGACTACTGTAAGCGTGATGTTGACCTGACAGTTGCTCTACATAAAAGACTAAAGGAAATGTCTAAGGATTTTTCTGTCACAAGCATAAAGCTAGAACACGATGTTGCTGCTATCATTGCAGAACAACAGCGTAACGGTTTTAAGCTAGATATAGATAAATGCAACAAGCTTTTCTTTGATCTGCAAGACAGGAAGAATCTCATTGAAACAGATATGCAAAGAATCTTCCCACCTATCGTTGAGGAACGCTACAGCGAAAAGACAGGCAAAAGATTAAAGGACAGGGTGGAAATATTTAATCTTAATTCTAGGCAACAGATAGCCAAAAGACTCATGTCAATAGGCGCAGAATTTACCAAAGAGACAGAGAAAGGTAATCCGATTGTTGATGAAAAGGTTCTTAAAAGCTTAGATATGCCAGAAGCTGATAGGATAGCTGAATACCTTCTGCTTAATAAACGTGTATCACAGGTAAAGCAGTGGTTTGACTATGTAGGTGAAGATAATCGTGTACGTGGCAGGGTAATCACTAATGGTGCGATCACTGGCAGAATGACACATTTGGCTCCTAACATGGCACAAGTCCCAAGCATCAAGGCTGAATATGGCAGACAATGCAGGGACTGTTGGACTGTCGATGAAGGTAACGTGTTAGTTGGCATAGACGCATCTGGTCTGGAACTGCGTATGTTGGCTCACTATATGAACGATGAAGCCTATACAAAAGAACTTCTTGAAGGTGATATACACACTGCAAACCAGAAGGCAGCCGGACTAGAAACCAGGGATCAAGCTAAAACCTTTATTTATGCACTTCTGTACGGTGCAGGTGCAACACGTATTGGTAATATTGTTGGCGGTTCTTGGAAGCAAGGTAACGAACTGATAGATCGCTTTATGGCTAATATGCCTTCACTAGGCAAGCTAAAAGCTGATTTACGTGTTGACTGTCAAAGAGGTTACATTACAGGACTGGATGGCAGGAAGGTCAGGATCAGGTCAGAACACGCAGCCCTAAATACTACTCTGCAATCAGCAGGTGCAATAGTTATGAAACAAGCACTGGTGATTCTTGATCAGGCACTCAAGGAGCTAGGTGTTTACTACAAGTTTGTTGCCAACATTCATGACGAATGGCAGATAGAATGCACTGAGTATAGTGCGCCTATCGTTGGCAATGAGGCAGTCAAAGCAATCAGGAAGGTTCAGGACTGCTTTAATCTAAATTGTCCACTAGACGGTGAATATAAAATCGGCAAAACGTGGGCAGAAACTCATTGATTCTTGGTACACATATAGTGTATATTTGGAATCGCTACTATAGTAAAAGCAAAGAGGAAAAATAATGGCTAAATATAACTATTTACCTAATGACGTTATAGGTACTATTTACTTTGCCAATTTGGACAATCATGATAAGCATGGCAAGTATAGTTTTGAACTAGGCAACCTGTCAAATACAGCAATTGATATGCTCAAAAAGGCAGGAGCAAACATTAAGTCAGTGCCTGATGACCAGTATGGGCGTGGTGAGTATGTAAGTGTTGCCTCTTCCTATCCTTATCCTGTTGAAATGGATGAAGGCATAGAACTTGAAGAAGGCAAGAAAATAGGTAATGGCACTAAGGCGCAGGTTACCTTTGCTACTTATTACCATGGAAGAGCGCATAATAATGGCATTGGTCTTACTGCTCTTGGTAGTTTGCTAATTAAGGACTTAGTTCCTTACGATCCTGAAGAGTCAGGTCAAGATCGCCCAAGGCGTGAAGCAGTTTAAATAGTTGACATAGGGACAAGGAAGTCCGGCTCCTATGCTACTAATTGACGCTGACATCCTGGTTTACAGACTAGGATACTCTCTGGACAAAGAGCCAGACCTTTCAGACAGGGCTGTCAAAAACTCTGTCATAACTGCTGTTGACATCATGCTAATGGATGCTGCTGAGTTGACAGGACATGATGAAGCAGAATTTTACGTTACAGGTAAAACCAATTACCGCAATGACGTAGCTACCACTGCTGTCTACAAGGGCAACCGCCCTAAAGAAAAACCAATCTACTACCAACTTATCAGAGACTTTATAATTGAAAAGTATGAAGCTGTCGTGTCTGATAATGAGGAAGCTGATGACTGCATAGCAATCAGGGCAACAGAACTTGATGATGCAGTAATATGCAGTATTGACAAAGACTTTGACCAAGTACCTGGGTGGCATTACAACTGGGTCAAGCACAAGAATCCTAAATCAAGTAAGAAAGATTACTACTATGAAATATCACCAGAGGAAGGTCTTCTGTATTTCTACAGGCAGATTCTTACAGGTGATCGTGTTGACAACATCATAGGTATTCATGGTATCGGTGCAGTCAAGTCTAAGAAGATACTTGAAGGTCTTACTGAACAGGAGATGTATGCTAAGTGCGTAGAACTTTACGAAGGATCAGAGGAGCGTGTCATTGAGAATGCAAGACTACTCTGGCTTAGGCGTGAAAAAGACCAACTCTGGATGCCACCGAATGAAGATACCAAGCAAGAAAAAGAAACGCACAAAGAAACCACCAAAGAATTATGACAGTTGGTTTGAATACGATCTGCACCACAAACAGCTTAAAGGCTGTAAGTGCCATTCAGAGACTGTCAAATACGTCCAGTACAAGACTTACTACCCTGACTTTATCTACCACGATGGCAAGAACACGATATACATTGAAGCTAAGGGTAGGTTCAGGGACAGACAAGAAGCTAGGAAGTACGTTGACATAGCTGCTGGTCTAGGCAAACATGACGAACTTGTTTTTATATTTTACAACCCGAAAACCCCCATGCCGGGAGCCAGGAAGAGAAGAGATGGAACAAAATTCACACATGGCGAATGGGCAGACAAGCAAGGATTTAGATACTTCACTGAACATACCGTTCCTCTTAGCTGGAGTCTGCGTTAGTGCCTTCATAAGCATATCTGCTTTATTAATATTCCGCTGGATATTTGTCATATGATAACAATAAGATTAAACAGAAAAGACCTTTCTAAAGCTGTGCAACACTCTAACTTCAGGACACAACTTAGCAGGGCTTGTGGGCTTAATAATCAAGTAAAAGGAAAATGGCAAAACAAAGATATTGAGTATCTAGGAGTAAGAGCAGAGATAGCTGTTGCCAAGCTATTTGACTTTGATGGTATTGGCATGGGTATTGATGATGGTTCTGATTTTTACTTTGATGATGTGTCGATTGATGTCAAAGCAACATTCTACAAAAATGGTAGGCTAATATTTAAAAACAGGGAGAGCGTAAAAGCAGATGTTATTGTGCTTGTAAATGAACACAGTGAAGATACTCTGCGAATAGAAGGATGGTCTACCAAAGAACACTTCCTGAAAAAATCTGAAGTAAAAGAGTTAGGAAGTGGCCCAACTTTAGTCTTAGAGCCTGAGAATTTGTTTCCTATTGAAGAATTATGGCTGTATCTGCAACAACAGAGGCATAGCGCATGAAACATCTAATCATACCTGACACGCAGGTAAAACCAGGACACGCATTAGAACATCTTACATGGGCAGGGCAGTATGCTGCCGAGAAGAAGCCTGATGTGATCATTCATCTAGGTGACCACTGGGATATGCCGTCACTATCTAGCTATGATGTAGGCAAGAAGAGTTTTGAAGGTAGGCGATACACTGACGATATAGCAGCAGGTATAAAAGGCATGAAAGCCTTCATGAAGCCTATCCTGAAAGAACAGAAAAGACAGCGCACAAACAAAAAGAAAATATGGAAGCCTAAGTTAATATTCTGCCTTGGCAATCATGAACACAGAATAGAAAGGGCAGTAGAGTCTGACGCTAAGTTGGAGGGTTTGATTAGCTATGAAGATTTACAGCTTAAAGAGATGGGTTGGAAAGTACATGACTTTCTTGAGCCAGTTATTCTGGATGGTGTTGTATATAGCCATTATTTTACTAGCGGTGTTATGGGGCGTCCTGTATCAAATGCTAAACTTCTGCTTCAGAAGAAGATGATGTCGTGTGTCCAAGGTCACGTACAAGACAGAGACATAGCGTTTGCTAGGAAGGCAGACGGCACATCAGTTACAGGAATATTTGCAGGAATATACTATCAGCACGATGAAGACTATCTGACACCACAGACTAACGGTAGCTGGTCAGGCATCTGGATGCTGAATGAAGTAAACGATGGAAGCTTTGATGAAATGCCTATATCATTAAACTTTCTTAAAATGAAGTACGCTACAAGTGCGTATCTAAGGGGAGAAATATGAAAGTAATAACAGACAAGGCAGCAGCAGGTTGTCTAAGTAATAACAAAGAGTACACAGTGCTGAGTAAAGGTGACAGGGATGCTGTCATCATGAATGACTTAAACAAGCAGTGGATAATCAGACTGGAGGGTCAGTGTCCTAACCTGCATCCAGGAGCAACTTGGACAGTCATTAAAGACAGTATAGATGATGCCACACCAGAAGAGTGGGCAGAGGTAGGCAAGAAGATCAGAGAGAAGGATAAGAAGGATGACATTCTGTATGAAGAAGTAGCACCTTCTATAGACAAAGAGGTCAACAGCCCTGCACATTATAATACAGGGACTGTTGAGTGTATTGAAGCCATCGGCTCAACACTAAGCGGTGAGGAATACCAAGGTTATCTGCGGGGAAATGCGTTAAAGTATCTTTGGCGGTGTATGTATAAAGGTAAGACTAAGCAAGACTTAGAAAAGTGTCGCTGGTATCTTGACAAATTGATCGACAGTCTGTAGTATTAATACTGTCCATTAAGGACGAAAACTAAATCCATCAATCTATATAAAGTGGTTGTTATCTTTATATCCTTGATTATTAGTTTTCTGGGTGTTCTAAGACCTGCCTAGTTAGAGTTGTTCCCCTCCTCTATGCTTTCTAGGCAGGTTTTTTTTATATGTCTGTAACTTGATTAACTACAGCAGAAGATACCTGACCTATAGCATTACCTGCTTTAACCCAGTTTTCATCAAACACTTCTTTCAGCAAAGTATTACTAATTTTTACATTAGGATTTACTTCTGCTTTTTCTAACTGCTGATTAAACTTCTTCAAAGCATTAGCTTTCTTGGTCATACGTCCAGGTGAAATGGCTCCAGAAAAGACATTTGGCATGAAAGCAACAACCAGTGACTTAAATGCTGTTGGGTCTTGTATAGCAGCAAATTCTTTACCTCTTACATACAGAGATGCTGCCCCTTCCTTACCAGTCGTACCCTGTACCAAGATACCTACTTCATCAGCAAGCTTGTTGATTGAATCAGCTAATTCTTTACCAACAACTGATTGGAATGTTTCTTGGAACTTAGGTTTTGTCCTGTCTGCTAAGAATTGTTCAAGACTTTTCACATCCCTAGTGTCGAACATAGATCGTAAGTATCCTGATCTTATGCTTTTCATTACTTCTGTATTTGTGGCTTTACCCCTGCCAAGATACTTCCTAGACTGTGCAAACTGTATTAAGTCGTTTACCTGCTTAATAGATGTCACATTGCCTGTTTTATAAAGCAACTCGCCAACTCTTTCTGGATCAACCTTATTCATAGCTTTGTCCATATAGCCAGCGTGTATGGTGCTTAACCCTCTTCTGTATGTCCTAGATACTTTACCGTAAATCTTACCAAGATCATCGTCTAAGTTTTTAGCGGCAGCATCCATTGCGCCTTCTAAACGCTTCATAACGTGTGTTACACCACGAATAGCTATACCATCTACATTATCTGCACTATCTAACTGTCTTTTTAGACTCTTAAATGCTGACAACGCATCGGCAGCTTCTGTAAAAGTCATTGTTGGTGCTGTGTCTTCTACACTCTTGTGTAACTTAGCAGAACTAGGTGTTAGAAACTTCAATTTTCCTTTTTCATCAGGAATAGTTTTCATTATCTTAAACAGTTCTTTATCAAGACCTTTTATGTTTACAAACTTGTCTGCCTCCATTAGGCTGTTTAGTCTTTTGTCAATCTTGATTAATTCAGCATTTTTAGGCGAACTTTTTATAAGGCTATCTAACTTTCCTCTTAATATCCTAGCGTCATTTAACTCAATTTGATTAGGCAGATTGTCTAGTTCTTTTTTGATAACTTTAATAGATCCGTCTACTCCACCTTCACTGCCTTTTTTAGCAACAGAATTAGCAATATTCTTTAATCCAGTAAGGTCAACCTTGACGTTACCAGCTTCTTCTATTTGCTTATAGATAGGTTTTACTTCATTTTTCAATGCTTTTTCTGTAGATTTTATAAGACCTACCACAGTGTTGCCTATTGATGTTCTGTCAACATTTGGTAGCGATTCAAACAGACCTTCAAAAGTGTCTTGTATATACTTTTCCTGAGCCGCATAAGTTTCATCAATTTTCTTACTTAAACCTGATGCTTTTAGGTAAGATTCAGGAGCAGATGAAGTAAGACCTTTTAAGCCTAACTGTGAAGGCAACAAAGAAGTACCTCTGTCAACTAACTTCTGTTGTAACTCTGCTTTTGCAATTGCATCAGGGTCAAACACTTTCTGACCTACAAAAGCGTTTTTGAAGCCTTTATAGATAAAAGAAAAGCCTTTACCTAAACCTGCGCCAGCAAGACCCCAAGCAGCATCTGCAATAGCAGCTTCTTGTGCATCTTCCAAAGCAACACTTGGGTTAAAGTCACGCTTTTCAGCAGCAGCTTCTACGGCTTCACCTATAAACCTACCAGTTCCTGCACCTAGACCACCACCTGCAATAGCTCCTGCTGCTCCCACAAGGCCGCCAACAAGAGTACCTGCACCTGGTACGACAGAACCAGCTAATGCGCCAGCTGCCATGCCTCCTACTATGGAACCAACAATACTTCCTGATATTTCACTACCAAGAGATAGCAGGTCTGCATTACTTTGTTGATCATAGTCACGCAACAGGTAATCATTTTCTGTAGCATAGCCTTTCGTTATAGCGAACTGCTTTATCTTCTCGTCTGTGATGCCTTCAGGGAGGCCAGTAAGTGTTTTACCATTAGGTAAATGATAAACAGCCATTAAATTAGCCTCCTACAGTTCGATTAAATTCATCTTCACTAACTTCTATTGAAGAATTTTCGTACATCAGGTTTGTAATACCAGTATTGCCAAAAGCCTCTTGCATATAATCTACTAATCTTTCTTCATCCTCACGAATAGCATTCCATTCCTCACGCCAACCTAATATTGTTCCTCGTTTAGCAGGGGTTTCATAGTTATTCTGTAAGTATTCTAATTTTAGGTCAGCTTGTGCCGCCACCAAAGCAGCCATTTTGGCTTGCCCTCTTAAAAACTGGGCTACAGCATCAGGATTTGCATTTGATGGTAAAAAGGAACTTAGTGCAAATTGAATATCTTTATCACTAGCTGGGCCAGGTGGTAGTTTCAGTAGCGCATATTGGGTTTTTAAATCCTCAAAATCCCTTTTCAGTATTTCGTAACCGTCCTGTCTACCGAAAATATCTTTCATTTGGCTTTTAGCAGTACCTATATAACCTGCTGAAGGACGCAGCCTTTCATAACGCTCCGCTAGACTAATTGCTTTGTTCGCTTGACCTATTTGTACATCTAATTCTTCTTCTAGTTCATAATAGCGGTCACGTTCAGAAGCTGTCAGCAGATCACTTTGTAGTTTTCTTTCTGCTCTTCTATCATCCCTTTCTTGTTGTAGATTCGCCATCCTTTCATTTTCTAAATTTAATTGTGCATCTCTGTACGATCTAGTCCATTCGTCTGCTTCTTCTTGTCTTATTCTATCTAATTCTCGTTGCTCAATCTGTGAACCTATATTTTCAATCTGCAACCTTCGTAACTCTTCTTCACTAGCAAGTTGTTCAGGTGTTTTTATACCCTGAATAGCTTGTCTGGTTAATGCTTTTTTATACTCTAAATCACTCTCTTTAGACTGTCTTTCTAAGTTAGCTTCACTAAAAGTACCCATTAAGTCCATAGCACCTGCTGGGTTTACTTTGCTTACAAGCTGTATAATTTTAGCCTGATCATCCTTTTTAGTAGGGTCAAGCTGTGCCAACTGTTCAGCAAGAAGCTGAGTTGTTGTCTTTTTAGGTTCCCTACCTGCAAACAGGTTCAGACCTTCCTGAACATTCTGTATAGCAGTAGGTGCGTTCAACAAAGAAGCAGCAGCCGGGCCAGCACCTCTAGCAGACAATAAAGCAAGGTTTGTGCCTTCTTCTAACAGTCTTTTTGATCTTTCCCTGTCTGATTCAAACCCTAATATATCTTTTATATTGTAAGTTGCCATTGTGCTAACCCTTATAGATATTCTTTAATTTTTTCTACTGCGCTGGATGCTAGATCAGCAAACAAACCTGTTCCACCTTCTCCTAGCAATGCGCCATTTGTACCAAACAATGCGTTACCTAACAGGTTCAACTGCTGTTGTTCCGCAAATCCAGCAGACTTATAAGCATTTGCCAACGCTTCTAAGCCACCTAACTCCAATGCGCCTCTGGTAGTAACACCCTGTAGACCTGCTCTTGTAGCCAGTTCGGAGAATGGTACGCCACCTGTAAGCAGACGTAGTGCCTGTTCTTGTGGCAAGAAGGCAGCCTCTATACCACCTAAGCCTAATGCTGCTTGCATTTGCTGTTGCTGTCTGCCCTGACCTAACGCTTCAGCTATAAGACCTGCTGTCTGCTGTTGTTCTGCGACAGCCTGTTGTCTAGCTGTCAGTGCATCAGCAGCTTGCTGTTCCTGTATAGCCTTCTCAAAAGCTAACTGCTCTGGAGTACCGCCATACTGTGCTGTACGGATACCTGAACGTCCCTGCTGGAACAGACGATTTTCTAAAGCCAGTCTCTGACGTTCCTGTTCAGGTGAACGCATTGCCTGTAATTGGTTGTATATATCCTGCTGTGCTGCGCCTACGCCTTGTCCTAACAGAAGACCTTGCAGTCTTTCTTGTTCTGATTGCAAAGCACCTGGGCCAATTGCGCTAAGTAACTGCTGACCACCTTGTCTTGCAATATCCCTAGCTACCTGCTCCTGTGACTCAGGCATAGTGACAGAAATACCTTCCTGACCTACTGAAATACCTGGCCCCAGACCTGTTGTAACAGTAAAAGGCTTAAACTGTTTCTGTGCCTCTTCCTGTAACATCGTACCCATTTGGGACGCTCTAGCAGCAGCTAGTTCGCCTAACTGCTGTTCTGCTTCAACACCTCTTCTTTGTATTGCAAGCTGTCCTAAAGCACCTAGACCACCAAACAACCTTTCAAAGGCAGAAGGTGATCCAGATGACCCTGATGTACCAACTAGGTCAGCAGTTTGATCCTGCTGATAGCCTATGTATTCACCATTTTCATCGTACTCATCGCCCATCTAAATCACCTCGTTATATTAATCTGCCCAGCAGAGCAAGAATGTCTATCTTCTGAATGGAGAACGGAGCGTCATTCACAGTAGCTTCGATACCTACAGTCACCACAGTGCCGTTACCTGTTCCGTTAAAACCGTTAGTGTTAATAATAATACTAGCTGAATACTCTGCATCTGAGGTGTTGTACTCTGACAACCCATATTCTGCAATCTTCTTGTCAGCAAAAGTA
>Ga0213864_10000393_pt1 | contig 19674 bp, 32 predicted proteins | sample PICome_5_FD_160078 | JGI IMG/M metagenome (GOLD analysis project Ga0213864, IMG submission 160078) | Coastal seawater microbial communities near Pivers Island, North Carolina, United States - PICO247 | ecosystem: Environmental > Aquatic > Marine > Coastal | place: USA: North Carolina... | reverse complement strand
AGAGCAAGAACAATGGGCGCTTTTTGGCAATACTTCTCATATGCGCAATGCAGGATACGACAATTCACGAAAAAATGAACTTGTTGTATTTATGGATGATGATATTGTTTTACCTAACAACTATAGACAATCAATGATAGACTACGTTGAAGGTGTAGAAAATTTCACGTCGTGTACCCCTAAAGTTATTTCTTGTAAGGGATTTGCACTAGGGTCTTTAGGTATTCACCAAAACTTCGAAATATACATTAGTATGTTTATTGTGATGACTAAAGAAGTTTTTGAAAATAATCGCTGGGACGAAGAGCATGGCTACTACTACGGACCTCCAGATAGGCCTTGGCCAGAAGATGTACAATTTTCGTATGACCTAGTTCGTAACGGATATCCTTTAGTTTCTACAAGATCTTTCTATGTGTATTTAAACGATCCTGAGTTTTATGTTTATGTAGGTATGAATAGAAGACATAGAATTGATAAAGCCCCATATCGAAGTATTAAAAAATGGGATGAAGTTGTAATGACTACAGATAAAGACCAGCATATAGCTGCTTACAATACATTAATGGAGATTTAACTATGCCTGTACTTTACGATAGCAGGACTGAAGCCAGCAATACGGGTGCTAGAATACTGCAAGAAGCCCTAGGTAATAAGCTTAGTGCAGAGCATTTAGCTAAGTGCGTTATTGGGCGTGATATTGAAACTTTGTCTGCTTTTGACGGTAAACGTATTTATTGGACGCATAATAACCCTTGGGATGAAAAAGAAAACCGAGCGCCTCAAGAAGTTTATGAAGAATACCATCTGCTTCCAGGCACTAGGTGGAACAAAATTGATAGTATTGTTTTTACTAGTAAATGGCAAAAACAAAAATACATAGAAGCCTATAACTTTACGCTTGAAGATTTATCAAGACTTAAAGTTATACCAAACGGCATTGAGCCAATTGCCGATTCAGCAATTAGTAAATCCACTGACGGGCAGGTACGATTAATTTATGCTTCTCCTCCAGATCGTGGTTTAATGCTGCTTTACGCTGCTTTTACAAGACTTATTGCGGACAATCCTAATATTGTGTTAGATGTATATTCTTCTTGGGAACAGTTAGGAATTAGCCCAAACGCAGATTTTGTATCTCGTGAGATTTTACAAAAATGCGAAGAAAATCCTAATATTAATTACCATGGGTATCAACCTCATAATGTAGTATTAGAAGCAATGGGAAGAGCAGATATTTTTGTTTATCCTTGTATGTTTCCAGAAGTTACTTGCATGCCTTTATTAGAAGCCATGTCTGCTAAAGCAATTTGCATTCATCCTATTGGTGCTGCGTTATATGAAACATCACAAAATGCCACCTTTAACTATGAAATTGGTAAGTATCATAAAGACCATGTAGACTTGTTTGTAAAGCAAACGCAAATTGCAATTGATGCGGTTAATGATGGTAATACTAGTATCTTTAACTTAGATGAACAAAAAAGATTGGTTGATGAAAAACATGCATGGGATGTTGTAATTCCTCAGTGGGAAGCGTTTATTGACGGGTAATAAATATGGCTAAGTTTTATCTTAGGGGAACAGGTACAGATACACCCCGACTAGACTATAAAGGCAGAAGTTTAAGTTATAACGAAATGGACTCTAACTTTGCTGGTTTAGGTAATGGGAGTAACGGTATCTGGGTTGAATCTGTGTTATCTAGTGGTGATGTTGTAGCGTATTCTGATGAAAGATTAAAAGACAATATTAAAACAATTGCAAACCCCCTAGATAAAGTATGCAGCCTACGGGGTGTATGTTTTGATAAAGACGGAGAACCTGGTATTGGAGTTATTGCACAAGAAGTAGAAAAAGTTATCCCAGAAGTAGTTAAAACAAATGATGATGAATTATCTACAAAAGCAGTAGCTTATGGAAATTTAGTTGGTTTACTTATTGAGGCTATAAAAGAGCAACAAAAACAAATTGAACTGTTATCTGAAAAACTGAGAGATTCTAATGACACTGCCTAGCACCGGTATTATTTCTCATGACATGATACGTAATGAAATGGGAGGTTTAGACCCCATTGAACTAAGCTTTTATTATGGGGCTGCCCCAGGCTTACCTATAAGTGGTCAAATTGCTAATAGCGATTTTTATGGAATTACTAATATATTTCAAACGGTCATAACTATCGGTAAAACGGTTGCTAATTTTGGTACAACCGGTCGAAAAGGATTTGGACTAGCAGATAAAACTGCATTTTTGCACCCAGAAGCAGGGCAAAGTTTTGCGGCTTTTGGCCAAGCCAGCCAAACTAAATATGTGCTTGGAGGCAATGATCTTTATGGGCTTCATGCAGGACTTGATTATCCCTATAGTGCTGGTAAGTGGATTGTTGTTACAGGAAGTAGCACCTTGGGACAAGGAGGGGCTTGGGACATTATGAGAGGCCGAAGAGTTGGAGACACAGAATGGATTTATGTAAATCGGAAGCGAGATTCTACTGGGTATGGAGCTAATATTCACGGCATTGGTTATCTTTTGTTTAATGTAAAAACTAGACAACCGGAAGAACCTGTAAACCAATTCCATTCATTGTTGTGGGACACTCCTGTTGATGACCAAATTGAAGTTGAGTTTATTTAGGACAAGTAATGATAGAGTATAAAATTATAAGGATTGACGTAGACATGCAATCTATGCAGCTAAAGTATAGTATGGCGGGGTACCCCGATTACTACACTAGAATATCTTTTCCTGTTCCTTATACAGAAGAATCTTTACATGACGTAGCTAAAAGACAAGCAACTCAAGCTCAAATGTACTGGGATACGTATTTTAAAAATCCACCTATTCAACTAGAAAACTATACAGGAACTACTAAACCTACTTATGTTAAGCAACCAAAAGATTATGATGCAGGTAACTATAAACTTGTAGAAAAAGTTGTAGAGGAAGAAAGTAGAATACTAGTTACTTATGAAAAAGAACCTCTAACTGAATATGAAAGGACTATGGCTATTAGAGATAAAAGAGATGCTCTACTACAGCAAACAGATATTTTTGCTTTGTCAGATCGCCCTATGTCCGATGAAATGTTTAATTACAGAAAAGCATTAAGAGAAATTACAGAGCAAGAGGGTTTTCCTTACGAAGTAATCTGGCCAATATTTCCCTTAAACTAATCTCTAAAGGACTCATCTTTTATGAGCAATATAAAATTTTATGCTCTTTGCTGCAGAAATATGTATGCACTAAAAAGACATCAAAGAACAATACCTTTAGAAGATTTAGTAATAGTTATTAATACTCTTGATAAAGAGTTTGAAACAGATGCTAAGCTTTACTGTCTAAGTGAAGGGATAGAATACTATATTACAGAATCAGATGGTGGTCCTTCCGTAGGTAAAAATAGTGTATTGGACTTATTTGAAAAATCTGACTACGAATATATGGTATTAATTGATGGTGATGACTTTCTTACTCCTCATGGTTACTGGACGTATAAACAACTTGCAGAAAGCAGAAATAAAGTAGATGTAGTAGCCCTTAGGTTTCAATATGGTATTCATGCAGAAGCAGGCTATAACCCTGTTGTAGCCGCATTAAACACGCCTACTCACCGTTCTCCTTTGCTCGGGTCTAGGGGTACCGATAATCCCGACGCAATTCATGGAGGAGGAAACAGATGTTTTTTGCACGATCATGAATGGTGGTATAGAGCTTTAAAAGGAAAATTGCTAGAAACAAATTTAGCAGATCCTCACAGCTTAGCTATAAATGATGTGCACACTAGGTGGGCAAGACTTTGCTATAACTATATAGATAGATGGGAAACTCATTTACGTTTAGTATTTTTTAGTAAAAAAGCTGTAAAAAACAATAGGTTTGATGTGCGTTTTCGTATTGGAGAAGACACTTTATTCTATCTAACTTTGAAAGACCAAGCTCTTAAAGGTAACTTTGAAATGAGACATCTTTTTGATGTACTACCTACGTATGTTTATGATACAAGAGTTGATGGACTTGTTGTTGAAGAAAAAGATAAATACGGCGAACCAGGTACCCAAGACTATGGATGGTACCTATGGCTTAAGAAGCTAGTGGAAGAGTACGAAAATTATAAACTGATGGGTATGATGCATAGACAAAAACTGGACCATATACAAATAAAAACCCCTCAAGTATCAAAAGTAGAAGAAAAGTATATTGTAAGAGATGAGGACTCTTTTTATCATATTATTTGGCCAGAAGGTTACAGACCAGATACTTTAGGGTTAGTAAACTATCCAAATCACCGTCCTATATTTTATTAAACTTATGTGATATACTATTTAAGCAAAGCGAGTAATAACTATGAACCAAATTTTAATAGGAATGTTGTTGTTAGCGGGAACAGGTGGTTACTTCTACTACAATGCTACTCAAGCAGACCTAGAAAGTTTGCGAAAACAGAATCAAGCTTACGAGTTAAAAGCTGGTGAGCAAGAAAAAACTATTTTAGCTTTACAGAATAAACACGCTGTACAAACTGCTGCTTTAATGGATATGCAAGCCAAGAATCAAGAAATTGAACTGGAAATGGCTAGATATTTAGATATATTTAAACGTCATAATTTAACTAAATTAGCAGCAGCAAAACCAGAACTTATCGAGGCTAGAGTAAACAAAGGTACTAAGGAGGTATTTGATGGTATTGAAGCTGATAGCGCTAGTCTCGATTCTCTTGACGACGGGGTGCAGCTTTCTGCCGAAAGAGCCCCAAGAAGTAAAGATAGTAACTAAACCTGTAGTAATACAAATACCTCAGCCTATTTTACCAAAGGCTATTGATCTTAAAGAGCCTACTTGGTACGTAGTATCTGATAAAAACTTAGATGAGTTTTTAGAACGTGTTAAAAAAGAACAGGGTCAGTTGGTCTTTTTTGCTATGTCTGTACCTGACTATGAGTTAATGTCGTACAACATGCAAGAAATTAAAAGATACATACGTGAAATGAAAGAAGTGGTAGTTTACTACAGAAAGGTAACAACTAATGAACAAGACAGCAGTATTCGAACAACTCAAGATTGATGAAGGCGTTGTATACGAAATTTATTTAGACCATTTAGGATATCCCACCTTTGGTGTAGGCCATTTAGTCCTAGATTCTGATCCAGAGCATGGTGAGCCTGTTGGTACTCCAGTATCCGAAAAACGGGTAAAGGAGTGTTTTGATCAAGACATTAAAATTGCTATTGATGAGTGTGAAGTGCTGTGGGAAAACTTTTCTGATTTTCCTGGTGAAGTACAAGAAATCTTAGTAAACATGATGTTTAATATGGGCCGGCCTCGTCTTAGCGGTTTTAAAAATTTTAGAGCTGCTTTAGCCGAAGGCGACTGGGATCGTGCAGCCGACGAAATGGTAGACAGCCGTTGGTACCGTCAAGTAGGTAAACGAGCAGAACGTTTAGAAGAAAGGATGCGAAACGTATGACTAGTTCTAAAGGCTTTAGGCCGTGATTTTTGAAGCCATAGCCGCTATCAAAATTGCAAACGAGGCTATTGGCGCTATTAAAGAATTTGCCGGACATGTTGAGACTGTTGGGCAAATGGGCAAAGACTTAACTAAACTAGCGGATGCAAAAGAAGAGCTAGAAAAGAAAGCAAACGATGGAGACATGGAATGCTTTTTTGAGCTAGAAAACATACGTAGACAAGAATATGAAATAAAACAAATGTTTATTTACGCGGGCCGACCAGGTTTGTGGGAAGATTATCAAAGATTTATAGAAAACAGGAAACTACTAAGAGAAAATGAAAGAAAACGAATTGCAAAGGCTAAAGCTCGTAGAAAAAGACTCATTAAAGAATGGAGTATTGGCATTGTTGTTGCCCTTGCCGCCCTTTCTGCTGTTGGGTTATGCGCTTACTTTTTATATTGGGTCATAACTACGAAAGGGTAACAATCTTAAGGAAAGTAAAATTATGACAGAGCTAGAAAGGTATGATTTAAATGGTGATGGAGTCTTAGACGCCGAAGAGCGAAAGCTTATGCTTGAAGACCGTCGTCGTCGAATGGAAGACGATGATGCACAAAGAGACGCTATTCGCAAAATGGCTTGGTTTGCGTTAGCTGGTCTTTTGTTATATCCTTTTGGCATCTTTTGTGCGGATGCTTTGTCTATGGGCACAGCCGCTAGTTTGATTGCGGATATTGCACCAACTTACTTTGCTTCAATTGCTGTTCTTGTTAGTGCATTTTTTGGAGCAAACGCTTTATCCTCCAGAAAAGATAAAAGCGATAGGTAATTTTTATGAGTGCAGTTTATTTACTACTAATGATGTTATCTCCAACCGGAGACGTTGTACAAAAAGGTTATTCAGAATTAACTTTTAAGTCTCTTCCAGAATGTCAAGAATTTGTAGAATACATAATCTATAATATGGAAGATAAAGTAGATAGTTTTGAATGGAATTTTAATTTTATGTTTAAAGCTACTATGTCAGACGGCTCTGCAACAGTAGGACAGTGTGTACGACAGGAAAACACATGAAACCCGAACATATAAAATGTATGCAATGTAATAAAAGCTTTCTTAAGGTAATTCAAAAAGTTTTATTTTGTTCCAGTGAATGTGAAGTTGCTTACATTAAAAAGGAAGAAAGGAAAAGTTAAATGGGTACTTTTATAGAACTAGTGGGATCATATTGGCTTTTTGCTTCTTTCTTTTTTCTTATTCTGTTAGGGTGGGTTATAAATTTATTTGGCGTAGACCAAAAAGAAGATATAGTTGGCTTTAGATATAAAGAAATGCCGCATATGCAGCCTATTCGTATTCCTACAGATGGTCGTGGTTTTTGGAAATCTATTTGGTGCTGGTTATGGGAAGTTCGTCAATGGGAAATTTCTAAAGACTGGCATTTTGAAGTAAACGGAGAAAAATATGTCATACCTAAAGGTTTTCAATTCGATGGTGCATCAGTACCAAAGTTTCTTGCTTCCTGGCTCTCTCCTACTGGAATATTGCTTACTGGCGGTCTTGTTCACGATTACGTTTATAAATATACTGTTCTTTTGAAGAAAGACAAAAAAACGGAGTCTGTTCGTATGACACAAAAACAAGCTGATCAGTTATTTCGAGATATTAATATAGAACAAAATGGTATCCATGTCTTAAACTGGGCGGCTTACTTAGCGCTAAGGCTTGGTGGGTTTGTTGCTTGGAATAAGCATCGAAAAAATTAATTAGTAAACAATTAAAATTAGTTATGCTATAATAGCCATAACTATACTCGTTGATAATAATATCTATAACACTAAGTTGGAGCTATTTGTGGAAGAAACAAAGCAAATTAGAGATGCCGTTGTAAAATTGGAGGCTAAAATGGAAGTTATGTCCGATTCTATGGTATCGTTAGCCGATTCTGTATCAAAGCTAGCCGATATTCGTGTTGAGCTTGCGGGTATGAAAAAAGATATATCATCAATATACAAAATTTCTGAAAAAAGAGATGTCGAACTAGAGGATATGGATAATCGTCTTCGGTACCTTGAGAATGCTAATACTAAAAATACATACGTAATAGGTAAAATAGATTTAGTTTGGGGTGCAATACTAACAGGCGCAGTATCCTTAGTTTACTGGTTGCTTAAAACTTAAAGGGTCATAATGAAAGTTAAAAAAGCAGAATTGCTCAGCGCTCTCAAAGCCGACTTAAAAGCAGCGGAAATTCTCAAAAGAGAACAAGATACTGTTATTCATAAATGGCGAGCAGAGTACAATGGCGAACCTTACGGAAACGAAGAAAAAGGTAAGTCTGCTATTGTATCTAGGGACATTAAGAAACAATCTGAATGGCAGCATGCTACGATTGTAGATCCTTTTGTTAGTACTAGTGATGTAATTAAATGTACTCCTATTACCTTCGAAGATGCTACTGCCGCACGTCAAAATGAACTTTTGCTAAACACACAGTTTTGCCGTAAATTTGATCGATACAACTTTATGTCTAAAGCCGTAAAAGTGTTAGACCAAGAAGGCACCCTAGTTATACAGACCGGTTGGGATTATGAAGATGAAGAAGTAACTACTATGTCCGAAATGGTGGTTATGGATCCTGATACTGGTATTGAAGTAGTTGTTGAACAAGAAGTTACAGAAACTATTGTTAAGAAAAACCAACCTACAGCAAAAGTCTGCCGTAATCATGATATTTATATTGACCCTACCTGCCAAGACAACCTAGATAACGCTCAGTTTGTAATTTATCGTTATGAAACAGATATGTCTACGCTTAAAAAAGATGGACGGTACAAAAATTTAGATAAAGTCTCTACGTCTTTTAGTGATGACTACGACTATACTAATACTCCGTCAGACCATACATTTTTTAAGTTTAACGATGAGCCTCGTAAAAAACTTGTTGTTTATGAGTATTGGGGTAACTATGACGTAAACGACGACGGTATTGCTGAGCCTATTGTGTGTGCTTGGATTAAAGATACTATTATTCGTTTACAATCAAATCCTTATCCGGACGGTAAGCCTCCGTTTATTGTTGTACCTTTTAATAGCATTCCATTTAAAATTCATGGCGAAGCTAATGCCGAGTTGATTGGGGATAACCAGAAAGTTAAGACTGCTATTATCCGTGGTATTATCGATAACATGGCACAGTCTAACAATGGACAAGTAGCAGTACGTAAAGGTGCCCTAGATCCAATTAACCGCAAAAAGTTTGTAGCAGGCCAGAACTTTGAGTTCAATGGTACTCCTAACGATTTCTGGCAGGGTAGCTACAACGCTATTCCAGGATCTGCCTTTGACATGATTGGGTTAATGAACAATGAAATTGAGTCAATTACTGGTACTAAGTCTTTTAGTGGCGGGATTAATGCTGGGTCTTTGGGTGCTACTGCAACTGGTGCTAGGGGCGCATTAGACGCTACAGCTACCCGTCGTATGAATATTGTCCGTAATATTGCGGAAAATTTAGTAAAACCTTTAATGCGTAAGTGGATGGCATATAACTCTGAATTCCTAGAGGATGAAGAAGTTATTCGAGTTACAAATGAAGAATTTATACCTGTTCGCCGTGACGACTTAGAAGGACGTATTGACATTGATATTAGTATATCAACTGCTGAAGATAACGCAGCTAAATCTCAAGAACTTTCTTTCTTGCTGCAGACCCTAGGCCCCAATGAAGACCCTGCTATTCGCCGTCAACTTATGGCGGATATCATGGAGTTAATGCGTATGCCTGATCAAGCTAAGCGTATCCGTGAGTACCAGCCTCCACCTAATCCTGTACAAGAGCAGTTGAAGCAGCTAGAAATGCAACGTTTAATGCTTGAAAACGAAAAGCTTAAAGCAGATATTTCCGACAAAATGGCTCGTGCCAATGAAAATACTATTGATGCAGAGCTTAAGAAAAATAAAGCAGCAGTTGAAGCCGCTAAAGCTCGTAAGTTAAGTAGTGAAGCTGATATGACAGATCTGAAGTTCGTTAAAGAAGACGAAGGTTTTGGGCATCTTGAAAAAGTTGAGTTGGAAGATCTTAAGCATGCCCAGCGCATGCAACAAGAAGAAGCTAGGCGTCAAGCTAATTTAGAACAAATGATGGTACAGCAACGTGCTGGTGACAAAAACATTGGGGTAATGTAATGAGTTATATTGAAAAAGCTAAACAGAACCAGGCTAATGCCCAAAAAGCAGATGCTTGGAATAAGATGCAAGAAGAAATGCGTATTCGTGAAGAAGTAGAACGTACTGCTGCAGAGAAAGAAAGGGCACGTACACAAAAACTAGTTTCTGAGTTTGCCCCTACTCAGCGTGAGTATGAAATTCAGATGCAAGCTGATCAGATGGCTCGTGATATGGGTAGACCTATTTCTGAAAGTGACTATGCAACAGCTGCTCGTAACTATCGTTATCAACCTGATAATCCTCGTGTGTTTACTTCACAAGAACTAGAGCAGCAGAAAAGGGATAACGAAGCTTTATATCAAGCTAATAACCCCCAGGGTTCTGTTAATGAGGTACTACAGCAACGCACTCAAAAACCTGAGTCAAGTTGGTGGTCAGACACGGTAAATCGTATTAAAAACTTTGATTTTCTTACTAACCAGAGTAAAGAACAACAAGCTGAGTACACCCGGATGGGTCAAGAAATGCGACAGCAAATGGAAGATGATGCTTACCAGACTGCGCTTGATAGAGCAGCTAGCATGCGTGATCAATCTGAAGAAAATATTAACTTACTTATCGAAGAAGAACTTAAAAGAAGGGGCCTATAATGGAAGGTTTAGCGCAACAAATGGCTCAACCTGCTATGCCGCAAGAGCAAATGCAAGAAGTAGCTATTATGGAAAAAATCATTCAATTATTGATGGAAGGTATGGATCCCGAAGAAATTGTTAATATGGGTGTACCTCCAGAAATAGTTATGGAAGCTATTACTATGATGGAACAGCAAATGGCAGCACAAAACGCACCGGAACAAGGACTAGCTGCACAAACTGCAGGCAAAATGTAATGGGCGGATTAGCAGAAAAATTAGCCTGCAATAAACCTAAGCGTACACCTAACCACAAAACTAAATCCCATGTGGTTTTAGCTTGTGAAAATGGTAAAAAGAAAACTATTCGTTTTGGTCAACAAGGTGTAAAAGGTTCTCCTAAAAAGAAAGGAGAATCAAAAAAATATGCGGCTAGACGCAGATCTTTTAAGGCTCGTCACGCTAAAAACATTGCTAAAGGCAAAATGTCAGCGGCTTATTGGGCTGATAAGGTAAAATGGTAATGACTCCAGTTCTGGTCAAATGGGTAGACATAGTCTCTTGGTCAGGCTGGAATGATGAACTAATCGAGCAAGGACAAGACGAGCCAGCAGTATTCTACACGGTCGGGTTTATCCTACGAAAAACAAAAACAAAGCTCACAATATCTGATACGGGTAATGCTATCGGAAATATCACTACATTTCCAATAGGATGTGTCCAAGAGATAAAGGAGTTAAAAAGTGAAGAACCTAACAAAACTACTAAAGTATGCAAACGAAAGGCAAGTTAAAAAGATTCAAATCTATACTGGCTTCTTAAAAAGGTGATAGATGTTGGATCCAGTTTCAATTATTGGTATAGCCACTACAGCTTTCAAGGGACTCAAGGCAGCAGTGGAAGCGGGCAGGGAGCTAGAGGACTGCATGGGCCAACTGAGTCAGTGGGCGGGTGCGATAGCGGATCTAGACAAATCAGACGAACTTATCAAAAAGAAGAAAAACTCCCTGTTCAGATCGTTGCTGCCAGCCAATGGCAAGAGTGTCCAAGCACAGGCTATGGAAGCGTTCGCAGCAAAGAGAACAGCTCAGAAGCAGAGGGAGGAATTACGCCAACTGATTCAATTCACAACTGGCAAACACGGTTGGGACGAGTTTATGCGGATGGAAACGCAAATACGAAAGGATCGACAGTCTGCGCTGTATGCTGAAATAGAACGCCGAGAAAAACTTAAAGAGTTGGGTATTGGAGTCCTAGTATCTTTGTTTGCAATCGCTGTAATGTCTGGCGTTGTAGTTCTAGGGGTGGCCATCTATGGGGTTAAGTGAGCTAATTTTAATTATGTCTATGGAGACTGCTACTTGGAGTATTGATCCTGATGGCATCCCACAGATCTGTATGAAAGTTCCTACAGAGATAGAGGGTGAGGAATTTAAAGGATGTACCTCAGTACCAGAAGAAATTCTTTACAAATGGCTGAATGACACAATGGTAAAAGTATGAGTGGAACGAATAGTAAAGGACTAGCTGAAACAATAGCAAAGAAAAAGAAAGGCAATAAAATTTGCGCTGAAGGAATTGCGTGGGCAAAAAGAACATTTGACAAGTACCCAAGTGCATATGCTAACCTTGCCGCATCAAAATATTGTAAAGATCCTAACTATGCTAAAAATAGTAAAAGGAAGAAAAAGACATGAGCTTGGCAGAGTGGTTGGCAGAAGATTGGGTTCGTATTGATTCTAATGGTAATATTGCAGGAAAATGCGGTACGTCCAAAAACAAGCGTAATCCTGACAGGTGCTTACCACGAAAAAAGGCTCAAAGCCTTAGTAAGGCCGAAAGAGCTGCTACAGCTAGGAAGAAAAAAGCTGAGTCTAATGGCGGAAAAAAGCAATTCGTAAAGAATACTAAAAAAGCAAAAGTAACTAGAGGATAAATAAATGAAACCATGTAAACAATGTAAAAGTTATAAGAAGTGCCTGCAAGCAGGTAAGTGCCTAGCTAAGGAAAAAGCAAAAGCAAAAGCAGCTGCTCCTACTGGCGGTAAAGGCTACTAGTTATGATTAAGATTAAAGACGAGAACAAAGGTAAGTTTACTGCTTGGGCTAAACGTCATGGCCACAACGGTGTAACTAATGCTGCTATTGAAGAAGGTTTAGCTTCTCGTCTTGCGTCTGTTCGTAAACAAGCACAGTTTGCTAAAAACGCTAGATCTTGGAATAAAAAGTAATGGAACAAGGTTTAGCAGCTCAAATGGTTTATGGTAATGGTGAAAACCAAAATACCAAACAATATTATGCGGGTGTAATAAAAAAACCACGTAAAAAGAAAAGATGTAAAGTAAAAATAAAAAAATAGTTGTAATCAAGAGTTTAAGTAGTATATAATTGGGAAGTATTGACAATTACCCTTATGGCATTGTAAATACTAACAAAACTTAAACAAACAAAAAGGATTCAATAATGAACAACCTTACTGATCAGCAAATTCTTGAAGTAGAAAATAGTTATTGGGCAGACATGTGGGCTTCCCTAGAAAGACTAAAAGAAAATAAAGATTTCCAACGGGTTATCTTAGAAGGTTACTTTAAAGATAAAGCCGTTAATGGCGTTAGCCTCCTAGCGCAAGATGCAATTGTTGCAAATGGTCATCGTACAGCTGTAATGGAAGACCTAATTGCTATCTCTAGTTTAGAGGATTTTTTTGTAACAATTGAAAATCTGGGCACTATTCCTTCGGAAGACGAAGAATAAGTAAGGAGGTATAGGCCATGCGTGAAGAAGATTTATGGGATATGTCTGATGAAGATCTTGCTAAAGCTTTTAAAGAAGCTCAAGCTTCAGAAGACTCCCCGGAAACTGATCTAGAAGAAGATCAGGTACCTGAAGAATTTGCTGAATCAGACTCTTCTACCGAAGAAGTTGGGGAAGATGTAGAAGAAAATGAAGAAGTAGAAAATGATAATGGTCCAGAACAACTTGAAGATGATGATGATCTTGAAGACTCAGGCCATGATGCTAGCGACGAATCTGAAGCAGATGAAGTAGCTGAAGAAGACGAGGAAGAATCAACTGAAGATGATCTCGACGGAGACTCGGAAGAAGAAGAACCTAGTTCTGAGGATACTGAAGATGAAGAAGAGGAAGAGCAACCAGTACAGTCGTATAAGTTTCGTGCGAACGGAAAAGAATACGAATTTAGTAGTGAAGAAATTGTAGACCAGTTTCCAAAGATTTTTGGTCAAGCAATGGATTACACCAAAAAGATGCAAACCATCAAACCTTGGCGTAAAACTATTGATGCAATTGAAAGCGCTGAATTAAGTCATGAAGATGTAAGTCTTATGATTGATGTACTGAAGGGCGACAAAGGTGCTATTACTGAAGTATTGAAACGAACAGGTGTTGACACCCTCGAACTAGATGCGGATGAAAACAAACCTTATGTGGCTAAGGATTATGGTCGAGACGATGGTGCCTTGGCTATCAAAGACATTGTCGATGATATAAGCCAAGACGTAGAGTATGCAACGACTCATAATATTTTGTCTAAGGAATGGGATGACCGCTCATGGGCGACTATGGCAGAAAACCCAGAAATGATAAAACTGCTACACACAGACGTAAAGAGTGGTATGTACAGTACGTTACAACCACTAGCTGAAAAGCTAAAAGTTTTTGATGGTGGTAGGAAGTCAGACTTAGACTATTATAAAGAAGCTGCTCAACAGCACTTTAACCAAGTTGCTGAGCAAGAAGCTTACGAAGAGCGATTAGCGGAAAGACAAGCTGCTAAAGAAGCTAAAGAAGCTGAGAAAGCTAGATTAGCGGAAATTAAAGCTAGGTCTGAAAAGCGAAGCGCTACTAAGCAAGCCTCTGCAAAGCGGAAGGCTGCAGCACCTACAAAAGTTGCTACAGCTGCTCGTGATGTAATTGATTATTTGGATGATTCTGATGAAGCTTTTGATGAATGGTACCAACGGTTACAGAACGAGATGTAATTAAATCATCATTGGGGGTAATAACCCCCTTAAAGCTATAGAGGATTATTAAAAATGGCTACTAATGTATACGGTACTGGCGCAAACAGCACTGCTGGCGCTAATACTATTGTTCACTACTATGACCGTGCAGGCGTCAAAGCGGCTAACCGCGTAAACGTCTATGGTCAATTTGCTGATCGTAAATCTATGCCTAAGAAAATGGGTAAGACGTTCAAGATCTCAAAGTTCTTGCACATGTACGATCGTTCTATTAACGATGCTGAGTTTGCTGCAAAAGGTTTCCTTTCTGCGCGTTCAGTTGCAGATGTAAACACTGCTCTGACTAATGCAACTCTTAGCGAAGGCGCTGGCGCTGTAAACAAGCGTTCACTGCAGAAAGTTACAATGGAAACTTCTCTGGCTCGCTACGGTGAAATGATCGACTACTCTGATGAAGTTGAACTTTTCTCTGAAGACGCTATCCAGGTTCGTTACCGTGAAGAACTAGGTGAGCTAGCAAACTCACGCATGGAAGATCTGATTCAGATCGACATGTTGGGTACTGGTACAGTTATGTACGCTGGTGATGCTACTGCAATGAACGAAATCGATGAAGACTCTGCTGTTTCTTACGATCTTATTCGTAAGGCAGTACGTAAGCTTGTTCGCAACCGTGCTCAGAAAAACACTCAGTTGGTAACTGGCTCTAACAAAATCGATACTCAGACTGTTGCAAAAGCATACTACGCTATTATCGGTGCTAACGTTAAGGGTGACCTTGAGACTTTGACTCGTGGTACTGTTGCTGATAACGGCATGACTGAGTTTGTTTACATTCCAGCTCACAAGTACGCGTCTGCAGCTACTCTGGCTGAAGGCGAAGTTGGTGCTATGCACGAAGTTCGTTTCATTGAGTCTGAATCAGCTGTAGTTTACGCTGGTGAAGGTGCTGCTCTGCCTGCTGACTACGCTGGCGGTCTGTCTAACGACGGTTCTAACTTTGACGTATTCCCAATCCTCTTCCCAACTCAAGGTTCATTTGCAACCGTTGGTTTGAAGGGTCAGGATAAGATCAAGTTTAACGCTAAGTCACCTGAAGCAGTAGAAAACGCTAACCCATACGGTACTAACGGTTTCTTCTCATACAACTTCTTCTACGCAGGTATTATCCTGGAAGAAGAGAAGTTACTCAAAGTATTGGTAGCTGCTTCTGCATAATAACTAGCAATTAGTTATGGAAACCCCTCTTCGGAGGGGTTTTTTTATGTCTAAAGTATCTAGGGGAAAGTACTTTAACTATCCCATTAGAGATATATATCAGTATCTGCTTATATAATATAATTACATTATTAGTTAATTATTTTAGGAGACACTAATTATGGCTATTAATAAGCAATTCATGGCGTTAACAATTATCGCTACAGGTATCATCGGCTTCACATTTGGTCCTGCACACGCATTCTTCGATGACGGTAATGGCAACACTGCTGGTGGTATGACATCAAAGTCTATCGGTAACGCAAGTGGCGAAGGTGAAGGTACTTTCGGCATGACGTTTGAAGGTTCTGGTTCAACTTCTGGCGCAGTTAATGGAAATACCGTAGGTCGTGCATCTGATGATGTTGACACTAGCGGTTCTGTAACTGGTTTTGGTGATGGCCGTGGTGATGCTAAGGGTACAGCACGTTTTTCAATGACCTTTTCTGGTCGTGCGAAAGGCAATGGTGACTTTACCTCTAATAATGAAGCATCAATGCAAAACATGTTTGGCGCTGAAAATCGCCCTTACTACTACTCTAAATAAGTTGTAGTAACAAAACGACCACGCAGCCCCTCTTTGGAGGGGTTTTTTCTTAAAATACTTTACATAATGTTAATAGTTATATATAATGTGCTTGCAACATTAACTTTAATCTAAATAACCTATGAAGGACTTAGAACTATGTCAACATTAGATGAACTTAAAAAAGAAGCTGACGATTTGGGCGTAACATACGCTAAAAACGTATCAGCAAATAAACTTCAAGAAAAAATTGAAGAGTTTTATGAATCTAAAGAAAATGCAGCACCTAGAGTTGAGGTAAAACTTGAAACTAAGGATGCAGATAAAGCAGATAAGGGTGCAGCTAAACGACTAGCGCGAGAAAAAGCTGCTCGTCAAACAAAAGTTGTTACTATTATTGATAATGATCAGAGAGTTAACAACCAAACAACTACCTGTACTGTTAACTGCTCAAACGAATTTTTTGATTTAGGTACTGTAATTTTACCGCTTAACGAAAAAATTGAAGTAGCTATGGGTCATATTCGTACGTTAGAAGAAGTAAAAATTCCTCAACACGTACGTGATAATAAAACTGGCTTAGCATCTGTCCGGTTACGTCCTCGATACACAATTTCGTACGAGAACGTGTAATAAACAGTAGGGCCTTCGGGCCCTTTTAATGTGTACGAGGAAACACCATGAGCTCTACTGTAGCTAAATTTACTATTACTAAAGATGTAGATAATACATTTATCTTTACTATCAAAGCTGATGGGTCTACTACGGCCATTACTATTGATCCTACGGATCAGTTTACCGCTCGTTTAATTTCTTTAGAAGATGAAAATTTAGCTATTACTAAAGATTTAATTCATCAAGATAGAGTTAATGGAAAAGCAGCATTAGTTATTACTGCCGCAGAAACAGAAAATCTGGTAAAGGAAAGAGGGTCAAAAGCTGATCGTTTTTACCTTAAACCTGTTTATAAATTAGTCATAGAATGTAGTACTGTAGAAAATGGCAATTTTATAGCAAAGGTTCCAGAAGTTTATGTCGACTAAAATTACTACCTCCGTAGACGTAGAGTTAGAGAATACCGAAGTAACTCTTACTACAAACGATGTTATAGAAACTGATGTAGGGTACGAAGACCTTACCTTAGAAGCTAAAGATTCTATTGTAGAAGGATACAAAAAAGAATACTCCATAATTGGGGATGGTCTATATGCATCGATTAATCAAGATGAAGCTCCTGAATGGTTAACAGGATTAATCGGCAATTTAACAAATGCTGCTATTAGTAGTGGTTTTAATGACTATAACCAAATTGTTCAAGAAGTTAGAAATGCTATTGATGCTATTGACGTAGCCAGAAATACGTATGTCGAACAGATAAACATTACCCCCCTAGTTGATGGTATTGTTGCTTCAAGACTTGCAACGTTAAATGCCAGCATAGATAACACTTACGCCACTAAAACAGAAGTAGACGTTGCTGTAGCAACCTCAAAACAGGCTGCAATTCAGCAAGTTACGGATCTTGCCACTAGTTTTAACGATACTACAAACGCTCGTATTACTGAGGTTAATTCAATATTAACTGAGGCAGATGAGTCACTAGCACAAAGTATTGATTCTGTTAACGCCTCTCTCAATACACGAGGTCAAGAAATTGACGCTAATGCAACAGCTATTCAGGGTTTAAATAGTTATGTAGGCGTAAGTGGAGCTGGCAATCCCGATGGAACAGGTATCCTAGCTAGTCTTACAGTTTTACAAAAGCAAAATGATGGACAAATTGAAACTTTTGTAGGACAACATCACGTTGTAGTCCACGATACCGATCCAGATGATGGTCAAGATATAGAGGAGTTGCTTACCAACCAATGGCCGTATGCCTTGTGGACTCCTATGGAAGGCACCGTAGATCCTACGTTTACCGAACGTACTGCTTATAAGGGAAATGAAAGCGATCTGTATCCAGTACCAGAACATACTGTTTACCACAATACTAGCGCCGGCACTTATTGGGAATATAGTATATTAAATGGTTGGGAAGAAATTATTGAGGCGGACTTTAATGCCAGAAGAGAAACTGTACGCGCTGCTCATGTTGGTGATACTTTTATTAACTATGGGTACGCTGCTGATGGCGTAACAAGAGAGTATCATGAATCTTTAAAGTTTATAAAAAATACTCCTGATGATACCGACCCCTATAGTACCGACAGCGAAGGATATAGTTGGGCTTTAATTACTGATAATGATGCAGAAGCTGCATATCTCCAAGCTTTAAACGCTTATGACTTAGCCGATAACAAACGTAGAGTATTTGTTGAACAGCCTACAGGTCCTTATGATGCAGGAGATTTGTGGGTAGACAGTAGTACAACCCCTCAAATTGTAAAAGTAGCAACAGTTTCAAGGGTACTTGGCTACAGCGCAGAAGAGTGGGTACAAGCAGACCAACAAGCACAGAATTTTATTGATAATACATATGCGTCTGACCAAACAACAATTAATCAGCAATTAGACGGAAAAATAGAATATTTCTTCTATGATTCCTATGGTAGTATAGAAGTTTCAGAAAATACCCCTGCGACTAGCGCTACAGAAGCTTTAGACGCAATTAAGGCTGATTGGACTACTCCAGCTCTTCAACGTGCAAATCACGGGAATGTAGTCTATTTTAAAAATAGTCGAGAGGCATATTGGTACCAGTACAGTACTGATTCATGGCTTACTCTTACAGATACTTCTATCTATGAAGCATTGCAAAATGCAGCAACAGCACAATCAACTGCAGATGGTAAAGTATCTCATTACTATGCTTGGTTTGATCCTCAAGATAATGATACTCCCGCTGATTTTGACATTCAAGAGTATCAAGAAAATGCTGAAGGAGATTATGTTTTAAACGATGATGAAACGGCTTATGTAGATTATGATTCAAATAACTATGGACCAAACGACCCTCAGCCACAACGATACAACCTAGTTACAATAGATACCGTAGTAGCTGCAGGATTTAAGTATTGGCTTAAACGAACTAGTACAACTCCTGAGCCTGAATCCGCACCGATTTATACTTTATATTACTTTATTAATAATGCATGGAGTGCTTATCCTAACGTCTCAGAAGGAGACGTTGTAGTATGTTATAACATTAATGTATTGGATGAAGTAACATTTACATTCACTGGGAGTACGTGGAAACGTACCGGCGTAGATGGCGTAGTATCAAAAAGCGATTCTTTTACTAGTTTATCAAATGATGTTAGGGGTCCTACAGGGTTAGTAGCTGCTTCTATAAGTAACTTACGTAATGAAAGTTTGGCTTATGCTGACGACGTAAGTGCTAACGTAGAAAATAAATTTAGTTATGACAGTATATTAAAACTAAATGGAGAGTACTACAAGTCTGGTTTTGGTATTACTAGTCAAGGTATAGCAGAAACCGAACAAACTGGTACTGGTGTTAGTACGGAAACCGCATTTGATAGTGAGTTTTGGGTTAGAGCAGATAGGTTTGTACTTACAAACTCTGATGGAAGTACCAAAGCTACCTTTGATGTAAGCGATAATAGTATTAAGCTAGGGGTAGAGCATACTGAAGCTACCCGTAATGTAGGCCAAGGAAGCTACGTTAGTGATACTAATTATGTTAAAGGG
>Ga0213864_10000392_pt1 | contig 19685 bp, 21 predicted proteins | sample PICome_5_FD_160078 | JGI IMG/M metagenome (GOLD analysis project Ga0213864, IMG submission 160078) | Coastal seawater microbial communities near Pivers Island, North Carolina, United States - PICO247 | ecosystem: Environmental > Aquatic > Marine > Coastal | place: USA: North Carolina... | reverse complement strand
TAGTGTATAGAAGTCAAATAAGTTTACAAGAAGGTAAAAACGAAATTGATTTGAACTTTAATGTTTCTCCAGGAATTATGTTGTTGAATATCGCGACCAACGAACATAACTTCGGAACAACTAAAATAATATTCAGATAAAAAATTACAATTGTATTTTGGGGGATTTATAGTTGTAATACAAAAGCGGAGTCAAAGGCTCCGCTTTATTTTTATAAGATTATAAAGTATCTTTGTCAGATATCAAGATGAATTCAATTTCGAATGAATAAAGACCTAAGCGATTACAGGAAATCTTACAAAAAAAAAGAGCTTTTAGAAGTCAACTGCCCAGAAAACCCTATTGAATTATTTCAGGAATGGTTTTTAAACGCCGATCAAACGGATACCGTTGACGAATCGAATGCAATGACATTATCAACCATTGGAACCGATGGGTTCCCAAAAAGCCGTGTAGTCCTCCTTAAAAAATTCACCTGGGAGGGTTTCATATTTTACACGAATTACAGTTCAGAAAAAGGAAAAGCTATTGCCAGCAATAAAAATGTTTGTTTATCTTTCTTTTGGCCTAGTTTAGAGCAGCAAATCATCATTAAAGGAAAGGCTGAAAAAATTGCAGAAAATTTATCCGATGGGTACTTCGAATCTAGACCAGATGGCAGTAAATTAGGCGCTTGGGCGTCGAATCAAAGCAGTGTCGTTTCTTCTCGTGAGGAATTGGATCAGAACTTAAAATCTTTTGAAAACAAATATAAAAACCAAGAAATACCGAGACCCAATCACTGGGGCGGATTCATTGTTAAACCCGAATCTATCGAATTTTGGCAAGGGAGACCAAATCGAATGCACGACAGAATCCGATATACACTCCAAAAAGATTTTAATTGGAAAATGGAAAGATTAGCTCCATAAATTCTATATTTACACACCTATATTGTCGTTCAAATGAAAACCCTATACATTGTAAGACATGCCAAATCTTCTTGGGAATATGAAGGCATTGCTGATATTGATAGACCACTCAAAAAAAGAGGCATTAACGACGCTCATTTGATGTCTAAAATACTTTCAAAACGACTTCAGAAACCGGATGTATTTCTTTCCAGTTCTGCCAATAGAGCCTTACATACTGGAGTGATTTTTTGTGAAAATTTTCAATATCCACTTTCGAATTTAAAAATCAAAAGACAGTTATACAGTTTCAGTGATGGCTATTTGGTTAAGACGGTAAAAGCATTAGATGATGCCTTTGAATCAGCCATCATTTTTAGCCACGATCACGGAATCAATACGTTTGTAAATAAATTTGGAAGTCAACCAATTGCCCATGTTCCTACCTGTGGAGTTATCGGAATCCAGTTTAAAGAGAAGCACTGGAAAAACATCAAAAATGGAAAAACAATCCTTATCGAATTTCCAAAAAATCATAAATAATCTGTGATAGAAATTAAGACTTCAGAATCCTTCAAAATGGGGACTGTTGGCTATTAAACAATAAGAAATCGGTAAATAAAGAAATCTTTACTGAGGTCGAAAATTGGATTAAATCCAGTACGAAAAACATAAAGAAATAGCATAAATTAGATCTGGTGGAAACATCAATAAATTGTTAGAATTATCTGGACGAACAGAAGGTAATTCAATTTCTTACATTTACTTAAACGCTCATTATCAATTTCTTAAAAAAACTGACTTATGAGCAAAAAATTACTGAATTAGGTATGAATCCAGTTCGTGCAGATGTTATTATTCCAGCAACAAAAATATTTCTTTCTGCCATAAAATGGAGCACTGCAAAACGTATTTACGTCCCTAAAATAGGGCTTTCCGATGGGATTGTTAAAAGTGTTTACTACAATAAATTTTAGCCCAAATTATCTAGGCGAAACCTTTATTTTCTAAATGTTTTTACTACTTTTGAGGTCCAACTATCTTTAAATAAAAAGATTAAATGTACAGGAACACATGAAAAAAATTGTTTTCAGTTTAGTATTTGGTTTGTGTGCGGTAGTAGTCTTCGGACAAGATCTGCCTGAAAACCCAGAGCCAGGGAAATGTTATGTTCGATGCAAAACACCAGATGTTTATCGGAAAGAGGCTGTAAGGGTAATGGTTGCTCCCTCTTTTAAAAAGTTTGTCACCTACCCTGCCCAATTTAGAACAGTGGAAGAACGTGTTTTAATAAAAGAAGCTGGGGAGAAATTATTGGTTGTTCCGGCAGTTTGGGGAACTCAGGAAATCACATACTTCGAAAAGGAAGATGGCACTAGGCTAGATGTTAAAGATGCCGTTTTTACGCAAGAATCAGAAACGGTAGAAACTAGAGCCGCCACAGCTAAATGGGAAATGGCAGAAAAAATGCCGAATTGTGAATCTTCAAACCCGGATGATTGTAGATATTGGTGTTACAAACCGGTTCCCGCTGAATTCAGAACATTACCCGTCCAAAAACTCCAAAGTGATGCTCGAATAATTAAAATTCCATTACCAGGAGTTCGTAAATCATACAAAAGAAGAGTAATGGTACAAAGACCAACAACGACCATCGTTCAGACGCCGCCAGAATACAAAACGATTACGAAAACGGTATTGGTAAATGATGCTCGTTCTGAGGAAGTTGTGGTTCCTGCCGTTTACAGAAATATCACAAAAGATATCTTAGTTAAAAAAGGAGGATTAACTTCCTGGAAAGCCGTTGACTGTGAGCTAATCGATAACAACCCATTGCCAATCAACTGGGATTTTGCCAGTGCCGTATTGAATGACGGGGCAAAGAAAATTATTGATGCTCGTTTATTACCAATCTTAAAAGGTGGATTTGCTGTTTTTATCGAGTCTCATACGGATATGAGAGGAAAAAAAAGCGACAATCAAGATTTATCTGAAAGAAGAGCAAAGGCTGTTGTAGATTATTTAATTTCTAAACGAATCGATGCGTCACAGTTGTACGCTAAAGGATTTGGTGAAAGCAGATTATTGAACAATTGTAAAGATGGTGTTGCTTGTTCTGAATCAGAGCAGGCGGTTAATCGTAGAACAACGTTTAGAGTTGTAAATCAGAGATAATTCAAATCAAACATAAATTAAAAAAAGCTGAATTTTAAATTCAGCTTTTTTTATACTTATAAATTACACTTTTGATAAATGGGAAATAATATTCAGTTAGAATATAACCACTTTTCACATCTATTTTTCTTCCCCTATGATTTACAAATAGTAAAGTTGGAAATTTCTTAACTCGATATTTTTGTTTCACCGTTAAATTATCTCTTAACTTTTCTGGTGTTAAAATCGTCATGTCTCTAGGTATATCTACCTCAAGCATAATTAACTCCGATTTTGCCAGATCTGTAAATTTTTTAGTTCCGAATAAATCTCTCTCAATAATCTTACAAGGTCCACACCAATCGGACCCTTTGAAGTAAATCAAGACGGGTTTATCTTCTTTTTTTGCTCTCTTTAAAGCTTCTTTATACGTTGGAATCCAATTCAATTGTGGAATAGTATCCAAACTTTCCTGACCTAAGGTTAAGCTGCTAATAAAAAGGAGCAAAAAGAAAATTCTAACTGTATTCATAACTCAAAGTTAAACAAAAACAATACCATATATCTCAGAGCAAGTCTTGTTTTAATTTAGTGTTTCACATGACTCAATAGTTTAGCATTTAAGTTTTCTTCCTCTTCAGCAGTTAAGAATGCTGATTTTATAGATAGATAAGATAGTCCTTCTATTTTTCCATTCAATCGAACATAATCTTTCTCTGTTGTTACGATTAGTTTCTTTTCTGCTGAAATTGAATCAAAAGCACTTCTAATATCCCACAAATCCTTATGAGTAAAATTATGATGATCCGGATAATTTAAATGCTTACAATTTATATTCTGATCCATGAGATAATTAACCAAAGGTTCCGGATAAGCAATCCCAGTAAGTAATAGTACCTTGTAATTGATGAGTTCTTTCACAGTAAAATTCGAGGCTCCTTGCAATTTATCTTCATAGCGAATCCTGGAGAAAAATATCGGTTTTTGAAATTGGCTTAATTGTTTCGTTATTCGTTGCTTTTCATCATCCGTAATAGTCGGATCTGTTTTTGTAACGATAATAACATCCGCTCGATTCACACCTAATTTCGATTCCCTAAGATTCCCTGTGGGTAACAAAAAATCATTAATAAACAGGTCTTTGTACTTCGTCAGTAAAACAGAAAAACTAGGTTTTACTTTGCGATGTTGAAATGCATCATCTAATAAAATAATATCAGGCTTTTTTTGTGATTGCAAATTACGTATCCCCTCTACTCTGTTCTCACAAACCGCTACCGATACATTCGGGAATTTTAAAAAATATTGAAAAGGTTCATCACCAACATCATTTGCTGTTTTAGAATCATCGGCAACAATATATCCTTTTGTTTTTCTTTGATACCCTCGACTTAATATGGCTAATTTATAATCATCCTGCAGTAATTTAACTAAATATTCTACCATAGGAGTTTTTCCTGTACCCCCAACACTTAAGTTACCAACAGCAATAATTGGAATATTAAATGATTTGGATTTAAGAAGCTGAATATCATAAGCCCAATTGCGAACTCTGGTGATTACATCATAAAGAATTGCAAAGGGAAATAATAAAAATCGAATGAATTTCATTAGAATAAAAATACATTAAAAATCTTAACTTTGAGATTCATACTATTACGATATGACAATAAAAGATATTACTAATGTAATTGAAGAAATCGCTCCATTACAATACGCTGAGGATTTTGATAATGTTGGTCTCTTGGTTGGAAATTTTCAAACGAAGATTACAGGTGTCCTGGTTACTTTAGATACGCTTGAAGAGACTGTAAATGAAGCCATTGAAAAGAAATGTAATTTAATCGTAAGCTTTCATCCGATTATTTTTTCAGGATTAAAAAAATTAAACGGAAACTCTTATGTTGAACGAGTAGTCCTTAAGGCGATTCAGAATGATATTGCGATTTATGCTACACATACGGCTCTAGATAATTCTATTCATGGTGTTTCTGAAGGAATTTGCAAACAACTCGGATTAGAAAACTCGAGTATTCTCATTCCCAAAAAAAATCTATTGAGAAAGCTAACAACTTACGTTCCCAAAGCGCATGTTGATGCTGTTCGAACTGCGCTATTCGAAGCTAATGCTGGCGGAATAGGAAATTACGATAATTGTTCATTTAACATTGAAGGAATTGGGACTTTTAAAGGAAATGAGCGATCAAATCCGAGTATTGGTGAAAAAGGAATACTTCAAAGGGAACCAGAAGTTCAGGTTTCAGTAATTTTTGAATCGAAAGATGAGATGAGCATGCTAAAAGCCCTATTCGAGGCTCATCCTTATGAAGAAGTACCTTACGAGGTAATGCTTACCGAAAACGCATATCAAAATGTAGGAATGGGAAAAATTGGTGAATTACCCCAAGAAATGAGCGAATCCTATTTTCTTAATTACGTTAAAATGACGATGAACACGGAATGTATTCGTCATTCAAAATTATTGGGTAAACCGATAAAGAAAGTCGCCGTTTTAGGGGGTTCTGGAAGCTTTGCTATTTCGGCAGCATTGCAACAAAATGCAGATGCCTATATTAGTGCAGATTTCAAATACCACGACTTTTTCAAAGCCGAAGATAAAATTGTACTGATGGACATTGGTCATTATGAAAGTGAACAGTTTACAAAAAACCTTATATACGACCATCTTATCAAAAAAATTACTAATTTTGCAGTCGTTTTATCAGAAAAAAGTACAAATCCAATATTTTATACCTAAGCAAGTATGGCAAGTAAAAAGGAAGTTTCAGTTGAAGAAAAATTAAGAGCTTTATACGACTTACAGTTAATTGACTCTAGAATTGACGAAATTCGAAATGTAAGAGGTGAATTACCATTAGAAGTAGAAGATTTGGAAGATGAAGTTGCTGGATTAAACAAGAGGATTTCAAATTTGCGTGAAGATGTATCTAATCTGGAAACTGATATTAACAATAAAAAATTAGCGATTGAAGAATCGAAATCGTTAATTAAGAAATACGAAGAGCAACAAAAGAAAGTTCGTAACAATAGAGAATTCGATTCTTTATCAAAAGAGATTGAATATCAGGAATTAGAAATTCAATTATCAGAAAAGCGAATCAAAGAATACAAAGCAAAGATTGAGCAGAAGGATGAGGTTATTGCTACAACTAATGAAAAATTAGACAAGCAAAAAACACATTTAGATCATAAAAAAGCGGAATTAGACTCAATTTTAAAAGAAACAGAAAAAGAAGAGACTTTCCTTTCTGATAAATCAAAAGAATTTGAAGAGTTCATTGATGCTCACTTATTAAAAGCATACAAGAGAATTCGTAACAAAGTAAAAAACGGACTTGCCGTAGTTGCTATCGAGCGCGGTGCTTCTGGTGGTTCTTACTTTACTATTCCACCGCAAGTTCAATTGGAAATTGCTAGTAGAAAGAAAATTACAATTGACGAACACAGTGGACGTATTCTTGTTGACCCAGCACTTGCAGCTGAAGAGAAAGAAAAAATAGACAAATTATTTTCTTAAGACATAAACAAAAAAAACCTCACACTTACTTGTGAGGCTTTTTTTCATGATATACTCTGAATGTATTTTAATTTTTCTTGCCAGATTTCTAAATCATCTTTAAAACCTAAAATACTAGATTTTACATTTTTAACTAACGGATTATCATCTGAAGCATTTGAAATATAACTTAGGTTATTTTCGAGTTGTTGAATTTCTTTGACAATTTCATCAATCTTTCTTCTTACGAACAATTGCTCAGAATCCAGTTTTCTATAATTCTCTTCTGCAGCGTAAGCGTCAACAATATTTTTAAATTTAATAATGGCGACTTCGGCCTTATTGATTCCAGAATCTTCTAAAACTCTATCCAATTGCTTATTAAATTTTCCTTCAAGATGACGAACAGATCTAGGTAACGCTCCTAGTTCACTCCACTGATTAACCAAATCAACCACTTTCTGTTTAGTCAATTTTGTGGCCTCTTTAAGGTTTTCAATGATCTGCTTTTTACCGTCTACAACCTTTTGCTGATCTGCAGACATTGAATTTCTTTGCTCGTAATATCGATCAAAGTAATGATTACAGGCCTTTTTAAATCGTTTCCAAATCTCATCAGAAAACTTTCGTGGAACATGACCAATTTTTTTCCAATCGGATTGAATCTTCTTCATCGTTTCCGTAGTAGTTTCCCAATCTGTGCTTTCTTGCAGTGATTCAGCCAATTCTACTAAGCTCATTTTTTTCTGAAGATTCTCTTGTTGTTTCTTTTTCTCCTGCTTGTAAAAATTGTTCTTATCCGTATTGAATTGCTTGGTCGCTTTCTTAAACTTTTGCCATATGTCCTCACTTTTTTGGTACGGTAATTTTCCTGCATCAAAAAATCGCTTTCTTAATTCTTCAATCTTTCGGATACTAGCTTGCCAATCTTTATGAGATTTATTTTTACTAGTGTCAAAGTCACCAATAGCTTCAATTACTTTCAGTTTTTCTTGAATAATTATATCTTCCTGCTGTTTCTGTTCTTTGTAATAATCATGTCTACGATCATGAATAATTTTCGTCGCAGCACTAAAACGTTGCCAGATTTCTTCACGAAGTTCTTTCGCAACCGGGCCAACATCTTCTTTCCATCTTCTATGCAATTCTTGCAACTCTTTTGAAGCAGAAATAATATCAGTTTCATTTTGAAGACTTTCGGCCTTTTCTATAATGGCAATTTTTTCTTCAAGATTGTTCTTGAAATCTATTTCACGCAAATCTTTACTTAGATGTAATAAGTCATAAAAACGATCTACATGAAAGTGATAGGTTTTCCAGGTATCGTTGTATTTAGTTTTAGGCACCTGTCCTATACGCTTCCATTTGTTTTGAATAATTCTGAACTTATTGTACATGGTTGTTGGCTCCGCATTAACAATAAGGTCTTTTAACTCCTCAATCACCTGCAAACGTTTCTCAAGATTTTCTTTGAGTTGTTTTTCAAGTGAGTTGTAATACGAGCTTAGTTTCTTTTTATGTTCTCCAATAAGTTTATTGAATTCTGTTTTAAGCGGGCTAGAAAATTTAAAATCAATGGATTGTCCACCTTCAGCCAGAAATGCCTCTTTTTTTTCGGCTAAAATTTCTCCAAACTGATTATTAAACGACGTTTTAATTTCGTTTACCTGTTTTTTAATTTGTTGTGCATCAAAGCCACTTATGAGTTCTTTTAATTCTTTTAAAAGATCTTCTAAACCCAAAGAGGAATAATCTTTTTCCTCTTGCTCTTCTTTAGAAATCTCTTTAGTTTCTTCACTATCAAGAGCTTCTGAAGTATTTACCTCATCTGCATTCTGAGGTTCAGTAGATTCCTTGTCATTTAATTCATTCTCGTCCTGTGTATACTGATCTAACATATTTTAATGTTTAAGGTCCAACTAGTAGTACTATAACTATTAGCTCTATAAAAATAAACACTACTTATAAAAACTGCAAGTGAAAAATATAATTTAGTTCTATTCAACTATCGATTCTGCCAAATTGCCCAGGCTTTTTCTGCTTGAAGTTCGAGCATGGCTAACCCGTTTTTAGTAGTAGCATTGACTTTCTTTCCATTTTTCAAGAAAGTTGTTTCTGATGGATTGTAAATTAAATCATATAAAAAATGATCAGAAGTAAGATAGTGATATGGAATGTTAGGACAATTGTCTGTATCAGGATGTGTTCCGAGGGGCGTGCAATTAATAACGATTTTATAATCATTGATAATTTCTTCAGAAAGTTCAGCATATGCAAATTGGTTTTCTGAGGTAGGATTTCTCGATACAAATTTATATTCAATATTGAGTTTATTCAGAACAAATTCTATTGCTCTAGATGCTCCACCAGTGCCCAAAATCAAGGCTTTTTTATGTGATGCCTTCAACAGTGGTTTGAATGAATGTTCAAAACCATAAATATCTGTATTAAATCCTTTTAATCGCCCCTCATTACCTATGAGTACCGTATTCACTGCATCAATAGATTTTGCAGTTTCATCAATTTCATCAAGTAATGAAATAATTTCTCCTTTATAAGGAATGGTAACGTTGAATCCTATTAAGTTTTCTTTTCTCTCCGATATAATAGCTGGAAGGTCTTTAATGGATTGAATATCAAAGTTTACATACTCATGATTTACCAATCCTAATTTTTCAAATTTTTCTGCGAAATAAGATCTAGAAAAGGAGTAGGAAATATGTCTTCCTACCAATCCAAATAATTTATTTTTTTCGGTTCCCATAATAATCAATAATTAAAATTAATCCTATGCCAATGACAATCCAAAATAAGGCAATCCATGTCTCTGAAATCGACATATCAGGAAAAAAACGTTCGTAATTTTCGACAATCTTATTTCCTTTATTATCTATCAGGAATTCCTCTCCAATTTTGAGATATTTCGTCTCTTTCCACGGCCATACAATTCCCAATGAACCTGTTATAAAACCAATGATAACTGCAATTACAATGCTGTGATATCTTTTCAGCACATATCCCAAAATATGTGAAAAAGAAACAAGACCGAAAACAGATCCAAACGTAAAAACACTGATTATTTTAAGATATCTTATATTAGATGGATCCGATAAAACTTCTGTATTTCCAGTAATCAAGCTGGTCATTACTAAAAATAAAGCATTCACACTATCTACTAATAGTAAGACATAATTCCCAAGTAAAATCAGAATAAATGAACCTGATAAACCTGGTAAAGTCATTCCAGAAACGCCAATGATTCCGCAGATAAAAACGAACCATAAATTGTCATTTTCTTTTGCCGGTGTTAAAAAACTGATACCTATTCCAACAACAATACCAATAAGGATGAAACTTATAGTCTTCCGATTCCATTCCTTAAAATCTTTTCCAATGTAATAAATAGAGCCGATGATCATTCCAAAGAACCAACTCCAAACATACAACTCATAATTTCTCAGGAAATAATCCAACACCAATGAAACACTGAAATAACTAAAGACGCTACCCGATAAAATAAGGATTAAGAATTCGGCATTTGTATATCGAAAAAAGCTTCTGAATCGACCAGCCAAAAGTAACTTAAATGCGTTTAAATTGATTTTCTGAAAGGAATAAATTAATTCTTCGTAAAAGCCTAACACAAAAGAAACTGTTCCTCCGGAGACCCCAGGAACTTTATTGGCTGCCCCCATTGCCAGGCCCTTAAAAAAAAGGGCTAGTTTTACTAAGAATGTTCTTTCTTTCATATTATTTTCTAGACACTGCTAATCGTTCTAATACTAAAATTAGTACGAATCCGATAATTGCAAATACAATTGCCCAAATCAGTTGTGAATCGCCATCAAAAGAAAATGGAGAGATGCTTTCTTGCTGTAACGGGACTTTAATGCCTTTGGAATTTTCTCTCCAGGTTAATGTTACTTTCCAAGGCCAGATTTTATTAAGAGAACCAATTATAAATCCAGTCAATGCAGCAAGGGTTTGATTGTGATAGTTTTTGAAAAACCACTTTAAAATTTTCGAAAAACTAAGCAGCCCTACGACAGCTCCTAACCCAACAGCAGCAACCGTAAAGAAATCTCGATTATTTACTGCTGTTAAGACAGGTTTATAGGCACCTAAGAGGACCAATATAAATGCTCCTGAAATACCAGGCAAAATCATAGCACATATGGCAAATGCACCCGATATAAATAAAAATAAAGGAGATGGGTTCTCACTTACCAAAGGGTTCAAAGTCGTTATGTAATAGGCTAATCCAGCAGCCAGAATTAATCCTATGTAACTACCTGCCCTCCACGCTGTAATTTGTTTTATGATATAAATGATACTGGCAAAAACCAATCCGAAGAAAAATGACCAGAGTAAAATAGGTTCATTTTCTAACAACCATTTAATTCCTTTCGCCAACGAAAGGATGCTAATGAATATCCCAAGAAATAATGCCGTCAAAAAATTACCATTAATAGCTTTCCATACCGGCCCAATACCTTCCTGTTTTAATTGCTTTACTAATGAGAATTTTATGGCGCTAATCGAACCCAATAATTCCTCATAAATACCTGATATAAAAGCGATTGTACCTCCCGATACACCAGGAACAATGTCTGCAGCTCCCATTGCCATTCCCTTTAATCCAATAACCAAATAATCCTTTATTGTTCTTTGCATTTGCTATTTGTTTCTCTAGCAAAAGTAACGGATTTAATAGAATTGATTATCAAATTCGGTCGATATCTCATTATCTTTGAGAGAATTTAAAGTATGCAGAAAAATGAAACGAATAGCGCTACTATTAATATTTTCTTTTTTGGTTTTTTCTTGCAAAAAGTCAGTAGCTAAAAAGGTGGCTAAAAAATCCAAAACCACAATAACAACCAATTCAAGGGTGGAAGTGATTCCTGTAAGTCATGCCACTGCAATAATCAAATTCGGATCTGAGATAATTTATCTCGATCCTACGGGGGGCAAAAAAGCATTTGAATCCTATCCAGTTCCTACCTATGTATTCATTACAGATGTTCATGGCGACCATATGAATATAAAAACACTTAACGAGCTTGATTTGCAAAATACAATTATTATGGCACCCCAAGCAGTTCGTGAAAATCTAAAAGCGATTTCTGCTAAAGAAATTGTTGTGATTAATAACGGTGAAACAAAAGACATGACCTCTTTTAGTCTGGAAGCTATTCCAATGTATAATTTGCGTAAAGAGGCTTTAAAATTTCATCAGAAAGGACGAGGAAACGGATATGTTTTAACCGTAGACGGAGAGCGATTGTATTTTTCAGGAGACACAGAAGATATTCCAGAAATGAGAAGTTTAAAAAATATAGATCGTGCTTTCGTTTGTATGAATTTACCTTATACCATGACCGTTGAAAGTGCTGCGAGTGCCGTTTTAGAATTCAAACCAAAACAAGTTTATCCATACCATTACAGAGGTGGTGGTGGATTCAGTGATGTTACCAAATTCAAAAGCATCGTCAATCATGGAGACGCTTCCATTGAAGTCGTTCAGCTAAACTGGTATCCTAAAAAAAAATAAATGCCAATGAATTAGTCCAAAGCTTTTTTAAAGTATTGAAGTAATTCTTCAATTTTTTTCTGCTGGCAAAACGCAGGAAACAATTCATTTAAAATATGGTGATAATCATAGTCAATTTTCAATCCGTTAATCAAATGTGAGAGGGCATATTTATCTTTTTTCAATATGAAAAAGATCCCAGCGAATCGATATTCAATTTCGGCAAAATCTTTATAAATGATCTGAGCCTCTCTTAATACGAGCAAGGATTCATTGTATTCACCAAGAAAACAAAGCACATCAATTAATCCGATGAAGATTTCAATGCTATCATCATTTAAATCCAAGCATTTTTGAAATCCGTTAACCGATTCCTCAAACAGACTTAATTTTAAATTTATCTCTGCATACTTTCGCCAGTATACTGCATTTTCATCATCAATTTTGATGGCTTTTTCAATGTAATATGATGCCTTTTCAAAGTTCTGTAATTGAAAATAAATATCGGTTAAAGCAATCCATGCCTTATCCAACAATGGGTCTTCATTGACTGCCTTTTTATAAAATTGAAGTGCAGCATCATAATCATTGAGCATCTGATAGCAATTCCCGATTCGAACAAATGCAAAAGCTGTTGGATCGTCCAAATCTAGTGTGACTTTATAATTTGCAATTGCTTCTTCATATCTCGATAACTCCTCTAGCGTTTTGGCTTTTTCGAGGTAGCCACCAATAAAGTTCTCGTCAATAAGTACTGCATAATCGAAAGCAGTTAATGCCTCCTTGAACATATCTAAAATATAATACTGTCGACCAAGTTGATGCCATGCTACCTCACTATAAGGATTTCTATCGATATAAGAATTTAGGTAACGAATGGCCGATTCATGGTCGTTTTCCATATCAAAACAATACACAATATTGTATAATGCCGAATAATCTTCATAGTCTACATCGATGCACTTGGCAAAATTCAGACGGGCATTTTCAAAATTGTCTAGGTACAGATATTCCATCGCAATCAAAGACCATATTTCTGATTTATCCTCAACAAATTCTAGAGATTTCCTAAGACATTCGATGGCTTCATCATGATGTTTTTGTTTCGATAAAATGGTTGCTTTTTGGATAAACACTTCTTCATTATGAGGTTCTAAAATCTCGATTTTGTGAAGCATTTGATTGGCTTGATCTAATTTGTCCTCAAAAATGAATAATTCTACTTGTAATAATTTTAGATCAATTGAATTTGGATGTTGTTCTAAACCCAGTTTCACCGCTTTTTTAGCCAAAGCATGCTTTCCAGCGTCAAGATAATGGATGATGATTTCTTCAAACTCAACCAAATCGAAGAAGTATACGTTATTGGTTTTGAGCATAGATTCAAATTTTAGTAAAGACATAGACTATTTATTTGAATTACTCTTCTAAGTTACTATAAGTATAAGCCGCACTTAAATCACTCAATGATTCTTATCAACAATTTAATTAACATCAAGAGTTTTTAATCGGTATTTAAATTTTGCACTCCGATTAATTATCTGTAATTTTGGCCTTTAAAGGAATAGTATTCAATTCTTTTAAAAGAAATTCATGAGTCAAAAAGCTTTACTCACCGCTACCGAAGTTCAAATCATACTTCAACGACTGGCATGTCAACTCATCGAAAATCACAACGATTTTAAAGAAACAGTTTTAATAGGTCTTCAGCCTCGAGGGGTTTTTGTCGCCGATAGAATTGCGATGATATTAAAGAAAGAATACGGGATTGAAAATCTTAAACTTGGATATTTAGATATCACCTTTTTTAGAGACGATTTTCGAAGAAGAGATGCGCCTTTGGCTGCTACAACAACCAAAATTGACTTTCTAATCGAGAACAAGAATGTAGTGTTGATTGACGACGTTTTGTACTCAGGCAGAAGCGTGCGAGCCGCATTGACGGCACTTCAATCTTACGGAAGACCAAACCATGTAGAATTGTTAGTACTAATTGATAGAAGATTTAGCAGACACCTTCCCATACAACCGACATACAGGGGGAGACAAGTGGACGCTATAAATGAAGAAAAAGTATTAGTGACTTGGAAAGAAACGAATAACGAAGACGGAGTTTATATAGAATTAAAATAAGTATGTCCAATTTAAGTGTCGAACATTTATTAGGAATCAAATACCTCAAAAACTCAGACATTGAACTCATTTTTGAGACAGCGAATCATTTTAAGGAGGTGATTAATCGACCCATTAAAAAAGTTCCATCACTAAGAGATATCACAATAGCCAATTTGTTTTTTGAGAACAGTACAAGGACTAAATTGTCATTTGAATTGGCCGAAAAAAGACTTTCTGCCGATGTAATTAATTTCTCTGCAAGTCAATCTTCTGTTAAAAAAGGAGAAACATTAATCGATACGGTGAACAATATCTTATCAATGAAAGTTGATATCGTTGTGATGCGCCATCCAAATGTTGGGGCTGGTATTTTTCTATCCAAACATGTGGATGCAAAAATCATCAATGCTGGAGACGGAACCCATGAGCATCCAACTCAGGCCTTATTAGACACCTACTCAATTAAAGAAAAATTAGGTTCGGTTAAAGGTAAAAAAGTAGTAATCGTTGGAGATATTTTACACTCAAGAGTAGCACTTTCTAACATCTATGCATTACAATTACAAGGCGCTGAAGTGAAAGTTTGTGGTCCTACTACCTTAATACCAAAATACATTAAGAGCCTTGGCGTTGGAGTTGAAACCAATATCAAAAAAGCCCTAGAATGGTGTGATGTAGCGAATGTTCTTCGAGTTCAGAATGAACGAATGGATGTAAAGTACTTCCCGACCACACGAGAATATTCGCAATTATTTGGTATATCGAAACAAGTATTGGATCAAGTAGGTAAAGACATTGTCATTATGCATCCAGGCCCAATCAACAGAGGAGTTGAAATCACTAGTGATGTTGCTGATTCGGATAGTTCAATCATTTTAAATCAGGTTGAAAACGGAGTTGCCATTCGAATGGCCGTCATTTATTTATTAGCAGAACAGATCAAACGATAGAATGAAAGTTGAAGAAAAATTGAATTACATTTTAATTTCAGATGATATTGATAAAAATGCTAACTTTGAGAAGATTGAGGCTAGTATTAATCAAGCTGAGCATAAAAATGTTGTTTTACAAGCTTCAATAAACAATCTTAACAACGGAAATATAGATAGGTTTATTTCTATTTCTGACGGAAAAAAAGCAAATGGCACATCATTTGTATTAGTGAGTAAAGAAATTTCGGTAGATACGATTCCAGAGTCCTTAAATGTAGTCCCGACAATTACAGAAGCGGAAGATATCATTGAAATGGAAAACATAGAACGAGAACTAGGTTTTTAAATCAATTGTATGGTTAAAAAATTACTTTACACATTTTTCTTACTTGTTGGGTTATCCGTATTTGGCCAGTCAAAACCATTGACGAATTTGTCTGCATCTCCGAATCCCTTTAAAAATCAAACTACTATTTCATTTATAAATGAGGATGCTTCCCCTGTCATATTCAGTGTTCAGAATGTTTTAGGAAAAATTGTCTTTCAGGAAAAAATGTACACGCGAAGAGGAAATAATATTTTTATCTTTTACAAAAACAACCTCAATAAAGGTGTTTATTTATATAGCATTCAGAAGCAATCAGCAGTGTTGACCAAGCGATTTGTAATTCAATGAGTTTGCGCTTAACAATTTTAGGGTGTCATTCTGCGACGCCTAGAAAAAATGCATTTCCGACCGCCCAATATTTAGAGATCAACAACTGTCATTTCTTAATTGATTGTGGTGAGGGTACGCAACGTCAAATGAGAAAATACAAAGTTGGTTTTTCTAAGATTAACTACATTTTTATTTCACACCTTCATGGGGATCATTTCTTCGGATTGGTTGGATTATTATCGACATTCGGTATTCTAAATAGAGAAAAGGAAATCCATATCTACGGACCCAAAGGAATTAAAGAAGTCGTTGAGTTAAGTCTGAAAATTGCACAATCCTATTCGAAATTTCCCATTATATTTCATGAACTATCTTCAAAAAAATCGGAATTGATATTTGAAGACGATAAGGTTGAGGTTCATACGATTCCACTGAAACATCGAGTGTACACTAATGGTTTTTTATTTAGAGAGAAAACGAAATTGAGAAAAATAAATGTTACTGCCACTCAACATTATCCAGAAATAGAAAAGTGTGATTATCAGAAAATTAAGGAAGGGAATGATTATCTGCTATCCAATGGTGAAGTCGTAAGTAATTCAAAATTAACCTTTGACCCACCAAAGCCATTATCTTATGCTTATTGCAGTGACACGAGTTATCTACCTGAATTAAAAGAAATAATTTCAGGGGCAGATTTATTATACCACGAGTCAACATTTTTAAAAGATAAGGAAGACTTAGCCAAAAAAACCGGTCATTCTACCGCCGCTCAGGCAGCTCATTTGGCAAAAGATAGCCATGTTGATCAATTGGTGCTGGGACATTATTCGAGCCGTTATCAGAACATAGAATTATTCAAAGAGGAAGCACAAGAATATTTTGAGAATGTACATCTTGCAGAACCGGGAAAAATTTTTGAAATTAGTACCTGAGCATGAAAAATATAAATATCCACGAGGAATATTATCAGATTTTTGAAACCTACCCCGATATCAAGCTGGAGGATCATATTTCTAAACTAATTGAGTTAGATCAATTCCTTCCATACAACTCCACATTTTATTGCATTACGAATACTGTTGAACAGTCATTTGAATATGTAAGCAAAAACTTTAAAGCATGTACCGGACTCGATCTAGAGTTAATGCTTAATGGTGGAATGGAATATTTCTGGAGTTTATTTCATCCATCTGATATTGGCTTATGGATAAATTGCCTTAAAGAATTGATGGAATTTACTATGTCTGAACTTTCTGACGACCAGCGAAAGAAAATGAGTTATACATGGAATTATCGCATTAAAAATGGTGACGGTCAATATGTAAACATTGTTCAAAACACCACGCCATTGCAATTTGATGAGAACAAAAAGCCAATTATTGGTTTGGCACATTACACGGTTCTTAACGAGCATATCAATTTAAATATCTGTGCCAGTGGGAAGATTCTTAACGCTCAAAATGAGTACGAAACATTGTTTTTTAAAAATATGTCTAGTACCAATCTTTTGGACGGAATTAGTAAACGAGAGCGTGATATCGTCCGTTTATTAGTCATTGATAAAACCAGTGAGGAAATAGCCGATAATTTGAACATCAGTAAACACACGGTTGATACGCATCGTAGGAATATCCTAAAAAAATTAAATGTTGGTTCCACTGCGGAATTGACGGCGTATTTCAAGAATTATCCTTGTTTTTAATCAAAAAATACTCATTATGAGTATTGTGCAACATTTGATTTGTCTGTAAATTTGTAGAACAAGACTGGATTGATAAACGAATTGTCTGAAAAAGAAAAATCAAAACGACCATCAATCTGGTCTTTCTTTTTGTTTAATATTGGTTCGTACTCAGCAGAACAAGGGTACATGCATTCTCAACTTCAATATAATTTTTCTCCAATATTTCTTGAAATTCAGGATTCTCTGCCCCTGGATTAAACAGCACTCTTTTAGGCTTTAAATCAAGGATATAATTGTAATATTGACTTTGAATAGTTGGGTTTACATAAAGTGTAACCGTGTGAAATATTTTAGATAAAATTATATTCCTCTCAATAATTACACCTCTATGAATACCGCTCTTTGCTCCTATTGCTCTTACCGGTATATCTAAATCAACCAACTTTTGAATTGTGTGATAAGAAGCTCTTTCTGGATTTAACGAAGCACCAATAAGAAGGGTTGTTTTACACATTTAATTTACATAGACTACATACAGACTATGACTTCAAAGATACATGAAGTTATCCTTATTTTTAATTGTAACTTTAGGCAATGAGAGCAACTTAATCAAACCAACTCCTTATTTGTATCTGCTCTAAATTTTGCAATGCAAAGTTTGAGGTTTTTTTATAGTACATTCGTTTCCTGAATGGATTCAAATTTGACTTCAAAAAAGCACATTCTACCCATTATTGTTATTGCACAATTCTGTTGTACCTCATTGTGGTTTGCAGGAAACGGAATTATAGATGATTTAGCAAGTGCTTTTGATTTACAATCCACGGCAGTGGGCGATTTAACTGCCTCTGTTCAATTCGGATTTATCTCCGGGACTTTACTTTTTGCTTTCTTAACAATCGCCGATCGTTTTAAACCATCAGTGGTGTTTTTTAGCAGTGGTATTTTGGCCTCTGTTTTCAACCTGGGTATGTTATTCGAATCCAATACCTTATTAAGTCTTATTACTTTCCGTTTTTTTACGGGTTTTTTCCTTGCAGGTATTTACCCGGTCGGAATGAAAATCGCCTCCGATTATTATGAAAAAGGACTAGGAAAAGCCTTGGGGTTCTTGGTTGGCGCCTTGGTAATCGGAACTGCATTCCCGCATTTATTGAAATCAGTCACCTCAAATTTACCTTGGAAAACTGTACTTTTTGGAACATCCGGATTATCAGTTCTTGGTGGAACATTAATGTTACTATTTGTACCATCAGGACCTTTCAGAAAAAGAAGTCAGAAGTTAGATATATCAGCTTTTCTATCAGTATTTAAATCTTCAAACTTTAGAGCTGCAGCCTTCGGATATTTTGGTCATATGTGGGAACTCTATGCCTTCTGGGCTTTTGTACCCTTTATTATTGAATACTATAAAAACAATCATGGGATTTCAACGTTGAACACTTCATTAATGTCATTTCTTATTATTGGTATTGGCGGACTTTCGTGTGTTTTAAGCGGAATCCTATCACTACGATTTGACACTAAAAAGGTAGCAGGTACATTTTTAGGGTTATCGGGAATTTGTTGTCTTCTTTCTCCGATACTATTTCAATTTGAAAACGAATATTTATTTCTGCTATTTCTGCTGATATGGGGTGTTGTTGTTATTGGAGATTCACCTTTGTTTTCAAGTTTAGTGGCAAAAAATGCCGAAACTCAAATTAAGGGAACAGCACTTGCCATTGTAAATTGTATTGGATTCGCGATAACCATATTAAGTATTCAACTCCTCAATATAGCAAAAGAATGTCTGACACCTAAATATCTATTTCTTCTGTTGGTTTTCGGCCCAGCCCTAGGGCTACTTGCATTATTCCATACCAAAAAAAAATCCGCTTAACGCGGAATTTCATTATCGTATTTACGAGTATAATTACCATCGTATCACAACAGAACCCCAGGTAAATCCACTACCAAAGGCAGCCAATACGACTAAATCATTGTCTTTTATTTTTCCTAATTCCCACGCTTCTGTCAAAGCAATAATAACAGATGCTGCGGTCGTATTACCATATTTCATAATATTATTATACACTTGATCGTCAGATAATTGGAACTTTCGCTGAATAAACTGAGCAATTCTCAAATTCGCCTGATGAGGAATTAACATATCAATATCCTCTTTTTGCAATCCATTAGCCTGTAATCCTTCTACAA